>OLHA01000689.1_pt1 | contig 19457 bp, 19 predicted proteins | sample 1605961 | NCBI WGS metagenome assembly OLHA01 (sample SAMN03283288) | human gut metagenome | biome: human-associated habitat; material: feces | host: Homo sapiens | place: Peru | collected 2012
TGCACGACCCTGAACTCCTCCTACGGCATTTTTGAGCGTCCTCTGGTGCAGGTCTCGGACGACGGCTGGCTGCCTGCCTCCCTGGCTGTGCGCAACAAGTACGGAATTGCGTGGAAGTATATTGTGATCTTCATGCTGGTGGGCGCGATCCCCATGGCAGCGGGCTTCAATATCCGCACCATCGTGTCCAATACTACCTTCGTCAACTCCATCGGCTACATCCTGGAAGCGGTTGCCGTCATGCGCTATCCCAAGAAAATGGAGGGCGCCTGGGAAAACCGGGCATGGAAGATCCCCATGTGGGCATTCCTGGCTTCCTGCTGGACCTGCATTGCCATCCGGCTGTACATGATGTGGCGCTCCCTGAAGACCGCCAATATGACCATGATCATCGGCTCCGTTGCGGCCTGCGTGCTGATCCTGCTGTGGTGCATCATCCGGCAGAAGAGCGGCAAGGTCCACGTGACCAAGAGCTGGGGACTCCAATAACGCCTATGCGCCAAGCGGCCGCCCGTTTTTTGCGGGCGGCCGCTTTTGAACCTTTTTTGATTATGTCTGAATGCTGGAAAATCAAAATCGGATAATTGACCGAATTCTTGTCCTGCAAAAGTGGGGCATCCGGACGATTCCCGTCTGCACCACCATTTTTCTCTTACAGAACTTCCGTATACCCTGCCAGGACCAGCAGCGTATGGTATACCCCGTCAATGTGGCTGCGCTCGTAGCCGTGGGAGGCGTAGACGCCGGAGCCGATGAGGCCGTGGCGGATGTCGTTGCCCGCTCTCAGGGTGGCTTCTACGTCGGAGCCGTAGTGGGGATACACATCCACGGCGTAGTCCGCGCCGGTTCTTTGGGCGGCGGCGATGAGCCCGGAGACCACATCGTAGCTGTAGGGGCCGCCGGAATCCTTGGCGCAGATGCTGACCTGGCGCTCGGTGCAGCTCAGGCCCTCGCCTACGCAGCCCATATCCACAGAGATGGCTTCCGTCACGCCCTCCGGCACCGAGGCGCTGCCGCCGTGGCCCACCTCCTCATAGACGGTGATGTGGGCGTAGAGCTTCCGCCTGGGGGTCAGGCGGTTGTCTTTCAGGTACTTGGCGAAGCCCAGCAGGATGCCCACGGAGAGCTTGTCGTCCAGGAAGCGGCTCTTCAGATAGCCGGTCTCCGTCCGGCGGGTCCGGGGGTCGAAGCAGACCATATCCCCTACGGAAATGCCCAGGTCCTGGGTCTCCTTGGCGGTGGATACGTTCTCGTCCAGCACCACCTCCAGGGTGTCGAAGGTCCGCTTGGTGTCATTGTAATCGCCGTTGACGTGAATGGAGGCGTTGCACAGCTGCGCGGTGCCCTCGCAGACCTTTCCTGAGCGGGTGTAAACCTTCACATTTTCCCCCTCGGCATTGTTGGCGTTCATGCCTCCCAAGGGGGTCAGCTTCAGGCGGCCGTTGCCCTTGATCTGGCAGACCATGGCTCCCAGGGTATCGGTGTGGGCCTCCAGCAGCAGGGCATCATTGGCATCTTCTCCCCCCAGCTCCACCAGAACCCCGCCTTTGCGGGTGATCACCGCGGGGCAGCCCAGGGCCTCAAAGGCCCCCTGGACCCATTGGGCAGCCTGGGCAGTAAAGCCCGAGGGAGAGTCCACCGCCAGCAGGGCGGCTGTCTGGTCCCAAGCGAAATCGGCATAGTGTTTATCAAGCATCATAGCTTCCTCCTAACAGAATGTAGTGCCAGACTCCGGCAACCTCCCGCATGAAGTGGTTGACCTTCTGGCCCCAGCGGGAGGTCTCCGCGGGAATGCCCACGAATTCTACTCCGGCTTTTTTCGTAAACAGGCTGGCTCGGAACAGGTGATACTCGCTGGAGAGAATTCCCAGCTTGGTGGGGCGGCTGCCGGTTTCCTGTTCCAGCAGGTCCAGGGAAAACCGGATGTTCTCCCAGGTGGATTTGGCCTGGGTCTCCATAAGAATGCGCTCCGGCTGGATCCCCAGGTTCACCAGCTCCCGGTACATGCATTCCGCTTCCGTCTCCGGCTCGTCATCTCCCTGGCCGCCGGAGACCACGGCCACCACATCCGGATGCTCCGTCAGGTAGTCCGCAGCGGCATAGATCCGGTCCCACAGGGAGATCGAGGGGCCCCAGGACCGAACCTTGGCCCCCAGCACCACCACATAGTCCACAGGTTCCTCCGCAGAGCCCAGGCTGGCATGGAGAATGAGTCCCTCGGTCACGGCGCAGATCAGAAAGCCGATGACCACCACCACCGTCACCCCCCGGGTGACGATCCGGCCAAATTTGGGAAACCTTAGGGTGAGAAAGGGCATCAGCGTATAAAACAGGATGAGTCCGATGAGGCACAGGCAAACCAGGGCCGAAAAGCTGTAGCCCACCAGAACATATTTGCAGCAAAATCCCAAAATTCCCAGGGGAACGCACAGCAGCAGCGGCCAGAGAATGGGACGTATTTTGTCTTTCAACATAGAAACCTCCTTGCTTGGATACCCTATCCTATCATATTTCCCACCCAAAAGCAACCGCCAGGCTCCCGGTTGCTTTTCCCGCGAAAACGTGGTATGATAGCATCAGCTAAAAAGGCTTACTTGTAACAGGAGGTCCTGACCTATGGAAATGCCTCGGGAAGCGGTACTGGAAGAATACAATCGGGCTCTGAAGCAGGGCCAGCGGGAGGTAGCGGAATTATCCGCCCAGGGGAAGCCCACCAATCCCGCGGTGCTGGATGATATTCTGCCTGACGGCAGCGCAAACGCCGTCCAGGACCTGGGGGTGCTGGAGATCCCGGCCCAGCGGATCCTGGGCACCAAATCCGCCGGGCGGATCGCCGCCTTCTCTCCCAGCTTTTTCCCCCTGCTGGATGCCAAGTCCGAGTTCGCCAGCAAGTGGATGAACCTGTGCGCCGCGCACCTGGGGGACGTGGGCATCCGGGATGCCATCCAATGCTATGAGTACCTGGGCAATTTCTACGTCCAGGAGGGCAACAAGCGGGTCAGCGTGCTGCGCTACTTCGGTTCCCCCCGGATCCCGGCCTCCGTCCGGCGGATCGTGCCTCCCAGGTCCGATGACCCCAGAATCATTGCCTACTATGAATTCCTGGACTTTTTCAAAAGCAGCCGTCTTTATACCATTCAGTTCCACAAGCCCGGTCAGTATGCCAAGCTGCTGGCCGCCGTGGGAAAGGCACCGGGAGAGCCCTGGACCGAGGAAGAGAGACGGACCTTCAGCGCCTACTATTCCTATTTCCTGGATGCTTTCAGTCAGCTGCCCCCCATTGAGGATGTGCTTCCCGAAGAGGCTCTGCTGCTGTGGCTCCAGCTTTATACCTACAAGGACCTGGGGAAAATGGGAGTCTCCGGCATTCGGAAGACCCTGACGGCCCTCCGGGCGGATGTGATCACCTCCGCCAGTCAGGAGAGCGTCCATGTCCGCACCACGGCAGACCCGGCCGTAAAAGCAGGCGTACTGAGCTGGATATCTCCGGTGCACCTGAATGTGGCCTTTGTCCACCAGCTGAACACCGCTGCCAGCGGCTGGGTCCTGGGCCATGAGCAGGGGGTAGACTATCTGCGGCAGGTTTTGGGCAACAAGCTGACCATCAAGAGCTACTTCAACGCCGACACGCCGGAAGAAGCCGATCGGCTGCTGGAGCTGGCGGTCAGCGAGGGTGCGCAGGTGGTATTTACCACCGCCCCACTGCTGCGGGCCGCCACATTGAAGGCCGCGGTACAGCATCCCAAGGTAGAATTTTTCAACTGCTCCGTGGACCAGCCCTATTCCAGCGTCAGCTCCTACTATGGCCGGGTCTATGAGGGGAAGTTTATCACCGGTGCCATTGCCGGTGCTCTGGCAGATAATAACCGCATCGGCTATATTGCCTCCTACCCCATCTATGGCCAGATGGCCAATATCAACGCCTTCGCCCTGGGGGCCCAGTTTACCAACCCCCGGGCCAAGATCCATCTGCGCTGGTCCTGCGTGGAGGGAAACCCCCAGGCGGACTTCTTCGCCGACGGCATCCGGGTGATCTCCAATCGGGATGCCCCAGGGCAGAACAAGATCTATCTGGATTTTTGCAGCTACGGCACCTACCGGATGGAGGACAGCGGGGAGCTGATCCCCTTGGGCTCTCCCGTATGGGTCTGGGGCAAATTCTATGAGTTCGTCCTCAGTTCCATGTTTTCCGGCACCTGGAAGCGGGAGAAATCCGGCCCCGGAGCACTGAACTACTGGCTGGGCATGGACAGCGGCGTGATCGCCGTAAATCTGTCGGACCGGCTGCCCACAGGCATCCGGACCATGGCCCAATTCTTGCAGGACTCCATCGCCGGAAAATGGCTGGATCCCTTTGCCAGGAAGATCGTCGCCCAGGACGGCACCGTCAAAAACGACGGCACCACCACCTTCACCCCGGATCAGCTGCTGCATATGGACTGGCTGTGCGACAACGTGATAGGCGATATTCCCAATCCCTCGGAGATCCTGCCCATGTCCCGGGCCATGGTGGAGGAGCTGGGGATCTACGCCAACAAGCCTGCAGGCGGGAAAGAGGAAGCCGCTCATGAAGATCCTGGTCCTGTCTGACGAAGAGTGCCCCGCCCTGTGGGACTATTACGTTCCCGGGCGGCTGGCGGAATATCAACTGATCATCTCCTGCGGAGATTTAAAGGCCAGCTATCTGAGCTTCCTCGTGACCATGGCCCGGTGCCCGGTGCTTTACGTACCCGGAAACCACGACACCCGCTACGACCAGGAGCCCCCAGAGGGCTGTGACAACATCGACGGCAAGGTGGTGGAATTCAACGGTCTGCGGATCGCCGGTCTGGGGGGCTGCCGGAAGTATCACGATGGCCCCAACCAGTACACCGATCGGGAAATGCGGGGCAGGATCCGGAAGCTTTTCTGGCCTCTTTACAAAGCCGGGGGGGTGGACATTCTGGTGACCCACGCCCCGGCGGAGGGACTGGGAGACAGCGAGGACCGGGCCCACCTGGGCTTTGCCGCTCTGCGGGAGTTTCTGAACAAATACACCCCCGGCTACCATTTTCACGGCCATGTGCACATGAACTATGGCACCGGCAATCAGCGGGTCATCACCTACAACAGCACCACCATCGTCAACGCTTACGAGCGCTATGTCATCAGCATCCCGGACCGTCCGGTACCGGAGAAGAAGAAAAATAAGCTGATTTGGATATCGGAACCTCCCAGGTACGGCTGAGCAATAGCCCTCTCCTGGGAGAGGGTGTCAGGGCGAAGCCCTGACGGGAGTGGGGCGGTGTAGAGTCCCACCCGTTACCACCCCTCATCCGGCCCTGGCGGGCCACCTTCCCCCAGGGGAAGGCAAAGAAGGAAGGATTTCTTATGTTTACAGGTTTCTCCCCGGAGACCGTTGATTTTCTCTGGGGCATTCGCATGAACAATAACCGGGACTGGTTCCTGGCCCACAAAAAGCAGTATGTGGATTCCCTTTACGAGCCCATGAAGGCCCTGGGCGCGGCAGTATTCGAGCCCTTCCTGGACAGCCCCGGCAGCATCCTGAAGGTCAGCCGCATCTACCGGGATGCCCGGCTCCACCATCCCCTGCCTTACAAGGAGAGTCTGTGGCTGTGCATCCGGCAGGATGTGGACTGGTGGGCAGAAAACCCCTGCCTGTTCTTCGAGATCCGTCCCGAAGGCATCAGCTACGGCTTCACAGTCTGGAAGCCCAAGGTCGCCACCATGGATCGGTTCCGCAGGCAGATCGCCGCCAAGCCCCAGGACTTTCAAAAACTTCTTCGGGATACGGAGCGAAAAACCGGCATTCCCGTAACCGCGGAATGCTACAAGCGGCCCAAGGAGGCCCCAACGCAGGCCCTTGCCCCCTATTTCGCCTGGAAGGGGGACATCAGCTGCGTCCGGAGTGAGGACGTAGGACCGGAGATATTCGGGCCCCAGCTGGAAACCAGAGTCAAGCAGATGCTGACGGATCTGATACCGCTATACGATTATTTCAACCAATTCACCGAATGACGGAAAGGATGTTACCCTATGAAAAAAACGATTTTTAAAGGCATGGCCACTGCTATGGTCACCCCCATGACCCAGGAGGGTGTGGACTATGAGGCTCTGGGCCGGTTCATCGACTTCCAGCTGGCCTCCGGCATCAATGCCCTGGTGGCCGTCGGTACCACCGGCGAAAGCGCCACCCTGACCCCTGAGGAGCGGAAGAAGGTCATCTCCTTCACCATCGACCGGGTAGCGGGCCGGGTGCCTGTCATTGCCGGCACCGGCACCAACAACACCCTCCATGCCATCGACTATTCCGTCTCCGCCGCCCAGGCCGGAGCCGACGCTCTGCTGGTGGTCACACCTTACTATAATAAGGCCACACAAAACGGCCTCATTGCCCATTTTACCGCCATTGCCGACAAGGTGGACAAGCCCATCATTCTCTACAATGTGCCCTCCCGCACCGGCTGCAACCTGCTGCCCGCCACCGTGGAGAAGCTGGCGGAGCACCCCAACGTTGCCGCCATTAAGGAGGCCAGCGGCAACATGAGCCAGGTGGTGGAGCTCTTCGCCCGCTGCGGGGATAAGATCGACGTCTACTCCGGTGAGGACGGCCTGACCGTACCTATGCTGGCCATGGGCGGTATGGGCACCATCAGCGTGCTCAGCAATGTGATCCCCAAGGGGGCCGTAGAGATGACCGATGCCTTCTTCGCCGGAGACCTGCGGAAGGCCGCGGCCCTCCAGTGCCGGTACCTGGACCTCATCAACCTGCTCTTCTGCGAGGTGAACCCCATCCCCGCCAAGGCTGCCGTCAGCGCCATGGGCTACGGCAAGGAGTTTATCCGTCTGCCCCTGACCCCCATGGAGGAGGGCAACCGGACAAAGCTTCTGGCAGAAATGCGCAAGCAGGGGGTAGCCCTATGAGAGCCATTGTTTGCGGCGCCAATGGTGCCATGGGCAAGCTGATTTCCCAGCGTCTGGGTGAAAACCAGGTGGGTGCCGTCAGCATCGATGGAGAAAACGGAGCCTCCAAAACCTTCCAGGAGCTGGGGGACCGGCAGGCGGATGTGATCATTGATTTTTCCCACCACAGCGCCGTTTCTGAGGTCCTGGACTACGCCGAACGCTTCGGCTGCGCCGTAGTCATTGGCACCACCGGACACACCGAAGAGGAGAAGCGGCGCATCTACGCCGCCGGGGACAGGATCCCTGTGTTTTATTCCGGCAACATGAGCTTAGGCATCGCGGTGCTGTGCCGTCTGGCCAAGCAGGCCGCCGCCGCTTTCCCGGAGGCGGACATTGAGATCCTGGAGATCCACCACAACCGGAAGGTGGATGCCCCCAGCGGAACCGCCCATATGCTCTTCCAGGCTGTCCAGCAGGTCCGGCCCCAGGCCATCGAGCACTGCGGTCGGGCCGGAGAGGGCAAGCGGACCCGTGAGGAGATCGGCGTTTCCTCCCTGCGGCTGGCAGGCATCGTAGGTATCCATGAAATTCACATCTGCACCCCCACCCAGCAGCTGGTCCTCCGGCACGAGGCCTTCGATCGGGGTATGTTTGCCGATGGGGCCCTGGAGGCTGCCGCCTTCCTGGCGGGGAAGCAACCGGGAATCTACAACATGGAAAACCTGCTGGGGTGACACCATGAAAATTTTCTATATGAACGGGGCCGGCAACGACTTCATGGTCTTCGACGGCCGGGGATTGGACCTGGATTTTTCCGCCCTGGCCAAAAAGCTCTGCGCCCTGCGCCATGCCGACGGTCTGCTGGCGGTGGGCAATGCCGAGGGCTTCGACTTTGAGATGATCTTCTACAATGCCGACGGCACCCGGGGCGAGATGTGCGGCAACGGTGCCCGGTGCATCTGCCGCTTTGCCTATGACCAGGGGCTTGTGGGGGAGCAAATGCGCTTCAAGACCCTGGCCGGCCCGGTAGATGGCTGGCGGGTAGACGAAAACCAGTACCGGGTGGCCCTGAATCTGCCCAGCGTTCTGGACCTGAACCGAAAAGACGACGTAGCCTATGTGGAGCTGGGAAATCCCGGTGTGCCCCACGCCGTCCGTCTGGTGGACAGGGAGATCCTCCAAAACCGGGACAGCTTCCGGGAAGAGTTGCGGAACCTGCGCTTCGACCCGGCCTTCCCCAAGGGGGCCAACGTGAACTACTGCCATCTGGTCGGTGAGGGCGAGGCCCAGGTTCTGACCTTTGAGCGAGGCGTGGAGGATCTCACCCTGGCCTGCGGCACCGGCTGCGGCTCCACCGCCTGCGTACTGTGGAAAAAGGGACTGCTCCCCGGCAAGCGCCTCACCGCCCAGGTCCCCGGCGGAACTCTGAAAATCACCATTGAGGGCGAAACAGAAGTTGAAAAGCTCCTGCTGGAGGGCCCCACGGAGATCACCGAGGTTCTGGAGCTGGACATCTGAAAAATTCCCCAAGGGCCGGATAGATCCCGGCCCTTGGGGAATACTGAAAGCGGCAGAAAAAGAAAATTGAAAAAAAGGAAAATAATACTTGACATTTTCGAAATATCTGGTATAATCCTAACTGTTCCGTGTGACACAGAGGATTTGTGTAACGGTAGCACACCGGACTCTGACTCCGTTTGCGGGGGTTCGAATCCCTCATCCTCTGCCAGAAAACGCCCTTACTCGAAAGAGTGAGGGCGTTTTTTCCATACCCCCTGACGGGTGTGGGGCGATACAAGGGACCGGCTACCTGCCGCCCTTCATCCGCCGCCTGGGGGCGGCACCTTCCCCCAGGAGAAGGCAGAGGAGCCCCAAGGTACTGCCGGCCAGGATCACCGCCGCTGCCTCCGGGTGGGATACGTCTCCCGTAGGAGGCATCTGGGGCAGGCTCTTGGTAAGGTACCAATGGAGGCCCTGCCAGTCCCGTCTTCCCTGGTCCGTCAGGTTCTCCGGCACCTTCAGGATCAGGTCCACCGGCTGGTCCGTGTCCTCAGAAAAGTTCCCAAGGTAGATCCAGTCGGCGCTGCCCAGCTCCCCCTGGAAGATAAGCCCATCCCCCTGGACGGTCAGCTTCAGCTCCTCCAGACTCTTGGGAAGGCCAGGGCACAGCAAATACAGCCGCCCGCCCTCCGGAAGCCGGATCCGGACCTCCTCCCGGAGAATTTCTCCCGGAGTGATGGCCAGAGCGCTGCCGAACAGCGCGGAGACCTGGCATACCCCGTCCCCGCTGTACAGTGTCCCCTCCGTTCCGGAGCCGAAGGCAATTTCCGCCTCGACCGGGACAGAAAGCACCAGAATAAAAAGGACAGCCAGAGTTACAATATGTTTCATAGAAATGCCTCCTGTGTCAGAATGGGCCTACCCCTCTCCCGGGCGAGGGTGCCAGGGCAAAGCCCTGACGGGTGTGGGGCGGTGCAGCGTCCAGCCTGGTGCCGCCCCTTTTCCGCCACCGCCCCCAGGGGAAGGCTGGGAGTTTATCCTACCACCCCGGACGCACATTATCCGCCGGAAGCCGTCGGCGGATTCATAAAAAGTTTATGAAAATTTCAGCACTCTTTCAGGATGACCGTTTAGAATAAAGCGAATTTGTATTGGGAGGAAATTGCGTTGATTGAAGTATCCCACCTGACAAAGCGGTACGGAAACCACCTCGCCCTGTCGGACCTGTCCTTTACCATCCCCAATGGGCAGATCTACGGCCTTCTGGGGCCCAACGGGGCGGGAAAATCCACCACCATGAACATTCTCACCGGATGTCTTGCCGCCACCTCCGGAGAGGTGCGCATTGACGGAGTAGACATTTTCGAGGATCCCATGGCGGCAAAGCGGCACCTGGGGTATCTCCCGGAGCAGCCCCCGGTGTACATGGACCGGACGCCCTGGGAGTATCTGCGGTTTGTGGCCCGGGCCAAGGGCGTGAAAAACCTGGCCCAGGAGGTGGACCGGGTCATGGACCTGACCCAGATCGCCGATGTCCGTGACCGGCTCATCCGGAACCTGTCCAAGGGCTACCGGCAGCGGGTGGGCATTGCCCAGGCCATTTTGGGAGACCCGGACATCATCATCCTGGACGAGCCCACCGTAGGCCTGGACCCCAGGCAGATCACGGAGATCCGGGAGCTGATCCAAAAGCTGGGGGAGAACAAAACCGTCATCCTTTCCAGCCATATTCTGGGGGAAGTCCAGGCGGTGTGTGAACGCCTTCTGATCCTTTCCAAGGGGAAGCTGGTGGCCTGTGACACCCCGGCCAATCTGGAAAAGCAGATGTCCTCTGCCTCTGCCCTGGAGATCGAAGTCTGCGCCTCCGCAGAGCAGGCGGAAAAGCTTCTCTCCAGGCTCCCCAATGTTCAAAGCTTCAAGAGCAAGGGCACCGCTGACCGGTGCCAGGTCCGGCTGGAAACGGAGAAGGAGCACCTGGAGGACCTTTCCAAGGCTGTCTTTTTTGCCCTGGCGGAGGCCGGGACTCCCCTTCTCGCCATGACACCTACAAAGGCCAGCCTGGAGGACATCTTCCTGGAGCTGACGGACGGAAAGGAGCCAGAGGCATGAAAAGCATATATCTGCACGAGGTAAGCTCCGCTTTTACGGGGTTCAGCGCCTACGTATTCGGGGCCTTTTTGCTGCTCTTCGGCGGCATTTATACCCTGGCCTATAATCTTAATCTCCACGTAGCGGAATTCCAATACGTGCTGCAAAACATGAGCTTCCTCTTTATTTTCATCATCCCCGTGGTGACCATGCGGGTCTGGGCAGAGGAGCGGCGGCAGAAGACGGAGCAGCTGCTCTATGCCCTGCCCCTGACCATGACCCAGGTGGTGATGGGGAAATACCTGGCTCTGCTGACCCAGTTGGCGATGCCTGTGAGCATCCTCGGCCTGTATCCCCTGGCCCTCAGTGCCTACGGAAATGTGCCCCTGGGGGCAGCCTACAGCGCCCTCTGCGGATTCTTCTTTCTGGGCGCGGCGCTTTTGGCGATCGGCCTGCTGATTTCCTGCCTGACAGAGAGCCAGGCGGCGGCGGCGGGGCTGTGCTTCGTGGTGATGCTCCTGAACTACTTCCTGGTAAGCCTGGCAGAGATGGTCCCCGGCACCGCGGCTGCCTCCCTGGCGGCCTTCGGCGCGGTGAGCCTGGCCATGGGCGGCATTCTCTACGGCATGACGAAAAACGGCGTGTTCTCCGCCGTGGTCTCTATGCTGCTGTTGGCGGCCAACCTGGGTGTCTACGCCTGGAAGCCCAGCGTGTACGAGGGGCTGTTTGCCTCTGTCATCCGGCAGATGTCCCTGTTTTCCCGGTTTACGGTCTTTGTCACCGGTGTGTTCGACTGGACGGCCATTGTGTATGATGTGACCGTCATTGGGGCCGTGCTTGTGTTTGCCATTCAAATTCTGGAGAAAAGGCGGTGGAGCGAATGAAAAAGCCTGATTTTTCCGGTTTCCGCAGCCGGTCCTTCCGGGCTGGGAGCTACAGCCTGTTGGTCTGTGCCCTGGCCGCAGCCGTTGCCATTGCCGTAAACCTGCTGGCGGGCGCTCTGCCCGAAAGCCTTACCAAGCAGGACGTGACCAAGCAAAAGCTCTTTACCCTGTCCGCCCAGAGTGAAAATCTGGTGTCCTCTCTTGAGGAGGACATCACGGTCTACTGGGTGGTCCAGGCTGGGCAGGAGGATGCCAACATTGAGCAGCTCCTTTCCCAGTACGAAAGCCGGAGTACGAACCTGAAGGTGGTGGTCCGGGACCCGGATGTGTATCCGGATTTTCTGAGCCAGTATGATGTGTCGGAGGCCTACAACAACTCTCTGGTGGTGGTTTCTGCCCAGCGGTATCGGTATCTGAGCTATTATGACATCTACACCTATGACGCGTCCAGCTACTATACCACCGGCCAGTATACAACTCAGTTCGCCGGGGAGCAGGTCCTCACCGGGGCCATTGCCTATGTGACCAGCGACAGCCTGCCTCTGATCTATCTGACCACCGGCCACGGTGAGGCGACTCTGAGCACCCAATTCGCCGATGCCGTCAGCAAGGCCAACCTGGAAACCAAAGCCCTCTCCCTTTTGACGGTGGAAGCCATTCCCGAGGATGCCGGTGCCCTGTTCATCAATGCCCCGGATACGGACTTTACCCAGGAGGAGATCGATATTCTGGCCGCCTATCTGGAAAACGGCGGCAACCTTCTCTATATCTCCCAGCCTCCCAAAAAGCAGGCTCCGGAGAAGCTGGAGGCTCTGCTTGCCACCTACGGCATTACCTCCAACCCCGGCATTGTCCTGGAGGGCAACGGCAACTACTACGCCCTGTCTACCCCCTACTATCTGATGCCGGACATGGAGTCCCACGCCATTACAAATCCCCTCATTGACGGCAACTATTACTGTATGCTTCCCGTGGCCCAGGGCCTGACCGTAGCCACGGACCAGCCGGAGAATGTCTCCGCCACAGCCCTGCTGACCACCTCCTCCCGGGCCTACTCCAAGCTGGCGGGCTACCAGCTCACCACCTACGAAAAAGAGGATGGGGACATTGCCGGTCCCTTCGCTCTGGCTGCCCAGTCCACCAAAACCCTGGATGACGGATTGGAAAGCCGCCTGGTATGGATCGGCTCCACCGGTATTACCGACGACGATGCCAACGCCCGGGTCTCCGGAGGCAACCAGGATCTGTTCCTCAACGCCCTGGACTGGCTCTGTGACCAGGAGCAGAGCGTCACCATCCACGCCAAGACCCTGGGCACCAACTACCTGACCATGTCCGACGCCACCGCCAACATCCTGAGCATCGTGGTTCTGGCGGTGATCCCGGGGACCATACTGGCCCTGGGCATGATCCTGAACGTGCGGAGGAAACGCAGATGAAGAGGAGAAAGACACTGCTCTGGATGGGGGCACTGCTGGCTGCCCTGCTGGCTGCCTTTGCGGCGGTCTCACAGATCCAGCCCAAGACTTCCTCAGAGGAAGAAAATAGCGCCCAGAGCCTGGGAGAAGCAGATCTGACAGCCTTCACCGTCACCTACGAGCAGCCTATGACCTTCGTCAAAGCCGAGACGGGCTGGGCCTACGAGGCGGACGACAGCTTCCCGCTGGACCAGGACAAAGCCCAGGCCATGGCACAGGTGCTGGAAACCCTGAGCGCCGATAAGACCATCGACTCCCCCAGTACCGACAAGACCTACGGGCTGGATGCCCCCAAGTGTACCGTCACTTTCGAAAATAAGACCCTGAAAATCGGCAGCGATGCCGCCATGGACGGGGGCCGTTATTTCTCCCTGGGGGATGGAAAGGTTTATATCACCAGCGCTGACATTTTGAGCCCCTTCCAGTATGCCATGCTGGACCTGGTGGAGCTCCAGGAGGCCCCCATGATGGAAAACCTGTCCCAGGTGACCCTGGAGCGAAAAGGCGGCGACACCCTGGTCCTGAGAGACCGGCAGAGCGAACATCTCAGCTACTCCCAGGACTACATCTGGTTCTATGGCGACAGTCCCCTGGACACGGAGAACACCGAGGCGCTGATCCGCCACGGCACCGACATGACCTGGGAGGGCTGCGCCGACTACAACGCCGCAGACCCAAGCGCCTATGGCTTCGACGATCCCACCCTGCGCCTCACCGTCCGCTACAGCACCGGCACCTATACCCTGGAAGTGGGAGACGCCCTATCCGGCCAGTATTATGCCCGAATGAATGACTCGAGGATCATCTACTGGATGGATGCCACCGATGTCAATGCCCTGCTGCAGGCGGACCCGGCAGACCTTTATCCCAACGAGGTCCTGCTGATGGACTGGGATACGGTTTCCTCCGTCACAGTCCAGCTCGCCGGAGAAACCTGGCGCTTCACCTCCGCTACCCGGGACAAGGTATCCACCGAGGCCGGAGAAACGGTGGAAGCGGGCGAACAGGAGACCTATTGGCTGCTGAACGGCAGCGAGGTATCCCTTGGGGATGTACTGACCTCCGTCACCGCCATGACCCCCACCGGCTCCGCCCTGGGGAAAAGCCCCACAAGAGCCAAGGACCTGGCGCTGACCGTCAGCCGGGAAGGAAAAGAGGATGTGACCCTCTGCTTCTACCGGGACACGGCCAGCCAGTCCCTGGTGACCTTGAACGGGGAATCCACGGTTTATGTAAACCGAACCGATGTAGTGACCCTCTGCGAAGCCATTACCGCCATCGTCCTGGCGGAATAAAAGCAAGCCGTCCCCGGCTACACCGCCCTGCCAAGCAGGAAGCGCGGTGCAGCCGGGGACGGCTCATGTATTCTTTATGACGCAAGGAGCTGTGCGTAGTATCCATCCAAAAATTCCAGGCGGTCCCGGATAAAGTCCTCCAGTGGCCGTGGGCTGCTGACATACAGACCCCAACGGTCATAGTCCCGCTCCATAGCGCCACTGGCGGCTATCTGGCCGGAAAGGCCTTCCAGAGTGGAAAGCAGGTGCTCTTCGGCAAAGACGCTCTGCCGGAGCTGGAACCACCGGGCGGCAACCACCTGATCCAAATCACTGTGAGCGGCCTGGACCTTCTCATAGTCCGCCCGATTCAGGGTTGTGTGGATGCTCTCTTCATAGTTGTAGGCAAAATCCTTCACCAGTCCCATAGACATATCCGTGTCCCAAAGGATCAGCTGCAGCTCGTAGTCCCCATCCCTGGGGCTGAGCAGATAGAAAATATTCCGGAACAGGGAATTGTCCTGCATATAGCCGAACTGAACAAAGAGGCTTACATCCGCGTAATTGCGCAGGTTGACAGACTGCCCGAATCGGTTTTTCTGGAGGTCCAGCCACAAATCATAGGTCTGCCCATCCGTCAGCTTGGAGTAGATAATGCTGTAGCCCTCCGGCTGATTGAGCCTGCTCATAGAGCCGCCCTCCCCCTTTAAGAGGATCTGGTCCGGCTCCAGATTCAGGTACTTCCGGTCTATCCGGCGCTGGAGGAGATACAGCCCCCGGTAGCGGCCGTTCATGACGATTTCACAGTAGTTTCCGGTAGACATCCGCACATCCCAGTCGTTTTCCTGAGCCAGCTCGTTCCAGAGGGTCATCAGCAGATTCTCCTTCACCTTAAAGTCATCCAGGCTCATGGGGTTCAGGATCCAATCGTCATCGGAGCCCATGCCCAGCAACTCCATATTCCGCTTGGTGCCGTCGGATTTCTGCAACGTCAGCTTGATGCTCTTTTTGGGCATAACAGTAGCCGTTCCGCCCCGAAGGTTCCAGCGAACAGGGGTGGACTTGACGGTGTATCCTTCCAGCTCCGGGTCATTGGGTGTCCAGGCCCGGAAGGTGCCGTAGGCATAGACGCCCTTTTCCTGAAGCTCCGTATGATCCGGATCCTCAATGGAGAACACCGGCAGCGTGGTAAATATCACCCGGTAGCGCATAAAGCTGTCTCCGGAACGCACCAATAGGGCAAAGGGATGATTTTCAGCTGCCGCCGAGGCCAGATCCTCAAAAAGCGGATCCTCCAGGAAATACATCCGGGTCCCGGGGAAGGAGCAGGTGAGCCGTCCCTGGAGATCTGTGAAGGAGGTGTCCTCCGAAATGCTCTGGGAGATATAGATGGTAGAGCTCTCCACATCCATAGGGGCCTTCTCTCCCGAGAAGAAGAGAGCCTGGCTGTAATCATAATATTCATAGCCCTTCTCCGCCGGACTTGCCGCCAGGAAGGGGACCCCCAGGCAGGTATATTGCTGCCGCCAGGTAAACCGGAAAATAGATCCCAGCAGCACCGCCAGGGAAACCAGGAAAAAAGTTCTGGCAATGGGGCGTCGTTTTGACATAGTCTTTCTCCCTTACTGTACGTAGTAGGTGTCCAGGAATGCCGCCCGGTCCTGCAGGAACTGGGCCGGAGTGGCAGCGTCGCCGAAGGCATGGCCCCACAGCGCCTGGTCCCGGCTCATTGCGCCGCTGCCGGCCAGTTCTTCGGTCAGGCTGTCCATCAGATTCTCCATGGACTCATCCGACAGGAGATCTTCCCGCAGCTCCCGCCACCGCCGGGCAACGATCCGGTCCAGGTCCGGGTGAGCCGCCAGGACGGCATCGTAGTCACTGCGGAGCAGACTCGTCTGAGTGCTTTCCCGGTAATCATACTGGAAGCCAAAGCACAGTCCCATGGACATATCCGTGTCCCACAGGGTGTATTGCAGGCGGTAGTCATCCCCTTCCGGGGTCAGCAGGACGAACAGATTCCGGTAGGACCAGTTGTCTTGGAGGTACCCCAGCTGTGTAAAGATGCTGATATCCGCATAGTTGTTCGTATCCATGATGGTCCCAAGCCGGTTCTCCCGGATGTCCAGCCAAAGCTCCTTGATGGCAGCTGATGTGCCGGTGGGATAGACCACCTCAATGGGGGTCCGGGGGTCATCGTTCAGCACCAGGCCGGAGTCAGGCTTTAAGAGGATCTGCCCGTCGGAAAGCCCCAGATACTTTCGGTCCACCCGGCGCTGGAGGAGATACAGCCCCTGATAATGGCCGTTCAGCACCACTTCGCAGTAGGCGCCGGAAGACATAGGATAGTCCCAAGGGGACTGCTCCGCCAACCGATTCCATAGCTTCATGGCGAACTGCTCCTTGACCTTAAAGTCATCCATGGCCATGGCGTTGAGGATCCAGTCATCGTCCTTGCCCAGGCCCAGCAGATTCTGGTTCCGCTTGCCGCCGCCATTCTTTTCCAGGGTCAGCTTGTAGCACTTTTTATCCAGCTCGGCGGTGGTCTGGCCCCGGATCTTCCAGCGGACCAGGCTCTGCTTGACGGAATAGGCATCCGTCTCGGTGTCCACTGGACTCCACAGGGACAGCGAGCCCCGGACAATGGGGCCCTTCTCCGTCAGCATCGTGCCGTCCGGGTCCTCCATAGCCAGGACCGGCAGGGTGGTAAAGACCACATCGTAGCGCATATAACGCCTTCCTGTGGAAATGATCAAGCCGAAGCGATGCCCCTTCCCGGACGGCGGCCTCCAGATTCTGAAAGGCCTCATCCCGTAGAAAATACATGGGAGTCAGCAGGTTGTTGAGGGTCAGCCTGCCCTCCAGCGCGGCATAGGTAGTCTCCGGGCCGATGTCCTGAGAAATGTAGATGGTGGAGGACTCCACATCCACGGCGGCCTTCTGGTCATAAAACCAGAGCACATCGCTGTAGTCCCGATAGACGTATTGGCAGTTATCCGGAATGTCTTCCCAAAAGCGCAACCCCAAACAGGTATCCGAATGGGTCCACTGAAAGGCCAGCACACCGCCCAACAGAATCAACGCGGAAAGAAACAAAATTTTTTGAACGGTGCGGCGCATACCCGGCCCTCTTTCTTCCTTTTGCACAGAATCTTACTCTTTACAAAATAGCCGAAGATTGTGAACAGACTATGAATAACCAAAAATCGCTTCTTACAGTCTGCCATGAGCGTACAAAAAATCCCCAAAATCACTAAGATTCTGGGGATTTTTGTGGTACGCCGGAAGGGACTCGAACCCCCGACCTACTGATTCGTAGAGCGGTACAAACTGTTTTACATCGTATTATTATGATTAAAAATAGCTAAAAATATTGTGATTTTTAGTGCTTACAAGAACATTTCGTGTCATGCTGTTTTGCGCTGTTTTGTGGGGTGTGACCCAAAAGTGACCCAAAATTTTTCTGACAATAAATTCATTTTGATAAACGAAAGCGTGGCGGGTAGGCGGCCCGCCACGCTGGAAGAATTATGACCGAGCCTCCTGTTTTTGCTTTCGGAAATAGGCCAGACAGGCGGCCTCACTCTTGAAATCGTGGGTCTCAATGACCTTGACCCGGTAGGGCTTCCAGGTGTTCGCCTCCGGTTCATTGCCCAGCACTTTCTGGGCAAGTATGACCTTTCCCCCTGTACGGTGTTCTTCCAGAATAAAGGTGGTCATTGCGGCTCTGCCTCCTCTGTGGCGGCTGTATCCCGCTCCATAGTCTCTGCGATTGCCCGATTGATAAAGGCGTTCAGGCTTTCGCTCTGAGCCTCTGCGTGGGCCTTTACAACATCCTTCTGACCTTTTTCGAGTCGCAACTCAACACGGTCATAATTTGCTGCGTTGTATTTGGCTACGGCCCTCTTCTGCGAATCTCTGATTGTCACAATGCATCCTCCTGTTTGTTTTATGTTGGATGAGGGAATCTCATGTCCAAGCATGATACTATAACGTTCGTATTGTAGCATATTGTTTATACTGCCGTCAATATAAAAATTTCACAATATACTGCCGTCATATTTGTGCATCATTCCATCTTGTTTTATACTGCCGTCAGTAGTACAATATAGCCATACAGAGAGGGAGCGCAAGCTAAACCATTTCCATCGACCCTAAAATAAACGGTTTCGGAACGGTGACAGCCGGAGAGACGGCAAACAAAAATCAGGAGGTACATACCATGAGCATTCAGGAAATCGATAGGAAGGTGCAGGAGCTTCGGGAGCTGCAAGCCCTGGTTGAGGAGGCCACCGCACAGATGGAGGCCATCAAGGACGCTATCAAGCTGAAAATGATGGACGAGGGAACGGAAGTCCTTCAGGGCAACGGCTGGAAAGCCACATGGCACACCGTCACTTCTTCCCGGCTGGACAGCAAGGCCCTGAAAGCCGCCTATCCTGATCTGGTAGCCCAGTACAGCAAGCCCAGCGCTACCACCCGTTTTACCCTGGCATAAGAAAGGCCCCTTGCATCACCGCCGGCAAAAGCAGATGCAAAGAGCCTCACGCCCCGCCACACGAAAACATCAAGAGGGGGACAGGCTGATTATAGCCTGTCCTCCACCAGAAATCAAGGAGGAACCGCTATTATGAAAGCCCAAAGTGAAAGAAAACAGCTGATCGCCGCCATCCTGCCCCTCTTGGAGCGTATGCCCATGGACTGGCTCAGAGCCATCCACATCATGGCCCGCAAATGGGCGGACCGCACGGAATGACAGGAGGCTGAATCATGGCAAGCATTCAGAAGAGGGGAGATAGCTATAGGATCGTGGTTTCCATGGGCTACGATGTGAATCACAGGAAGCTCGTGGAGATTACCACATTCACCCCAGACAAGAACCTGACCCCCAAGAAGCGGCAGAAGGCCGTTGAGGACTTCGCCTATGAATTTGAGAAGAAATGCCGCAATCATGAACGGCTGGAAGGTGAGAAAACTACCCTTCAAGAGTTTGTTCGGCGCTGGCGGTCTGAAAAGGCCGAGCAGGAGCTTGAATCAAGCACCCTGGAACGGTATAACGCCATCATTCAGGACTTCATTCTCCCGGCTATGGGACATTTGAAGCTATCGGAGTTGAAGCCGCACACGCTGAACAGCTTCTTTGTGCAGCTGACGAAAGACGGATGCCGCCACGATGGGAAGCCGGGGGGATACAGCAAGGGGACAATCAGTAAGATTTCCGCCGTGCTGTCCACCATCCTGCAAACCGCAGTGGAGTGGGAAGCCATTGAGCGGAACCCCTGTGATGCCGTGCGGTTCAAAGCCGAGGACAGCGCCGAGAAAATCAAATT
>OLHA01000691.1_pt1 | contig 19448 bp, 20 predicted proteins | sample 1605961 | NCBI WGS metagenome assembly OLHA01 (sample SAMN03283288) | human gut metagenome | biome: human-associated habitat; material: feces | host: Homo sapiens | place: Peru | collected 2012
TATCTTTAAATTCTAAAGTTATTTCACTTCTCTTAGATAAACTTCCATCTAAATTCTTAGGATTTCCAAGTACAAAAGCATCTACATTTCTACTAATAACTATATCATTAAGTTTATTTATAAGCTCATCATAATCATCATATCTAATCACTTCTAAAGATGTAGCTATTAACCCAGTTCTATCACTTATCGCAATACCACACGTCTTACTACCTAAATCTAATCCTAAATATGTCATTTTTTATTTATAAAATTAACTAACATTAATTCTATTATATCCTCTCTCTTAAATTCAAGTATTCTATTTCTACATTCCTTATAACTAGAAATATATCCAGGATCACCACTAATTAAATAAGCAACTATTTGTTTAGTTGGATTGTAACCTCTTTCATTTAAATCATCACATATCTTAATTAAAGAACTTCTAGCATTTTGATCAATAATAGTTTCAGTATCTACTACTGTAGTTTCACTTCCTACCATAAAACTCAACTCCTCACATATATTCTAACAAATTTTTGTATTATTGCCAACATTTATATAGATATTATACGCAAAGAAACAACATTTTTCTAGGATTTAATAACTATAGTTGTTATAATATTTATGGAGGCAAAAAATGATATATTACCCAAAAGTATACGGAACTTGTGCTGGTGCTAATAAAGCAATAGAAACAGCATATAAACTAAAAAAAGAAAATAAAGATAAGAATATTTATATTTATAAAGAAATACTACATAATCCATACATAATAAACGAATTATTAAAAGATGGAATTAAATGTATTGATGATTTATCTATTCTTAATGAAAATGATATTTTAATTATTAGAGCTCATGGAGAACCAAAAGAAACATACGATTATTTAGATAGTCACAATATTGAATATTATGATGCTACTTGTACTAATGTTTTAAAAGTACATAATCTTGCTATAGAAAAACAAAATAATGGTTATAAAATCGTAATAGTTGGTAAAAAAACACATCCCGAAGTTATCGGAACTAATGGTTGGATTAATAACGAAGGAATAATTATTGAAAATGAAGATGACTATAAAAATCTAAATAATAAAGATAAATATTTTATAGTTTGTCAAACTACTGTAAGTCATAAAAAACTACAAGAATTATTAAACTATATGAATGAAAATAATATTGATTATGAAGTTGAAAATACTATATGTAATGCACAAAAACTAATTCAAACTTCTAGTGTCACTCTTGCAGAACAAATGGATATAATGTTTGTAATTGGTGGTAAAGAAAGTTCAAATACTAAAGAATTATATAATCTTTGTAATGAAGTTACTAAAACATACTATTTTTCTGATATAAAAGACTTTTTTAATTTTATAAAGAAAGAAAAATATACATTAAACACTAAAATAGGTTTTACTGGAGGAGCATCTACACCTAAAGAACAAATAAAAGAATACGCTAATCTATTAGAATTTTTTATCTACTATAAAACTAAATTAAAAGAATTTGAAACAGAATTAAAAAAGATAAACAAATCTTTTATAGAAAATGATAACCCTATCGTAGTAGACGCAGTAAATAAATTCATCAATATGAATGGAGATGGAAAATTTTTAAGAGGATGCCTAATTGACTTAGGATATAAACTAACTAAAAGTGATGACTATGCTAAAACTTTATCTCTTGCTTATGAAACATTTGAAACTTCAATACTTATTCATGACGACATTATTGATAATGCACATTTAAGACGTAATAAAGAAACAATACATGAAACATATAAAGATGAATTTAAAAAGTATAATATAGAAAATGATAACACCAATACTTCACTAGCTTTATGTATTGGAGATTTAGGTTTCTTCTATACTAATGAAATGATAACTAAAAAGTATAAAAATGATAAAAACCTTGCAAAATTACTAAGTTATTACAACAACATAGTTATCAAAACTATCAAAGGTGAAATAATAGATGTTGCTCTTCCATTTATAGAAAAGAACGATAAAAAGCATACTCTTCACGAAGAAGATATAATGGAAATATATAGACTTAAAACATCTTGGTACACAGTAATTGGTCCGTTCGTACTTGGCATGATCTTAGGAAATTCTAAAGCAAAAGACATAGAAACTTTTGAAAAAGTATTAGAACCTCTAGGTATAGCATTTCAAATAAAAGATGATATTTTAGGAATCTATAGTAGTAAAGAAATACTAGGTAAATCAGTTTATTCTGATATTGAAGAATTCAAACAAACTATACTTTATTCTTATGTTAAAATTAAGAGAAATGATTTACTTGATGAACTATTAAAGTATTATGGTAAAAGTATAACTGAAGAAGAATCTAAGAAAGTACAAAAATTATTTGAAGAATCCGGTGCATTAGAATATGCTACTAATAAAATGAATGAAATGTTCAACGAAGTTTATGCAAATATCAAATCAACGGATATAAAAGAATATACAAAAAACATACTTTTAGGATTAATATTATTCTTAAGATTAAGAGAGAAATAGTACTAAATTGGTACTATTTTTTCTTGATTTTTTAGTGTTTTTCAAACTCTTCTTAAGCATAGGCATATCTTCTAGCATAATTTCACCAAGTTCCTCTATTGTTTTTCTGACCTTCTTTCCTACCTCATAGTGAGTTTCATTAGCTTTTTCTTCACCAAAAACATTATCTCTTTTTAGTTTTTGAGTAATTCTAAATAAATTAGATGCTAATTCCTCACTACACATATTATCAAGTATGTCTTCTCTATACCTTAAATTCTTACGTTTTGCTATATCATCTGCAGTATCTCCATTATAAAGTCTTTTATACCCTGCATAATGAAACTTATCAAAATTCCTAATACCAGCATTTCTAGCAGCAATATTCAAAGAATAATTACCTTTTCTTGTTAAATTTCTTTGATAAAATCTTTTCTCATCTTCCGTAAGCTCACTATACTCTTTTTCACTTAATTCTTGTTTTCTAGTTTGTATTGCAAAATAAGTTTGACCTAACGCAACAACTGATTTTTTAGGATCTGAATTTTGTACTATCAAATAACAAGCATATCTTGATAACTTATAATCTACAATATTTCTTGAAGTTTTGGAACCTATATTAACCATTTTACCCACTTGGGTAAAATGGTTATCAATTATAAATTTGCTCTGTTCACAAGCTATTTTTGCATTTTCTATGACGTTTTGAAACTTTTGCCATTTTTTATATTCAAGTACTACTTGCAAATCTCTAGCACACCAATATTCCATTCCATTTCCATCAACATGTTTTATATCGTCAAATATTTTTTCTGTATATTCTTTTACTTCATTCATACAAATTCTCCTTTCTATAAGTTGTAAATTAAATAACATTAATTTCTTGATAGTTTATAATCACAATTTCACTTACTATCATCATTTATTAGAGTGTTGAAACCACCACCTCAAAAATTTCGATTATGAAAACTATTGCTAGAAAAAAACTATGTCTCTCTATTTTTATAATATATATAATTACTTACTTCTACTTATAATATACGAGATAACTTTTCTATTTCCTTTTTATAAACAAAAAAATCATGAATTTTATTCATGACTTTGTAAATATTTTTCTAACTTTTCTTTATTTTCCCCATGTAATGGTTTACATTTTTTATAAGCTTCTTTATCTTCTAATATGGCTTCTGCCATACCATCACAACTACCATAACCACAAGCTCCACAATTATATCCTGGAAGTAGTTTTCTTATTGTATCAAATTCTTTATCTTGTTTATTTAGTCTATCTTCTAACAGAACTAAAATAACACTAATAATTAAAGCTGATACTGTTAATATTATTATTCCTATCATCTTTTACACCCCTTACACTTATCACAATTATGACTACACTTATTTTTACTATATAAAAACATAGTTAATAATATAAGTAATGCTAGTAAAAGATATGCCACTAAACACCTATGTATCTAGTAAATAATAATGACATAATTGCCGCAGTTATTAAAGCTATTGGTAAACCTTTAAAAGACTTAGGAACATTTGATACTTCTATTTTTTCTCTAATTGTTGAAAAAACATAGATTACTAAAGTAAAACCAATACTACTACCTAAACTATAAACGATAGTTTCTAAGAAAGTATAATTATTAGTTATATTTAATAATACAACTCCTAATACAGCACAATTAGTTGTTATTAAAGGAAGATATATTCCTAAAGAATCATATATATTCTTAAATTTATTTTTAATTATAATTACTAATGCTTGAACCATTGATGCGATTACTAAAATAAAGATGATTGTTTTTAAATATGTGGTATTAGTTGGTACTAAAATGTGGTAATAAAGTAAGTATGTAATAATACTAGAAAGTGTTATGACTAAAGTTACAGAAAGTCCCATCATAAAAGCATTTTTACGATTATTAGAGTTACCTATAAATGGGCATATACCCAAAAACTTAGTTAAAACAATATTACCAGTTAGAATACTTGTTATAAAAATACTAATTAGATTCATGTTTTAACCCCCTAACATAATTTATTATTCCAGCTAGTATTCCAAAAATTAGAAAAGCTCCTGCTGGCGTTACTAAAATAGGTATTGGAAGTATATTAGTAGTTGGTAATACTTTATAAACGGCCCTATAACCGGTTATAGAACTAATACTATCCATTAAAGTAATTGTATTAGTACCAAGTACTTCTCTAAAAAGCGCTATTAACATAATTGCAAATGTATAACCTAAACCAATTCCTATCGCATCAAGTAAACTATTTTTAACACTTTCCTTAGATGCTACTTCTAAAGCTCTACCTAGGACAATGCAATTAACAACAATAAGTGGTAAGTATATACCTAAAGCTTTATATAAAGCTGGAATATAACTTTTTAAAAGCATTTCTAAAATAGTTACAAAGGTTCCAATTATTAAAATATAAACAGGGATTCTAACACTATCTGGAACAATCTTTTTTATTAAGGAAATAATTAAATTACTGAAAACTAAAACTACTAAAACACATATCCCCATCATATAGGCATTTTCAAATTTTGTCGTTACGGCAAGAGCAGAACAAAGTCCTAAACTTAAAACAAAGATAGGATTTTCGTTCGTAATACCATTTAATAATCTTTTCATATGTCACCTCGTTATCATAAGTACTAAATATAAAAGCGAAGAACAAATAAGTGCGGTTATAGTTAGTACTAATATTCCTTGTAATTTTTTATTTTTCATAATTTAAATTATAATCCTTTCTGGTATTTATAATCGCTTTCTTTAAAGCCGTTGATGTTATTGTTGCACCACTTACTGTATCTAAATCTTCAATAACTTGTTGATTTTCTATCATTTTTGTAATGTAATTATTATCAATAATTAAGTTAAAATATGAATCATTTTGTTCTGTTACAGTAATAGTATCTATGACATCATATCTAAATGTAATACGCATCTTTATATTACCAGCAAATCCTTTTTCTTCTACTTCATATATTACCTTATCATCTTCTTCTTTACTTGAAATAATATTAAAATCGGGATCATTACCTGTAAGTTCATTACCAGCTTTTGTATAGTCTTTAATAATATTTTGTAATAATTTCTTTAAAGCCGTTGATGTTATTGTCGCACCACTTACTGTATCAACTTTCTCTAAATCATTTTGTCCTCTTATTAAACTATTTATAAAATTACTATCTTCTATTTTAGAGTAGAATGAATCGTTTTGTTCTAGTACTTTATAACTTATTATTTCACCATTTTTAATAATTACTTCAGCTTTTATATCAGAAGAATAACCTTTTTGTTTAGCAATATAAATAGTTTTTTCTCCTTCACTATTTTTTGATTCAATCGTAAAGTTTGGATCAGTAGCATTTTCTATTTTGTAAAATTTATTACCAACATATATACTCAATCCTATTATTAAAGCTAAAGCACATATATATGGAATTATTGATTTTTTTAGATTGAAACGCGCTGTTGCACCTATCCTATCAAGAATAAATACAAACATGTTCATCGTTAAAATACTTGTTAATACACCTTCTGGATAAGGAGTTAAATATCTAAATACTACCGTTAAGATACCTAAAAATAAACCATATAGAACTTGTCCCACTGGAGTTGTTGGACTAGTAACTGGATCTGTTGCCATAAAGACAGCTCCAAACATTAATCCACCACTTAAAATTTGAAATAAAGGATACCAAATACCTAAGTTATTAATACTACCAATTATATATGTCATAACAAATACAGTTGTAACGTAAGTAAGTGGTATTTTCCATTTTATTGTTTTAGTAACTGTTAGGTAGATAAATGCAAGTAAACATAATAATGCACTAGTTTCACCTACTGCTCCTGGAATAGTTCCAATAAAGAAGTTAAGTAAATTTCCATATGGACTAACTAGAGTTTCATATGTACCTATTCCTTCAATAACATTAGCATTAGAAAGAGGAGTTGAAGAAGAAATAGTATCTACTTCATAAGAATTTAAATATCCCCCTGCACCACTAATCACAATAGCGTATGTAGATATTACAAATAATCTTCCTATTAAAGCTGGGTTAAATATATTATTACCAAATCCACCATATACTAATTTACCAATAACAGTTGCTACTACAGCTCCTAAAATAACAATACTAATTGGAGTATTTATAGGTAGGATAAGCCCTAAAAATAAACCCGGAAATATACTAAATGAATTAACAATAAATTTTAATATATCTTTCTTTCTTTTTTTTAAGAAGATAAATCCATATAATGTTTCTACTAAGCATGATGTAATTGTTGGAATTAAAACAAAAAGTAATGGATAAAAAATAGAAATAAAACTAATTTTATTATTTTGATATGGAATAATACCATTTTTATAAATATTAAAGAAAGCAATAGGAAGAAGAGCTATTAAAAGATTTAACATCATCTTCTTAGTTGTATCTTTACTTTTTAAAAACGGACCATCTTTCACAATAAAATTTTTCATTATTTCACCTCTTTTACTTTTTGTTTTGCTTCTTGTACATATTTTCTAACCTTTATTTTGGATGGACATACATAAGAGCATAATCCACATTCAACACATTTCTCAGGGTGCAAACATTTTAAATCATCAATATTATTTATTTTATCCTTAATTAAAACTGGCGATAAATGACTAGGACAATTTTTTACACATCTACCACACCTTAAACAATTTAATTCTTCTTCTTTTAAATCATTTTTTAACATAAGAATGCAATTTAGATTAGGTGTTACAACAAAACTATCATCTACTAAGCTAGAACCCATCATTGGACCACCAGCCACTAAAATAACCTCTTTATTACGTTTATATCCTTCTAATCCTGCTATAACTTCTTTAATAGGAGTTCCTACTTTTACATAAATATTTTGTGGTTTTTTTAACATTTCACCTGTAAAAGTTACAATTCTTTCAATAAGTGGTTTATCTAACTTTAAAGCTTCATATATTGCATATATAGTAGAAACATTATTAACAACTATTCCTTTTTCAATAGGTAGAATATTATAGTTTACATGTTTAATATATTTAATTAAATTTCTTTCCCATCCCATTGGATATAAATTAGGAACCGTTACAAGTTTAATACGAGGATATGTACCTAAATAATTTTGAAATAACTTTATTAACTTAGGATTCTTTTTAATAGCAATAAAACATTCTTTAATACCATTAATATCCATTATTGCATCAATTGTTTCTAGTATTTCTTCTGCTTTAGCACGCATTAATACTAAATCAGCAGTGATATAAGGTTCACATTCTACAGCATTAACTATTAAGGTATTTATAGGAGCATCAGTATTATATTTTATGTAAGTAGGAAAACCAGAACCTCCCATTCCACATATTCCATGTTCTTTTAATATTTTGATAAATTCAGCTTTTGTATAATTATTTATATCTTCATGAATTTCAGGTTTAAATTCTACTTTTTCTTTAAAATCATTTTCAATAACAATACATTTTACTGTATCATTTTCTAAATATGGTTTTGAAACTATATCTACAACATTACCACTTACACTTGAATAAAGTGGTAGAGCCAAGCTTCCTTTTCTTCTTCCAACAATACTTCCTTTATATACATAGTCTCCCTTTTTTACAAGAACAGTAATATTTTTATCATTTCCACTAATAAGAGGAATATAAATATACTTGGGTCTTTTATAAAACAATATTTTTTTATCCTTTGTTAATTCTTTACCTTTAGATATTTTTATTCCATTCATATATTCACTCTACTTTCTCTTAGTATAATTATATATTATTTTTTAAAATTTTAAAAGGTGATTACTCACCTTTTCTATCAACAAACCAAATTGCACTAATGTCACAGCTATTACTAGATGGTGATGGATTAGGCATATCTAATTTAACAAACACAGGAATTTTAAATGCATTACCAAATGCGATACAATTACCAGGTTGTAATATTCTTAATCTTTTAACAATTTCATTTGTTATATTTGGAACCATTTTTCTAATATATTCAACATCAACAGGGTGTAACATCTTAAATATTAGAAAGTTATTACATTGTGATAAAGATGTCTCAGAAAGTTCTGAAGGGCGTTGGGATATAAGTCCTAATAAAACACCATATTTTCTTCCCTCTTTTGTTATACGTTCAAAAATATTATAACCGAGTAACTCAACATCATTATCATTTTGAACATAACGATGAGCTTCCTCTAAGACAATATGGAAAGGCATTGTTGCTCTTTTATCCATTTCCTTAGCATAATTAAATAATAATTTTGAATATATTTTAGTTAAAGTTTTAGCAAATCTATCATCTACATAGTTGATATTAAAGTTAATTATTTGGGCTTTTTTACCATTTTCAGCAGTAATTAAACTTTTAATATATTCTTCTCTTGTAATATATTCAGGATAATCAAAATACTTGCTATTTTCACTATTTACAAGTGAATGAAGTCTTACTTTTAAAACATTAGCTTCATCAAATATTTTATCACTTTTTAATACACCTTCGGAAATAAGAGCAAAATCAAAAGCATCTTGTAAATCTTTTAATGTATATTTAAAAGTACCATCTGGTAAATTAAGTTCTAAATCATCATCTAGAAAACTTTGCATGAAGGTTGTTAAAAGTTCCATTTCTCTTATTTTTCCTGTAGCATCTATTAATAAGCATTGTTTTAAAGGTCTTGTATACCCTGGCTGAAATATTTCCGTTTCAAGATTTAATTCTTTGGTATTATAATAAGAAAGAATAGAAAAAACCTGGTCTCTTATTTGAGCTGGTGGACGTCCACTAGATAATATATCTATAATAGCACGCGCTATAATATCATTTTTATGTTTAATAACAAGTTCTTCTTCCCTACCAAAGATAGTAACTAATTTTAATGCCTTTTCAATAATAGGAAGTTGCCCTGCTTTTTCAGCACCTAATAAGATTGCTATGTCATCAGTATCAAGTAACCAAAGAGGTAATCTTACAAGCTCCGTATCAGAAAAATTAGTATTAGTTGTATAAGCTTTAAAATTTAATTCTGGAATTTTTTTATTTATATCTTTAAAAGCAGAATGATATTCTCCATATGCATCAAAAATAAAAATACTAGCTCGATATGCAATGGAGTGTTGCTTTTCAAATAAGTTTTGAAATATACGAGCTACACTACAAGATTTACCACTACCAGTTGAACCAAATATAGCAAAGTGATTACTAAAAAATTGATTAATATCTACACCAATTCTAACCCCTTCATATATTGGACTAGTACCTAAATAAAGACTTTTATTTTCTTCCTCAGTTTCCATTCCAATCAACATTGGTATTTTTTCTTTTGAAATTAATTTAACTGAAGATGAAAATGCCGGTTTTCTAATAACACCAAAAACAAATTTATTATTAATAATTTCACCAAGTAAATTAACATATAAAATATTTTGTTTAATATCAGCTATTTCACCAACAATTTTTTTATCACTATGTTCCATAATAACATGTAAGTTAACTAAACTATCAAATTTAGTTAAATCAATATTTGGTTTTATTAAAACAGTGTTCTCTTCAATTCCAATAATACTCCCCAACATATTCTCACCTATCCTATTTTTACTACTATAATAATATCATCAATAACACTTAAAATCAAGAAAAGAGACTTAAATTAATGAGTCTCTTTTATAAACTAACACATTCTCTAAAGTATATACTTTAAATTTAGCTTTCTTACTTACTTTTATAAAGCCAAGTCCTACTATAACAATATCTTCACCATTATCTACTTCAAACTCGTAACATTTATAATTATTATCATTAAATGATTTATAATTTCTCTCAATATCTAACTTATTTGAAGCAAAGATAGTAATATTTGTTTTATCTAAACACTCAATATAAGCATATTTATCAAGTTCAATTACTTGTTTATTTTTGATTTGAAAAGTTATAGGCTTTATCTCTTTAGTAGGAACTATTTTCTTTAAATCATTACCATCTACATAATTAATGATATTACCATTATCTAAAAGTCCTGGAGTATCTATTATCGTTAATTCATCGTTTAATTTTATTTCTATACTATTTAAGGTTGTCGATGGTAAAATACTAGTTGTTATTTCTGTTTTATTGTCTGAATAATTATATAAAAGTTTATTAATCATCGTAGATTTCCCAGCATTAGTGAATCCCACTACATAAACATTACTACTTTTTTTATACTTATTTATCTTATAATATAGTTCATCAAATTGATAATTCTTATAACTACTTATTATCAAGCGATCAATTATATTTAAATTAAAACGGTCAAGATAAGAAAGTAATTTTTCTTCATATAATGATTTTGGCATAATATCTCTTTTAGAAAGAACAAGTAAAATATCATTTGATAGTATCCTTGATAAATTAATTAATTCTTCATTGATATTAAAAACATCAACAACAAGCACTACCAAATCTTTTGTTTTATTAATATCATTTAAAATATTAACAAATTCTTCATTATCTTTTACAATAACTTTATAATCACCATAATTTTTAATTCTAAAACATCTTTCACACAATTCACTGTCGCTTTTTCTAGTGTATCCTTCTTTTAAGTTATTATCACACTGTAGTAAAGCTCCACATCCTATACACTTTTTATTCATAATATCTACCCTTAGAGAACAAATCTCTATCTCTTAGTTTTTTCATTATTCTCTTTTCTATTTTTCTTCTAACGGCAGCAAAAAAGAAATCTTTCTTACCAACAGGATTAACTAAAACAGTTGTTATACCTATTTTATTACCACCCAAAATATCAGTTAACATCTCATCACCTATAATTGCCACTTCACTAACATCATAACCATAAACATTTAATACTTGATTAAATTTTTTTATAGATGGTTTTTTAGAAGAAGCTGAACAATCTACTTTAAGCTGTTCTTTAAATGGTTTTAAACGTGATTTAGGGCTATTAGAAAAAATAACAATCTTAAAACCTTTATGTTTTAATGATTCAAATAATTCCTTTACTTTATTACTAGGTGCTTTCATTTTGATAGGCACAATAGTATTATCTAAATCGAATAACAAACATTTAATACCACGATTTTTTAGTTTATTATAATCAATTGTATATATGCTTTTTTGATATAAATCTGGTACATATTTCTCCATAATATACCTCCCACTTCTTATTAATATCATTTTAACATATATACATTTTGTTTTCAATTTATTTAAATCAAGTTTACATCATTTAACGATTTAAAATATATATCATTAAATTTAAATAACCAGCAAATATTAACCATAATAAATATGGTATTTGAAGTAAGCCAGCTAGTTTATTTTTATCATAGAAATTCTTAATCAAAATAATAACTAATATAATTAAGAGAATTATCCAGATAAACGAAAATAATCTTAATTTTAATCCAAAGAATAATAATGTCCAAAATGAATTAACAATTAATTGAACAATATATATTAAATAGCTTTTTTCAATATCTAAACTCTTAGTTTCACTAACTATATATAAAGATATTGCCATTAAAAGATATAATATTGACCAAGCAATTGGAAAGACAATACCACTTGGACTTAGTGGCGGTCTATTTAATGTCATATAATAATCTTTCATATCTGGTATAAAAAAACTAAATAAACCACCAACTACAAAAGTTACAACAATAAATAAAATTAACTTCTTATAATTTATTTTCACAATTTTCCTCCTAAAAAAGAAGATTTATAAAAAGTTTTTTAATCTTTCTATTTCATCTTCTTGAAACTTTAAAAATGATTTAGCAAGATTAAGTATTTTCTTATCTGCATCATCTTTATAATTATTTATTTTGCTAGAAATATCAACTACCCCCATCGTAAGACCTTCAATAATCATATGCGCTATAGCTGCATCACTATTATCAATCATGGTTTCTTTTTTAATTCCCATGCTTGCACCCATCTTAGCCATAAGACCATTTTCTTTTAAATCGTAGTCATGTTTTTCTATTAATTTTTTACTATCTTCTAAATACTTTTCATAACCTTTAATTTCATCTTCTACAACTTTCTTAATTTTATTTTCTTTACCATTTAAACATTCAATTAACTTAGTTAAAGAATAACTTCCCATTTCAGCATTTTTATAAATATACTCTAATAATTCTAAATTTTCATCCATATAATCACCCAGTTATAATATGAGTAATTTTTTCATTAAAATACTATAAACTTACATCACCTTTAAAAATATCTGTTAAATGTCTAAAATAAAGTTCAAATAAATTACATTTTTCAACACTTTCTCTAACAGTAATTGGAACTTCTCTAATTACATTTTCATCTTCTTTTATTTTTAAATTACCAACTATATCTCCTTCTTTTACAGGAGCTTTTACTTTATCAATAGATATCTCATATGTTGCATTCTTTTTATTAATACCTTTTTTATTTAAGAAACTAACTTCATTTAAAGGAACTAAATCTACAAACTTATTTTTTCCCTTTTCTACTTCTATTGTTTTAATAACACTGTCTTTATCAAGCATTATTTCAACTTCATATTGCGCAAACGCATAGTCTAACATCTCACTTATTTCTTGATTTCTTGTTTTACTATCTGGTTCTCCCATTGCAACTGCAAGAAATCTTGAACTACCTTTTTTAGCAGTTGCAGTTAAACAATAACCTGCAGAAGCAGTATATCCTGTTTTAAGTCCATCTACTCCTTCATAAAAACGCACAAGTTTATTTGTGTTAACTAACCAAATTTTTCTATCCGTATTTTGTCTTAAATAATCTTCATATATTTTTGTAAATTCTAAAACTTTTTCATGTTTTACTAATTCTTTTCCTATCATAGCCATATCATATGCACTAGAGTAATGATCATCATCATCAAGTCCATGTGGATTTTTAAAATGTGTATCAGTAAGACCTAATTCTTTAGCTTTTTCATTCATCATATCTACAAATATTGCTTCTGATCCTCCTATTTTTTCAGCCATGGCTACAACAGCATCATTTCCACTTGCAACAGCAATACCTTTAAATAAATCATGAACACTCATTTGTTCCCCTACTTCAAGAAGTATTTGACTTCCGCCCATACTAGCTGCATTCTCACTTACTGTTACCATCTCATCCCAACTAATAACGCCATTTTCTATAGCTTCAATAATTAGAAGCATTGACATCATTTTTGTCATAGATGCAGGATGTAATTTTTCATGAGAATTCTTTTCAAATATTATTTCTCCTGTAGTTGGTTCTAACAGTATCGCTGACTTCGCACTTTCTGCTAATTTCAATTCTTCAGCCTTGGCGGGCATTAAAGTCCATGGAATTAACATTAAACACATCAAAACAAAACATAATACCTTTTTCATAATTCACCTCTAATAAAAAATATTCAATTATAAAAAAAGTATTTACATCTTTTTAATTTTTGTATATAATATAGTAGTAATGCAGGTGTAGTACAATGGTTCGTATGCGGCCTTGCCAAGGCTGAGATGGGAGTTCGATTCTCCTCACTTGCTCCATTTAAAATCAACTTACAGACTGAAAAGTTCGTGAGTTTTTATTTTATATAAATACTATAAAAAAAGAGAAAAAAATATCAAAATAATTTCATCCTCTTTTTATATATTTTTAAATTTGGGATTAAAATTTGTGTCTAGCCAGCACTGAATTTGTACTTCCACACAAATTCTACTATAGAAAATTTCATCCTCATATTATTAAAAATTAAAATTTAAATATACATAATTATCCATATTGTAAGATAAATTGTTTTTTATCATTTTGTTAGCAAGTTTGCAACATTTTGAAATTCTTTTGCCATTAAATAATGGATCAATATATCTAATCTTTGCCCCATGATGTACATAATAGATGTTTTTTGGTTTTTCTTTTGATATTTTTACTTTCTTAGCATTTTTCCAGATATTGAATATGTCATTATATTTAGAAGATTCTATAATATTTATTACTTCACTTTCCTTTAATTCATATAAATCTTTTCTAGATATTTTGTTTTCATCGCTTAATCTTTTTAGAATATCAGCAATTAATTGCATAGAATATCTAGTTCTATCCTCACGATATATAACAGATAATCTACTTGTAACCTTAACAAAGTTTCTAGCATTTTTTTTAGTTTTAAATCCTAATTCTATTTCTTTTTCTTCATTAGTTTGTATCTCAATATCATCATATATTTCTTTAATACTTGCTAGATCCAATAGCCTATATGTAAACAAAGCATTTGATAATGAATATTCCAATCTATCAGCGGATAATTTAGGTGTGTCATTATCAGCAATAGGATATAAATGGTAATTATCAATTTCTGATATTTCAATATTATCCTTTTTTAATAATTTCATTATTTCTTTAGACTTTTTTATAATTTCTGTTGTTAAATCTTCTGTTGATTCTTGAGTCATATAATCTCCATTAAGAAAATCCACACAATGCTTAAATGCAGGTGTTGCTATATCGTGAAATAATCCAGACAAAGTTTGCTTTTTATCATGTGTAAAATGCCAAACAATTAAAGCAACTGCAACAAAATGATCTAAACTTGAAAAGAAAAAATCACTTTCAAACAAGTTTGAATATATAGTACCACAAGTAACGCTAATATATTGTTGCGATAACAATTCCTTTGTGTTTATATATTCATTTAACCATTCTGGAAAATTCGATTCTAATATTAAAAAAAACAATAAAAATACTTACTGAAATAAATGATATACAACCTAAAATTAAAGAACTTTATAATTATTATAAGTATTGTAAGGCTATAACCAAAAAAGCCAAAGGTATACAAAATAATCTTGATAATTTTGATAAAGATATCCAAAAAAAAGACAATTCTAGGTCTATGTGACTTAAATTGTCTTTTTTATTATCTATCTATACGTCTATCAAAAGTTTCAAAATTTCCCATTGTAATGCACAAGGCTATTATTATAATATCAACACTATTATTTACATTGTCATTTAAAATAACTTCCTTATTGCCTAACTCATACCAATTATTATTATGTCTTGACACAGCAGATATATATGCAATGTCATTTTCTTTATTATCATAAATTATATTTCTAATTAAATGAGTATCACCTTTAACATAATAATCACGACCTATAACTTGATAATTTGAATGTAATTGCATCTTAGAACGAATAATAAATGGCTTTTCATTTATTATATTTATAACAAACTCATTAGTTAAACTAAATAATTTTGATTTTATTTCGCCTATTTTTATATTGTGAGAATCGCATATAACAAATTTAGTTCCTATGAAATTACTTTTTTTTATTTTTAATATTAGGTTCTTATTTTGATCAACTATAAAATATTGAGTAAAAGTAGCATTTTTTGTAGGTCTGAATATATTAAAATACTTTATATTATCTATGTTAATATTTTCAGAAATATTAACTTTGTATTTTCTAATTAGCCTTTTATCATATCCTATATTATATAAAATCATCACAATTATTGGCAATTCAACAAATAAAATCATTAAGAACACAATCATAAATTCTTCTTTTGATATATTCATTTTTAACATTATTATAAACCATATTATAAACCATATCATAGAAAATACTAATAACAGGATAAACAAATATTTAATTACTATGTTTCCTACTTTTTTCTGATTATTATCTATAGGTTTTATTTTTTCAAGTTCCAAATTTAAATCTTTTTCATTTTGATCAATATTATTATCAACTTTCCATATTTTACTTATTTTAAATGTCATAAATAATGCTGCACCACAAAAAATTCCAACCACTATATAAGTAGGTGTATATTGTGGATACATTATTATTCCTAAAATACAAAAAAATATTGATCCACCAAAAATTAATCCTACAGAAAAGGATACTGGAGTTATAGTCATATTAGGAACTTTACTTGCAACTTTATTTTTGGAGCTTTCATAAGAATTATTAATTTCTTCTACAAATTTAGGTTCCCAATTAAATTCTTTAATTCTTAATGAGTAATCATTTCCCACAATTAAATTATTTTCTCCAATTGTATAACATCTATAATCAGAAGATATAAAATCTTCCTCTTGTTCTCTTTCTTTTTCTGTACTAAATTCCATATATGTTATTTGCCTACCATTGTATGTCTCAATTTTTTTATTAACTAACTTTGCTTTATAACCTTTAGGCCGTTTAAATAAAATATAAATAAAATACATACTAAATCCAAAAAATATAATAGCACCGACCAATGTATTTCCAAATGAAGCCAATGTATCAACAAAAGATTTTTCACTTTTAAAAAAAGCAATAAATATACCAACAGAAATCGATAAAAATATAATTGTTATAATAATTCCCGGAATCATTGTATCCTTATCTTCTTTTTTTACATAAACTTTCACATTTAACACCTCTCGTTTATTGTTAATTACATTATACACTAAATTACATTATATAACAATTTTGGCACTGAAATTTTCTAATTTTTTTTGAAACTTTTATTGAAATATTTTTTAATTTGATATAATTTATTTAATTGATTTAATTAAGCAACTTTGAGAGTATAATTTTTAGAATATAAGTAAAGTTATCACTCCAAATTGATGTCAAACTCGAACTTTAGTAGTTCGGGTTTTATAATACAAAAAAAGAGTTATTATATAACTCGTAAATATACTAAAATTTCATTTTAGTAATACGCTATGTTATTGGCTTTGCCAATAATGGTGTGCGAAGACATTTTAATAAAAATCTCTAAAATCTATTTCTTACATTAATACATTTTTTCATAACCATGTAAAGCCTTTTTTCTGTTTTCTTCTCCATCTTCTTTTATTTTGCTGCTTAAACTTTTCATTCCTAATCTATACGCTTTTCTTTTTAATTCAAATAAAATGTACTCTTCGATTAAATTTCTATCTTTTTTTGTTTTAGTTCAGCTATAACTAGTTCTACTTCTCCAATAGTTGAATAATTAGAAATTATTTTTTGTGAATAATCTAGCTCTTCTTGTGTTAATTTTATAGTTGCATATTTATCAATTTGCATTTTACTCATATAATTATGAACTTCACTTGAAACTGAAATCATATTTTCATTACCTGTTAAGTATTGTTTTAAAATTTCTTTGTATTTATTTTCTTCTTTTAACAATTTTAAAATTTCTATTTCTTCATTAGATAATTCTTTTGCTGTTTTCTTTAAAAGTTGTTTTATATTCTAATGTTTTGGGTTATATTCAATCCATTTTAAATAATTTTTTAAATTTTCACGAGACGTTATAAAATTATATTCTATCTTAATTGTTTTTGGTTCAAGTAGCATATTATCACTCCTATTTATATTAACTATTTTACCATAAATTTTATTATTTTTTGATACAATTTATGAAAAATGTGATATGTTTATATTATTTATTAGTTACTACTATCTAAAAATTTGTGTCTAATAGTTGTTGTACTTCCACCAAAGGTGCTTCATTTGAAGTTAATTTATAATTCGTAAGTTTTTTTATAAAAAAATTGTTTTTAAATAAAAAAGGAACTTCTTTATTTAAAAGAACTTCCAAACAGATATATTTTTCTTGTTTAAAATAATATTAATCAATATTATTTTAAGCTTTTTTGTTTACCTTTACTTATATTGTTATTTAAAGCATAATTTGATACAGCTCTAAAATTTTTGTCATATGGGTAAATTTTTTGCCCAAACTGAAGCCACATACTTGACCAAGAACAACCACTATCAAGGAGTTCTTTTACAATTGAATTATTCATTGTATCATTACCATCTTGTTTATTTAAATCAACACAACCTTCTTCATCATATAATTTACTTTGTAAATCACATTCTAATTTATCACATTGATAAGCAAACATTGCCTCTTTTGTACTATGTGAATCAAATTCTGTAAATAAATTTTCTATTTCTTTACCATCTAATAAACCACATAATATTTCATGAACTGCTTCTTTTTCTATTTTTTCTTTTTCTTCTTTAGATATTTCAAACATTGTTTTATCACCAATAACTATTTCTCCAAGTTCATGAACTGCTAACATAAATATAACTTTCATAATATCAATGTCATATTCATATTCTGACTTCATAGCAATCGCAAGCATTTGAACACCAAAAATATGTTCTGCAACACTTTCTATTCTTTCTCTTTTAACATTCCAAGTTTTCCATCCAGTTCTAATAACATTCTTTAATTTATTACACATAACATAGTATTTTATTACATTTTCTTCTTTTGACATATAGCTTCCTTCTCTCTGGTTAAATATAATATCAAAAGAAGAAATATAATTCAACTAAATTTTATAAATTTTCTTTTATTTCTGGAAACAAATCGTATAAATTATATCCAAGCAAATTATCAAAATATTCTTTTAATTTATACATTTCCTTTACATGATATTGTGTATTAGAAAATACCCCTTTTCTTAAAACAATATCAATTAATCTTTTATCTATTGTTAATATTTTTGTAGTACACATTAAATCAAATAAGTTTATTATTTTTTCTTCAATTCGTTGTCAAATCCCAAATATTCCCAAAAGTTTGGTAAGTCAAAGTTATTTGATATATATAAGGAAAAAATTGCAGAGTATATAGAAGAACTTAAGTTAGCTAACTTTTCATCAAAGTCTTTATCCTTTTTAGTAAAGGATACTTTGTTGTATACGGATTATTTAGGTGACGGATATATTGATGAATGGAAATTTGGCTATTTGTTGCCTTTGGCAGTTGGGGATATAGTTTTTGACAAATTTGGGAAACAAGCTTATTCGATAGTGGTTCCTTTATGGAAGGCAGCAGTATCTAATCATCATAAAACACCTTCATCTTGTCGTGAAAAGTTCGATATTTCCAATTATGTACAGAAAATACGAGAAATTGAGGGGGATTATGTTG
>OLHA01000693.1_pt1 | contig 19445 bp, 17 predicted proteins | sample 1605961 | NCBI WGS metagenome assembly OLHA01 (sample SAMN03283288) | human gut metagenome | biome: human-associated habitat; material: feces | host: Homo sapiens | place: Peru | collected 2012
GCTTCCCACATTCAGCTGGATTTTTGCTCCCAGCTCCCGGAATTGCTGTACCAGTCGCATATTGTTCTGAAGATACCGATAATGCTCCATGTGCGCAATGATCGGGATATATTCCGCCTCCACCAGAGTCTTCACACAGGGTCCTGCGGCCTCCGGCTGCACCCATCTGGAAAACTCCATCAGCACATATTTCGTACCGTTCATCGTGGGATATTCCCCGGAGCGGAGTTTTTCCAGCACCTCCGACATCCGATCCGCCTCACAGTAGACTTCACAGCCCAGATACAGATGAATTTCCGGAAGCAGCTGTGCCGCTTTTCTGCGAAGATTTTGAAAAGCATCCAGAGTCTGCTGCGGATGCTCGTCAAAAGCACTGCTGTGAGGCGTGGCAAATATATGGGTGATTCCCTGCTCCTTGGCCCGGAGAAGCATCAGCAGGGACATGTTCTGGTCTTCCGCACCGTCGTCAACGGCGGGAAGGATGTGGGTGTGGATGTCAATCATAGAGTTCTCCCTATACGCTCTCCCGCAGGAATGCCGCCAAGGCATCGATCAGGAGTTCTTTCTGGTGCTGGCTAAGCTCCCCATTTGCTGTCTCAACTGTAACAGGCGCATCCTCCTGAATCAGCTGTATGTCCTCCACCGTCATGGACAGGCCAAATCCCTGAAGCCCCTTGGAAACCGCAGAGCCAACAAGTCTGCTGCCGCTGTCCGATACCAAGGCCGCAATTGCAGCCTTTTCCATCAACGCCTGAAGCCCACCGGCCTGACCCAACGGCTGTCCGTCCCGCCGCAGGTCCGCGCCCATCAGCCACAGACTGCCGTCCTCTCCGAGTTCCGCAAAGACCCGACCAACGGAGATTTGCCCCACTTTGGGAATTGTTGGCAATACGGCATTAAGCTTTTCCGTCAGCTTCTCACTGAATAGATTCAAGCCTGTCACCAATAGTCCATTCCGCTCCGTCTCCGGCAGAAGAGATAGAATCTTGTCTGCCACAGCCTCGGATTTTCCCTCCATGCCGTGATACAGCCGCAGAAGAAGATCCTGCTTCCGGGAAGCCTCCAGCCTCTGAGCCAGATGGGGGGTAGAGTGCGTGGAGGGTTTCGGTGTAGTTGATGTTGGTGAGGTTTAGGTGGAGGGTGTACATGGTTATACCTGCCTTGTATTATAGAGTAGTAGTTTTTAGTGTCCCTCTCCAAGGACATGTGCTACACTGTAAAGGATGCTGTGGATCGGTTACACTCTCCTACCGCAAGACGGTTCACGAAAGGCTCCAACCACAGCCCTTTACAGTATTGTTAATCAGTTAGATACCGCCAGACGGTTTATGTAGAACAAGGTTACATGAGTAAAGTGTCCTGTGGAACCAGCATCAGAATAAACTTACCGGAGGTATTCATTATGATTTGTGTGGGTATTGATGTTGCCAAGGATAAGCACGACTGCTTTATCCTCAGCTCGGAAGGTGAAATCCTGGCAGATGTATTCACCATTGCCAACAATGCGGAAGGTTTTGACACGCTTCTGCAAACCATTCGTGGCTGCACCCGCCCGGAGGACAAAATAAAGGTAGGACTTGAGGCTACCGGACATTACAGTTACAACATTCTCGGATTCCTACTTAACAAAGGTCTAGCCACCTATGTTATCAATCCGCTGTACACCAACCTATACCGGAAAAGCCTGAGCCTTCGCAAAACCAAGACTGACCGGATCGATGCACGAACCATTGCGACTATGCTAATGTCTGATGTGAACCTCAAGTCCTACACAGACACATCATATCACAACGAGGAGCTAAAGTCACTAACAAGATACAGATTTGACAAAGTTCGTGAGCGGGCCAAGTTGAAAAGCTCCATCGCCAGATTGGTCTGTATCCTCTTTCCGGAACTGGAAAAATTGGTTCCTACCCTCCATATGGCATCCGTTTACGCACTTCTCAGCGAATTTCCAGGAGCCAAGCAGGTTGCATCCGCACACTTGACTCGGCTGACAAATCTGCTGCATGAGGCATCCAAAGGCCGCTACGGAAGAGAGAAAGCCATCCAGATTCGGGATGCTGCCAGAAAATCCATTGGCCCTGCCATTCACAGATGTCCTTTATAAAAGCAATTCCAGAAGCGATGCTTGGCGGTTGATGATTTAAGCAGTGCGTGTCTGAACCAACAAATGAGATTCTTCCTTGCATGAATCGTTCAATAAAAGTAACTTGTCTAGGCAGTTTCCTGTGCAGATACAAACCGATCCAGATTTTGATATGCTTTCATAATTTCTCCGTCTACTTTCTGTGTTTTTGCCGTACAACCTTTACAGCATTTTGATACTGTTCTTCAAATTTGGCCGGAAACACACGTTTGTCACGACGCGAATAGTTGTGAATCATCTCTACGCCAGGAATTGGACTAAAGTATTCATCCAAATACCACCAGTCGTAGCATTCTTCCATGCCGAAGCCATCTCCATCCGGTCCCTCCGTGTCACGCCATGCACTGACCAGCAGAATTCCCTCCGGGCACCTTTCATTAAGGTCATATCCTCTGTCCACATCAAAAAAGCCGAATCCCATTGCTCGCAGTTTTTTACCTTCCCCGCCGTTCAACCGGGGCTGCATGGCCATTGGGATCACCGTATCGGGGTTGTTCTGCAGCCAGTCCCGCCGCCATTGGGCGGCCTCCGGGCTTCCGTAGAGATAAGCCCGATAGCGCCAGAAGTTTGCTGTAAGTGTATAGAATTCATCCTTGCCCTGAGCTTCAAAATAGCAAGCAAAGGCCATCATGGCATCCGCATCCCCTGTGGCACATTTCTGTGCAAGGGATGCAAAATCCTTATCCACCCAGAAGTCACGATCCGGCACCTGCATCTGACTGGGAGTAGCGGTGATTCCGCACCCCTTCAGGCGCTGCCGTTCCTCGAAATCCAGCTTCTGTCCCGGAGAGAGGATGCGTGCCTTGGGACAGTCTACAAACGCACCCGTTTGCAGATTTTTACTGTCGCAAAGCAATTTGATTTCCTCCAACTCTTCGCAGCTCCAGAATGCTTCGGATTCTATTTCACGAACAGACGCAGGAATCGTAATCTTGCGAATTCCGGTATCCAGAAACGCACGCTCATGTATTTTTTCCAGACCTTCCGGCAGAATAATTTCTTCCAGATTCCCAAGATACAAAAATGCGCCGTCTTGAATTCTCTTGATACCCTTGGGAACTACATAAGAGGTTTGTCCGGCAATATCCGGGCAGCGGTAGAGCACATCTCCAGAGACATTCAGCACAGGCTTGTCGAAAGAACTGTCATAGAATACATAACCGTGAATCTTTTTCAATGAATCCGGGAAAACCGCTGTTTTCAAGGCAGTACATCCAGAAAATATATTCCTGTCCATTTCCTCTAATCCCTCATGGAAAACTACTTTTTCCAGATTGGGACAGTCCGCAAAGGCCCATGTGCCAATTCGCTTGACAGAAGAAGGAATTTCTGCAAAGCGCAGTTTTTCGCATCGGTCGAATGCACTGTTTTTGATTTCAGTAATGCCCTCGGGAAAGCATGCCCGTCCTTCCCGATCCACACTATACTCAGATTTCATTTAAATTGTCTCCTTCCTGCATAACTCTTCAATTTGTCTGCAATACTTATATTCACAGATGTCCTTTATAAAAGCAATTCCAGAAGCGCTGCCTGGCGGTTGATGATTTAAGCAGTGCATGTCTGAACCAACAAATGAGATTCTTCCTTGCATGAATCGTTCAATAAAAGCAACTTGTCGTTGAGGTAGCGTTTATAATATTTTGTTCTGGCATAATTCATGATTTTATTGTAATAAACTGGATTAAACGCTCCTCCTACCGCACCAACAATCGGAAGCCCCTGGATGAACTTCAACACCAACATATCTACGGCAAATAGTTTTGAAGTATCTTCAATTTGAGCTTTAAGCATATCTTCGTCCACCTGCCGAGTGGTGTTAAGCAGATTGTCGATTTCTGCATTTTTAACAACCCAGTCGTTATTTTTTGACAATGAGGTACTCATGAGTTTAAGAATGAAATACTTTTCGGCAGGTGAATCATAGTCATAACCATAATTAAGAGCAACCTCATATATGCCTTTCAATACCATTCCGATAAACAAAACAATATCCGGCAATCCAACTCCCAATACGCCAAGACCGATGCCTTCTACGGTTGTAATCGACATATTTTTGAAATTGGATTTCTTAGCTTTCTTTTTTAGATTCTTCAATTCTTTACGGCTACACTTTACGTTAATTGAATAGTCGTGGATGTCGAAATCTTGAGAGATGTCTTCTTTATCGAAACTTTTTTCAATAACGCCAACGCCATTCTTGAAAACAATGCCAAAAGCCGTGGAGAAAGACTTCTCTAAGGTTTGGTTCAGTCCAGGAGGTATCTTGCTTTTCAGAAGTTCTTTGTATTTTGATGTCTCAGCTTCGGCACTTTTCTGAAATTTAGCCTCAGTCTTGGCGATGGATAGCAATTCTTTTTGGATTGCGTTATTTAACTTTCTTTTGTCCTTTATCATCTGATTCACACCTTTTCGCTTTTTGTGGTGTTTCGCTTGTCTGCTTGTTTTCTTTGGCTCGTTTCTCAATAAGAATGTTTTTATTGAGATATTCCTCAATCTTACAAACAAGAAGTTCTGCTTTCATTTCAATCTCCTTATCCGAGCAAACCGAACTGATTATTAACCTCGTAGCGTTTTGCCAAACGGTTTACTCTCTCAAACAAAACATTGTATAGCTTCGTGTCGTAATCACTAAGCCCGTTGGTTTGTGCATCATTGCGACGGAAACCGGCGTTAGATACGCTGCCGTCGTTGCCATATTCTACAAAATAGTCTTCGTTGCTGAAGACAATACCCCTATCAGAAGAAACTGATTGAAAATTCTTTCTAAGGAGTTTCAAGTAGCACATAGCAATGGAATCCAGGTTTTCAATCCCTTCACCATAAACAGACGTACTATTTATTGCCTTAGTCAATGCATTTTCCCAAATGCGACGAGTGATCAGATTATTCACCCCAACAGTAGTCCAAATATTTCTTAGTGCAATATTTACGATTTTTTCAAGATCTGCGCCGGTAACGAATTTACAATTAGGTTCTGTAGCAAGGCTATCTACGACACGACACAACAAAGCATTGTCGTAACACTCATAGTCAAAAATTTCTTTGCCATTTGTCTGTTTTACCCGGCTTGAATGCATTAGCATTTGATTGTACAAAATCTCAACGCACTCATTTCTGGTTGGCATATACACGGCGAACAATGCATCGAAGCGTCCGCTTCTAAAAAACTCTTTTGGCATTCCCGTAATATCATTTGCGGTTGCAAAGATAAAGCATGGCTTCGTATTTTCTTGCATCCATGTCAGCAGTTCACCAAACATACGCTTAAAAACACCAGAATCTCCATCGGATTTGTTACTTCCCGCATTACTGAATGCTTTATCCAGTTCGTCAATCCACAAAACACATGGAGACATCGCCTCTGCAAGCTTTAGTGCCTTGTCCATATTCTTTTCGGATTCACCAACTAAACTTCCCATAATTTTTCCGATTTCCATCTGGAGCAGCGGGATATTCAGTTTGGTGGCAACTGCTTTAGCAGCCATTGACTTACCGCATCCAGGAACACCGCACATTAAGACGCCCTTTGGAGGGAATGTGCCGGTGTCGTTGTAAAGCAATCCAGCTTCTTTAATTGAGACAGAAAGCTCATCAAACCATTTAATAAAACTATCCATACCACCGATTTTCAATCCAGAATCAGTAGTCTTTAGTTCCAAAATCGCATCTTTCTTCAGTATTTGTTTCTTTCTCTCACGAATAATCATATCGATAATTTGTTTGTCGTATATTGCGCTGTGCCCATCTTTTTCGGGGTAAGAAAGAATATTGTCAATAATCTTATCGATCTGAACAGTTGTAAATCCACGAAGCTTATATGACAGATCCTTGATAATACTTGAATCGAAATTTGCTCCGCAATGTTCATACATTTTGCTTGTTACAGCATCCGCAATTTCATCTGTTTCCGGAAGTGGCACATCAATAATGGAACAATATTGAGACATTTCGTTCGTTAAGTACACTGGGTTTCCGTACATTAAAATCAATGATGAGCGAACAATACTGTTGTCGTCTTCCGAGTAAGTATAACGGTCTAAAAACTCCAGTATTTCACGTTCTTTATACGCATCGATCTTCCCGTTGATGTGCATGACCTTTAAGGAGGGCAGAGCATCATCAGGAGATAGTTTTTTCTCAATATACAGGTTCGCAAATTGTGCGTTGCCTTCCTTATATTTTAAGAAAACCTTCTGATTCTCGACGGGCAGATAGTTTACTTCCTCATCGTCTGTTCGCTTCATCGTAACCACAAGTGCATTGGATGATGCGATTGCTCTTACCAGTTCCAACTCCTCGGTTTTGATGAAAATAATTGGATATTTATTTCTGTATGCGTCAACACACGCAGCTAATACTTTTTCGTACACTTTCATTATTGGTATCTCCTTAAAACGCAATCTATTGAATATACATTTTTTTCGCCGTCACACTTGGAGTCATTGCTTCGCAATTCTCCGGTATTCTTCAGTAGATAGAATCGACTGTTTACAATTTTTACTTCAACCAGGTTCAAATCCGAATACTCTTCCAGTTGTTCCAGAAGCACGGGTGAGGTACACGCATCCAAACACAGCTTCAAATTATTGATATAAACGATCGAATTATCGCTTGTAGTAAAATCAAAGGAAGATATATACTCGCTGCCATAGAAATCAAGCTTCGGGTTGCGTTCATTATCAAATTTCAGAACGTCTTTTTCGACACCTGTGTTTTGCAAGGTATAGCCTTTTTTCGTTTGACTTTTACTCAAGATATTTGCAATTTGACCATTTACTGTATTTGCATATATATGTTCACCAGCGGGGATAATTATTTGGTCATCACCAACGCTGATTTTTACTGTCCTATTTGAAAGAGAATTTATTTTTCTGCTTGCAGCAATTCTAAAAGTCTTGATTTTTGTAACATCACCTTCAACAAACGGTAAGCAAGTGTAAGTTTGTGCGGAAGGCTCCAGCGTTATGTTCTGAATACAATCAGACATATCATCTTCTAAACGCAGTTGGTAAATATTTTTACGTTCGGTATCTTCTTTGCCCAAGAAACTTTTTTTGGCTCTTTCCAAATCTATCTGCGCATCTATTTTTTTCGTATCTAAGAAAGCAAAGGCCGCAATCGAGATGAGCATTGCTTTCTTGAAGACAACATCGCTGATTTTAGTTTCAAACTGAGTTGCGATTTCTCTTGAAACACTTCGCAATTCAGAAGACGGAGCGCACGAATGGCAAAAAGCGAATGGATTATCCCAGAAGTTGTCGGCATCACAAACGTCAAAATTCACGGTATTCGTTTTTTCATAAATGTTATCACACATATTTACCGGCAAATGGTTTTCAATGGTGGTATAAACCATAGCAGAACAATATGAGAAGGTTTTTGACAGATTGGCAAAATGGGATGAGACAAAAACCATAAACTCCTTATTATGTTTCAATACATCGTATATGTTAAAGTATTTATTGTAATCGTGGATGTTTGTAATTGGATATCCACTCATTTTCAACATTTTCATTTGAATATCTCCTCTGTTTTTTCTTTCCTTGTATGCACCAACATCCGAAGGCAAGCCTCCGGATGTTGGTGATCATTTTTATGCCTGGACAGTTGCGTTCTGGTCCTGCTGAACCTCTGCACTTTCCTTTTTCAGTTTTGCAAAGTAAGCTTTCACCTTGTTCCAAATCTCGGTTGCCTTAGGAGCGATATGCTTAGAGATAAAGTCCATCAACTTCTTCGCACCCTTCTTAGCGATTGGGTATCCGTCTTTCACAACCTTAGCTCCAATCTTTGTGATGACATTAATGCACTTCTTAGCAGTTTCGTTGAACAAACCCCAGAGTGCAAAACCAGCAACGATGATAAGCGGGATTCCAATGATTCTGGGAAGGAAAATGTCAATCAAAATTCCACCGAACCAAAGGACTGCTGCTGTCAGAACCGCTGCAATCATCCAGGAAGCAACCGTGCTAATAGCCTTGATGATTTTAGCACCCTTGTCAGTAGAAATTTTCCCTTCCTCAACCTGTTCTGCGGTTGCAGCAACATCATAAGAGGAAGCCACGGCGATAGAAATCTCGTCCATACTGGTATCTGCAGGAATATCTTCGATAGTACCGTTTTTAGCATTGACATAAGCAATCATTGCCATGATCACCTTTACATCATGTTCATGCTTGCCGAAGTCGATGATGTCACCGATGGATACATCGGTCTTCCCGCTTTCGAGTGCCTTCTCAAGCTCCTTGAGCTGGAATTCACCGTAAGCAGATGCCTGAGCTGCGGCAATAAGCTGTTCCTTCAAGGAATTTTCGTATTCCTCGGAAACATTGTTAACATCGAAGGAGTATTCCTGCTGAATTTCTTCGATGCTCTTTTCGCCGGCAAGCACATCATTCAGAGCGCTGATACCGACCAGCATGGAGAACAGGGTCTTGCAACGTTCTTCGATTTCCTTGCCCTCGATTTGCTTCTCGATCTGTGCCTTCACCCAGGATTCGGAATCTTCGATTGCGGACTTAACATTGTTTTCGTAATCGCAGATGACACTGTCGATTCTCTTTGCCATAACCTTACCGGTTTCAGCATCCTTGTCGGGAAGCGCCTTGCAGTAAATCTCACCGGCGATCTCGATTGCGGTTTTACCTTCTGTCATCTGGTTGATAGCGGCTTCGCTTTCCTTCTTTACGGTGTTCATCGTCTTTTCTGTGAGCTTCATAATTTTTACCTCCGTTTTTGCCTTTATTAAGGTCTTTTGATGTTTATATTATACCCATCAGATTTACATAGGTGAATAGGACGGCGTCCAATAACTCCGGATGAATCAAATCAACCTTTCATCTGACAACTATATTTTATCACTTGTCAGATTGATGTTGAATAGGACGGCATCCAATATACTAAAGATTACTTACAATCGTTGCGAGGCTTCTTTTCGGCATAAATATTATGAACTTTATAAAGCTCTAAGACCTCATATACATCATCGGGGTCATAAATATTGGTGTTTATGCAAGCTAATATATACTTGTGTGTATCATTGGACTGATTAAATGCGATGCCGCCAAGTCCTAAAAAGTCCTCTGCCTCATCCTCGGTCAACTTTAAAGCAAAGATGATCTTAAACATTGTATCTTCGCTGGCTTTGTGTTTCTTCGTGATAAACGTGTGCCACACATCCGGATTTATCCTGGCGAATGTATAGAATTTTACGAAGTTTAACTGTCCATCTTCATATACAAAGCCCTTTTTAGACATCATTTCGCAAACATAATCCGGTTGTGTTTGCGGTTTCTTGATATCGTTGAGATAATCATCAAGTTTTTTCTTTTGATCGTCATCAAATTTAGATATTACGGTGTCTTGCTTCTTGTGTTTTTCGATTAAAACGATTTGCGGATCCTCTGAATAACGCTGAGTGCTATTCAGAAATTCCTCTATTTTTATAACAAGTGCGTCCACATTTGGTTTCATCGCTATCACCTCCCAATAAGAACAATGAGGAGCTTGTCCGTGTGAAATCCATGCAGGAATACTTCTTCCTTAAAATTCACATCAACTGACAGCCCCTCATTTCCGGTTTTTGATTTTTTTCTGTGCGTCTTCATAGCCAAGCATTGCGGCTCTTTCAAACCAGCTGTAAGCTTCGGAATAGTTTTGCTCTACTCCGTCACCATTTTCGTACAATAGACCAAGAACATGCATTGCGTACATATTATCCAATGCAGCAGCTTTCTTTAACCAACGAGCTGCGGTTTTTATATTTGGGTCTACTCCGGCTCCATCGACATACATCATTGCGATATAAAACATGGCATTGCAATCATTTTGTTCCGCAGCCTTTTTATACCAAAGAAGCGCATCAGAATAACTTTGTGACACACCTTTTCCATTTTCATACAGCATTCCCACCTTGGTTTGAGCTGTCGCATAACCTTGATTTGCTGCTTTTTCGTACCAGTAAAATGCATGGGTGAGATCCTGTTTTGCGTGTTTTCCTTCTTCGTACATCGTCGCTAAACAATATTGCCCATAAACATTGCCTTTCATAGCGGCTCTGAAATACCACATGAATGCTTTATCATAGTCTACCGAAACATTCATTTCCTCGTCGCCTTCATCAAAAGCCAAACCAACCAACACTTGTGAATCGGCATCACCTCGATCAGCTTCATCCATCAACTGCTTGAACTTTTCAGATGTGCCCGTTGTATCGTTTGCCCTCAAATATACGAAGGAAGCTGTTCTGTTGTTTTTCTGCTGCTGTTCCATATCCTTTTTCTTTTTGTCAATAATGCGGTTAACGCCTTTGCGCGCTTTTCGCCACATTACAAATTCTTCGTCTTTTTCATTGAATTTCAGATACCGTTTTTGCCGTCTTTCCATATCGGCGGCAAACTCTTTTTCATCTTTAGTGGGAGAGAGGGAGAGATATTTACTGTACGGATAAATGCCGCAACTTAATGTTCTGCCAACCAAAAAGTTACATCGCAAAATATGCTCTTTGGCGAAATTGTCTATTTGAGTGGCAGACTGATTGCAATCTTTAGAATGAAATATTCTACAGATGCTGTTTTGCAGACCTTTTGAGATAATTCCTTCCTTCTCATTGCAGATGAAATACAGCTTTGACAAACTCGTTTTTCTGCTTATGGCTTCGTGACCATTTTCAATTTGCTTGTTGGTTCTGTAACCGAGGAGATTCTGAATTCGCTCAATTTCAAAATCTCCAAGCATATTTTTGGAAACCACATAAAAAATCAAGTTGATATTTGTAGTCAAAACTCCTTCTGTAGTTTCCGTGTCATGGCTGGAGGCGGAAAAACCCAACGTATCAATAACTTGTGCCTGGTTTCTTAAAAATCCCGAGTTAATATGTAAAATTGCGTGGGAAATGTTTTTGAATCGCTTTCTGTCAACTTCCAGCTGTTCTTCCACATTAAAACAATATTTTTGAATAAACGTTTCGGTATCAATTCTCTCGGCAATGTGTTGATTATGATCAACTATCTCAGCATAGTCCTTTCCTTCTCCCCAATACTCAATGTAAGTGAGTATTGGGGTAGAAGTCATAGGACTTTCCGGCAGAACAATTTTACCAAGCAACGCATTTATCAATGTACTTTTGCCGCACCCAGTTTCACCAATAATTGCAATTTTCAGCCTTGTGTTGCCATTACTCATCGTCACTTTGAGTGGAATCTGCGTCATCGTTACAGCTTGCAAGGATGCTCAACAACGATGCCTTCCACGTCTCAAATTGCTTTTTTACCTCTTTCTGCAATGCTTGAGCGTCAACATTTAGTCCAGAGGCAATTTTGTAACCGGCAGCAGCGACACCGCCAATAATCAGTAACGTTGAAGCAAGAGCATTCTTTTTTCGAGCGTTCTTTGTTCCAATAGCAGCACCGGTTAGGGCGGCAGTACCACCGGCTGCGATGGCAAGGATATTCTCATAGCCCTTTGAGGTGATTTCGCATCCTTTGATGTATCTTTCAAATCTGCTTGCTTCATTGGGGAAATCTTTTCTCAAATTCTCTAGCCAAACAGTTGCCTTGGGACGCATCTTCGTATCGTAAAAATTTCTATTGATTTCGTCACGAATACACGCAGACAGTTCGTCTCGCTGCTTGTCTAAAATCTTATCTGCAAAGCTTGCGTTTTCTGTAATTTTAACGACTTTATAAAACGCAGCCGCCGAAACCTTATCCCAATATTCAGAAAACTCAATTTGATTTCTATTCACACCTATTTCCTCCTTCATTAGGACAAAATCCTGTCGCACTGTTCCTTCGCTTTTGCCAAGGCAGCCGAAGCAACCTTTTTAGGGTTCATGTTACTCTGCATGGCATCAACAACTGCAATTCCGGCTCCGACAACACCAACAGCGCCGCCAATAATTCTCAAGAAGCCATGCGTTGCAAACAATGTTATTATGCCCGCTAAAGCAATACCAATTCCTGCATACACGCCCCATCCGTTGCTTACTGTAATATTGGACAGAACAGCCTCAAGTTCCATCGCTTTCTTTGGGTTCTCCTTACTGATGTCATCAAGGAGTTTACGCTCTGGGGGAACCATTTTCTCGTTTCCCCATGTATGGTCCCAAACGAATCCATGCAGATATTCGTTAATTTGATTTTTCCCCTTGATATCCTTGGCAGAAATGCCGTATAACACAGCATTTACCGTCTTGCTCCATAACTCGTCAAAATTTTCCTTGTACATATAAACGACCTCCTCAGGATTTTAATACGCTTTCAATCTCCGCAATAGACTTTCTGCACTTCTTGATCTTTACTACCAAATCCTTAATCAAGTCTTCAATGGCACCGGCTTCATCAAGTTCGTTCATCTTATTGATAGCAGCATCACAGTCATATTTACATTGTACGTAGATGTCTCTGATAGAATGCTCAACAAATGCATATGCCGTATTAACAGACGAACCAATTGAACTCCCAATATTTTGTACTGCATCTACGCTCATTTTCAAAGTGATTCTGGGAATGAGTTCATTACGGATCTTATCCCAGAACTGCTGATCAGTAACGCCGCCTTTAAACCAGTTTACGATGCTACCGAAGAATCCTTCCTTTAATACGCTGGCAATACTAGCGTTAAATACAGATGCCCAATTCTTTGTATCAGCCATTGCATCAAAAGAAGACTCAATAGCCTTCAAAATGCGAGCTTCCATATCGTTACCAATCTTGGTCAAATCGTTTTCGCTAGGCAACACGATACCAACGATGGAAATATCCGCATCCTTCATCTGAGATACTGTACCGAACAAATTTTTGATATGACCGTCCAAATAATTTGTAACGGTTCTATAGTGCTTAATCGGAACATCATCGGTAATATCCTCAGACTCTGAACCACTCAAGTCCCAAAGATATTTGCTAACTTGATAGCCACTCTGAGAGAGCAACTCAGTAATTATCGGCTTAATAATAGACTCCAGTGCTCTAAGGCGTTCGGCATCCGTCATCTTCTTTACAGCACTAAACGAAGGCAGATTTCTAGGCGGCGTACTCATATTGCCAAGTTTCTCACTTATCAGCTCAGAATATAATGATTCCAAGATAAATTTAAGGTCGTTGTTTAGGCAAGAATTTACACACTTGACCATCTTATCGGACATATTACTCGTATCTTCGGGGATTTTTTTAATCTTTGAGTCGATATCTGCAGAAATTTTTTTCAACTTTTCAATGTGGGATTTAATATCTTCCAAGTTACCGCTAAGCTCGTTGATTGTCTCCTCAAAACTCTCCTGGGCTTCAGTAAAATCAGCAATTACTTTATGGCATTTATTCTTAAAGAAATCGCTTCTGTCATCAAAGCAATCATCACAAACGGTACTGATATGACCCTTGAATTTTTTCCACTCTTCGATATCGGCAAGGGCAGCTTTTTCCTTGTCCTCAATCTCACCCATATCTCGTTTCTGCTTTCTGTTAAGACGGCAGGCATCGTCAAGATAATTGTCATCACTTCCGTGAGGAGCATTTTCTACATAGTCATAAAAACCTGCTCCATCCAATCTGCCATATAGAGCATTCGCAATCCAAACATTGTTCTTGCAAAAATTAGCAATTTCTTCTTTACTCAGCTTACAGTCGTTGGATTTGAAAATTCTCTGAACACTTTCTACAAGTCCACTACGAACAATACCGGTCTTATCATTGCCCAAAATAATGAGCTTGTCCGGTGTGATGATAGGCTTACCTACGGCATAGTTCATCTTTTGGATTTCTGGGTCCTTGGGGGTGTAACCCAAGATATAGCACTGCAAATAGGCGATGTCGCTGGCAGTAAGCATATTCGTGCCGACTATGTAAATCAATACATCTACATTACCCTTCAAGATTGTGCTGGTCTTGATATTATCATGTTCTGTCGCGCCGGAGCCAAGGGTATCTAACAAAACAGCACCTTTATCAAATAATTCGCCCTTTGTGTGAACGACAGCAAATCTATCTTCTTTGAATCTCAAGCAACTACCGTCTTGGTCTTCGGCATTATAGCAGTATTGCGTCAAGAATTGCTTGCGAGTCAGCTCCTTGCGCTTTTTCTTTTCGTCTTCGGGCACAACGGTTACGCTGTGCGTATCTGCATCAACTACAGACTTTGCAATATAAGTCGGGATAGGTGTTGCGGTCATGGGGTTTTCCGGCACCACAATATCTTCGCTCATAGCGTTGATGACGGTACTCTTACCGCAGCTTGTCTGTCCGACCAATGCGATATGGATCCATCCTAATTTTAAGGTTTCGATATCCAGCTGGATTGCTTTACGCTTCACTTCGGAATTGCCACCGAGCATACCCTCCATCACAGACATATTTGTGAGCAACGTATTTCTAATTTGCTCTCTTTTCTTGTTGTTAATTTGCATATCAATAACCCGCCTCTCTCTTATTTACATTTACTCATTAACCCCTCAAGGTTGTTTTGAATGTTTTTAATATCTTCGATTGCTTTTTCAATAGCGGCAAGTTCGGTCTGCTTCGTTTTCAGCTGAACTTCCATAGGCTTGGCTGCTTCGTCAACGAAGTTTTCCAATGCCTTTCGCATATTCTTTTCAAGTGCAGGGAACAAAACATCTTCGATTTGCTTCGGAACGTTTTGCAGGTTTTCATCAAGGACAGCGTTCATGCGATTGCTTACCTCTTTTGCATAAGATTCGGTAGAGCGTATGTATCTGTCATAGATGTTTACGACTTCACGCTTGATCCTATTTGTCAACATAACAATTTCTTTCGAAAAGACGAGCAGAATAGGATTGTAATAACCTAGGAGATAAAGAATAGTGCTTTCAACAACACCAACACCAATATCAACTTTGTCAACGGCTGTTCTATCTACAAAAGCAAAGAAATTTTCTTTTGCAATTTTTGTTTTTTCGTACAGCTCTTCAGTAATATTTGTGGCGAAAGATTGTTTGTAGCATTCGAGGATTTCGTCAACAACCACATCAAACTTTTTCTGTGCAACAGGTAACAATTCGCTGCTGCTTAGCTGTTTTACAAATTCGCTTATAAGACTTGAATAATAAACAGGAACGTAAGCATCCATCTCTTCTTTGCTTAGGCTAGAGATTTCTTCGCTGATTTTTTCTTGGACGAATTCGATATACTTAGCGGTTTTATTGAAAATGTCAGACCGCATTTCGTCATCCAAAATCGTACCGAGACCAGGAATGTGAATAACAGATTGTGCCATAAAAGCATTCAGTCTAACAGAAAAGTCTTTGATTTCATTTTTCAAATTCTCTTCTTTGGAGATGTATTTTTGCAAACAAATTTCAGCTTTCTTGCAAGCAGAATCAATGCTTGAATATGTACGAGGCAAGATGCTTCGTTTGTCGCTTTCAAAGTTTAGCAAAGAAACAATGTTTTTTTGATTATTTTCGAAATCTCGAAGGTCATCAATAACCTTATATGGAATAGCTCCGGTTGCTCCCAGGTTTCCGGATAGTGCCCGCATCATCGTACTAGGCAAAGACAAGTTGTTGATGTCTATTGCTATTGCACGAACTCTTTCCGGCTGCTGCCACTCGTTCTGAATCAAGCCACACAAGGCACGATATTCAATTCCGATAGCGTTGGAAAGGTTCGGACACAGGATAACATAATCACAAGCGGAGATATATTCATCAAAAGTGGTTTTTTCTGTTCCGTCCAAAATGGTCAAGAAAAGCAAGTCCATATCACGCAGCAACGGAATATTGGCTGTAATTTCGATAAATTCACATTGAGGTTTTGGAACGTCAAAAAGGCTTCCGGCATCTTTTACCTCGCCATTGGCTAAGTATTTTATGGAATAAGTCTGACCGTGTACTAATTTGAATGGAGTGGACCACAGGATGTTATCCCACTCAATACTGTTATTGGTAATAAGTTTGAGTAAATAATCAAAATAGCTGTCAGATTTTCCACAAAATACAATGCTTGTTTTACTGTTATTCACACAACTGATTGCGCCATCAATTTGAGCTACTTCAGAGTGAATATCCAACAAGTCTTTATTTTGTCTAAGAAAGTCTGCAAGACTTAAATAATTGGGGTCAATCGAGAACATCTTATTTTCCTCCTTTGATTATTTTTGCAAGACGCTGTTCAAGTGCTTCATCAGAAAGCATAGAAGCATCTACCGGGGTTCCGGTTAATCTTGCGTACATTTGAGAGGAAGCAAACGCTTTCATAGCTGCGACTCTGCGTTCGAGGCAGGGGTGGGTACTGTTGTCTCCGGACAAGTTAGAAAGATTACGCTCTGCATTTTCAACCATGCTACGAGCTGCTTCTCTGACCTTTTCTTCAGGCACCTTTTCTGCAGTTGAGACTTTAAGCAAGGCTCTTGTGGCAGCCTCTACATCTTTACAAGCTAACAACCCTGCACGGTCAGCGGTATATTCACCATATCTGGATGCTTCAAGGGGCTCCTTTACACCAACGATATGAGTGGCAGTAGAGTTGCATTGGTTGTGTCCTAATTCGTGTCCAATGATAAATTCCTTTTCTTTGGAACAGGAAAGAACCTTATTAAACAGGTAATAGGAAAGGAAAATATTTATATTATTTCCATAACCCAATGCACAGGAATTTAACATCATGGCTAAATTCTTTGTTTTGTAACTGTATATGGTGGGTATGTATTTAATACCAAGTGCTTTAGTAGCAGCTAAGGTTGCAAGATAGGTTTCCGGTTCTTCTTGATAGCTAATGATTTTAATTTCCCAATCGTCCCTTACGACACTTCGTAAATATCCATTCATTTTAATGAACATCTTTGTGGGGTTAGATTTGAAATTATCTTTCATCAAAGTAGCTACCTTAGTATCAAAACCCTTATTTGTTGAATACTCTGGGACGATGATACTTTGTTCCGCTTCTTTGATATACTCGCTTTTGAATTCCTTTAGAGTTTTATATCCATAGGTCATCTGAAATCCCTCCTAAGTTTTGATTTTCCTTTGATTTTTGCTAAAATCTTTATTTTTTCGGCAAGAATATTATACCTGTTATATTCGTTTAAGAGAATAGGACAGCATCCAATATCTATAGCCAAACATCAATTACAACCTTATTCGTCGCTTTCTATTTTCTGTTTCATCTTTAACAAAGCTCAGTATATCGCCGGCATCGCAATGCAATACATCAGCGATTTTCAATAAAACGGACAAAGCCACTTCTTGGTTTCTACGAAGCTTGGTGAATGTCGCAGGAGAAATGTCGGCAAGTTTACGCAATTCAGCCTTACTCATTTCTTAATGAGCAAGCATAATCCATAATTTCATTTTTCCTCCTGATCACCAAAATGGAACAGAATCTACAGTTTGCGAACCATACAAAATTCGACAGATATAACTGCTTTTCATTATATCTATTCTACAAATAAATTACAAGTACCAAGTGGATAATAAACTGTACTTTTTCATCCGTTGCGTTCCTTCACCCACCGCAAAAAGGTGCTGTGGGTGATCCCCAACTGCTTCGCAGCCGCTCTGGCGGATATTTTCCGGTCTAGCCACTTTTTGGGGAGCACACAAAAAGCCGTGGGCCGCTCCATGGGTTTTCGGCCGAAACGAACGCCGTTTCGCTTTGCAGCGGCGATTCCCTCTGCCTGCCGCTGCCGGATAAACTCCCGCTCCGTCTGGGCTACATAGGATAAAAGCTGCAAAACAATGTCCGCAATCAGCGTTCCGGTCAAATCCCGGTTTTGCCGGGTGTCCAGTAGCGGCATATCCAGCACCACAATGGCCACCTGTTTTTCCTTGGTGATGACCCGCCACTGCTCCAGGATCTCCTCATAATTCCGCCCCAGCCGGTCGATGCTCTTTACCACAAGAGTATCGTCCTTTTTAGTTTCCGGACCATTTTCTTGTAGTTTATCCGCTCAAAGTCCTTTCCGGATTGCTTATGACGCTAATACTGTCAGCGTTGTGAAGAATTTCCAGAAAGCTAAAAATCTGGGTGTTGATGGCCGGACTGGACCTAATACTTTTGCGGCGTTATTTGGCTGATTTCGGCCTGCTTAGCCGGGTGTGAAATAGTATAAGCTTCATTTCAAACTTGCCAAAGGCGGCGTTTCTCCATCTTGTATGAGAAAAACGCCGCCTTTTTATCAGTGCGCCTGGTGAGCGCACGTTCTATGGGGTGAAAGTCCCGAGTCCACCCGGTAGCGGGAAGGGCTAGCCAAAGGCAAGGGGTCCGTCGTGAGGTGGAATCTGAAGAAAGCAGAATTTTAGGGATTGAAAGGTTCCTTAATGGACAAAACTCTGGCCTGACGAACAGAAATCGCATATAAGGCCGAATACAAGTTTGCCGAGCAAAACAAAGCCCAATAGCTACACGGTTTGTGTTTGGTAAATGCGACAGGTAAAGAGGAAAAGAACGTGTGAGTACCCGGGGAGATCTCACGAGCGTATTTGAAGTAGATGTATTCGAAAAAATGCGTTCGAAAAAAATCAAAAAAATACGTAGTAACAACAAACTGTGAGAAGCCAGCAGAGGCCATAGTACCAGAAAAAATCCTGGGAAGGGCTGAACAATCGTTAGTCCTAAGTAGATTACAGAAGTCAATAAGCTGCGAATCAACACAGATGACGAAGACCTCCACCAAGAACAGCAGCTTTCCCACCTGCCAGAGATCGTCTAGCTGGAAAAGTTGATTCACGCTGCCTATGAAAACCTGTCCCCGGAGCAACGGAAGGCAGTTGCGCAGGTTGGAGATTACTATGCCTAGCTATGGATACAGTTGGGTTCAAACTTGTCCGTTATTGGGGGCTGTAGGAAAATATATTCTATCCCCAAACTATTCCAGGGTACATCCCAGATGGCTCTTTTATATTCCAGTATACCCATATGATAGAGCGGGACCTTGGAATAGTAATCCGGCAAGAATAATGAAATAAATTTTCTTTCGAATATACGAACATTTGTTCTTGACAGCATTTATGTAACCAGCTATAATAGGGCCATCCGAAGTAAATGATTCCACCGGCAAAGTCATCCACTCACTCAGGAAATGGGAAGCCGCCATCTTCTGTGACCTCGGCAGCCGGAACACCGTCCGTATGAAACATTCTTGCCCTCTCAGAGAATGCGGTTTTTCACTTGAGGAGGTTCCCCGATGAAAGTTTTTATTTCGAACAAGGAAATTGAAGAAATTGCTTACGGCCTGGTTCAGGTCACTTGCGGCTCCCCAGCATCCGGCTCCATCGACATTGACGGTATAGCACGATTTCTGGGGCTGCAAGTACATTACGAAAGAATTGCCGAAGACGACCGGG
>OLHA01000694.1_pt1 | contig 19442 bp, 20 predicted proteins | sample 1605961 | NCBI WGS metagenome assembly OLHA01 (sample SAMN03283288) | human gut metagenome | biome: human-associated habitat; material: feces | host: Homo sapiens | place: Peru | collected 2012
CTGGATTCCAGAAACCGGACTTCAGAACTGCATTTGTACAAAATCAGTTTAAAGCATATAAACCAAATCTTATCAGTGATATGTGGAAATACGCTCAAAGCGGCGTTTTTGTAGTTATGTAAGTTTATATACGGAGGTTTAAAATTAGAAAAATTTCAAGTTTTATTTCTTTACTCTTAATTTGTCTTGCCTTTACATCCTGTGTAGATTATGTTCAGTCGGTTACTTTTAAGAACGGCAAATATCATATGTACTACAAAGTCACTTTGTCAAAACTGCTTTTTGCCATGATGGATGAAGATCCCGAAGAGATATTCCGAGGTTTTGATGAAGAAGCTCTTGGCGAAGTTCCAGAAAATGCATCTGTAAGTCCCGTTAATACAGACCTGGAAGTAGGGGCAGAGTTTAAATTCGGTATTGATCCAAAAACAACAGATGAAACTGAAAAATCTTTCTTACCTACGGTAGCCGGAAAAAAATGTTTTATTCCATTCCTATTAGGACAAAATGATTCGATTTCTGATTCTGTAGGTTCTGACAGTGAAGGAGAAGAATTTGCAGCTGCAATCATGGCATCAGCTAAATGCAGAATCCTGCTCAGTAAAAATCTGATACCAGAAATTGAAACCGCATATTTTGAAGGTAAAGGTGGACAGAATTTTTCGATCCCTGTTTTTGACTACGGAGAGGCCAACTGTCTGGAAATTCCTTTTATCATCCTGACTCAGGAAGGAATGTACAGAACTGATATAGTAGTGATTATAAAAAAATAAATATAAAAATGGAGACAAAAAAATGAAACTTTTAATCGTAATCGACATGCAGAATGATTTTATAGATGGTTCGCTTGGAACAAAAGAAGCTGTAGCAATCGTACCTACTGTTGCAAAGAAAATTGCAAAGGCTCGGGCTGCAGGCCAAACTGTTATCTTTACCCGAGATACTCACCAGAGCAATTATCTTAAAACACAGGAAGGAAAAAATCTTCCGGTTCTGCACTGCGTTGAAGGAAGTGACGGATGGCAGATTTCGAGCAAACTGGAAGTAGGGGACAGCCGTATTTTTAACAAGCCTTCTTTTGGTTCTATGGAACTTGCAGACTATGTAGCAACTTTAGACGGTCTTAAAGAAATTGAGCTTGTCGGCCTTTGCACTGGAATCTGTGTTATAAGCAATGCATTTATTCTTAAAGCCAAACTCCCGGAAGTTAAGATTACGGTTGATGCAAGCTGCTGTGCCTGCGTAACTCCTGAAAGTCATAAGACAGCTCTAGCTGCAATGAAACTCTGCCAGATTAATGTAATTAACGAGTAAGAGATGAAAGTAATAGTCAGTGCCTGTCTTGCAGGCGACCACTGCAAATACAACGGCGGGAACAATCTCAATCAGAAGATGATGGATTTTCTCAAGTCTCACGAAATAATAAAAGTCTGCCCAGAAGTTTTAGGCGGACTTCCAACTCCTCGCCCTTCTGCAGAAATTGTAGGTGGTCAGGTTATGAACACTGAAGGTAAAAACATAACTAAAGAGTTTACTCTCGGGGCACAGATAGCTTTTGAAATTGTCCAGAAAGAAAATCCTGATTTGATAATTCTCCAGAGTCGAAGTCCTTCATGTGGGATTAAGAAAATTTATGATGGGACTTTCGCTGGCAAGAAAATCCCTGGACATGGACTTTTTGCAGAGCTTTGCATTAAGGCCGGATACAAGGTGCTGGATATTGAAGATATTGATGAGTGTTTATCAGCAAATTAAATTTTAATACTGCACAAAGAGTAGGGTAAAAATATGAAAAAAGAACAGATGATTGATGAGGATGTTCTATGATAGAAAACACATCTAGACTAATTCTTTATAAATACAGACCATTAGTTGACTCTGTAAAAAAAGATCAACTTCATGAATTCACTTATAAAATGCTTTCAGAATGTGGTTTGTTTTTTGCTAAACCAAATAGTTTTAATGATTTATTCGATTTGAAAATTCCCATAGAAACAAATGTAACTAAAAAAGACTATTTTGAAAATCTAAATAAACGTTTGCTACTCCAAGGATATAAGATTACTCAAAAAGATGTTGCAGAAATTGAAGATCAAATAAGTGAGGCTGGAGGAATTAAGAATTTTATCAAAAAAAAATACGCTATTTCTCAAGAAATTTATAATGTATGTTGTTTATCAAGAAACTGTTTAGACCCAAGAATGTGGGGATATTATGCAGATTCTGGTAAAGGAATATGTATAGGATTTAAAACCTATTGCTCGGATAATGAAGTTACATATATTAAAACTAAAGATGGACAAATTCTTGAAGAAAATCAAAATTTTCTTCCCTTTGTTACAATTAATTATGTAAATGAAAGACCCCCCATTGTTAATTTTTTTGACAATAAAAAGGATCAGAGAAAAATATTTGAAGAGATGACAAATCATTTATTATCAAAGGATGCTCGCTGGAATTATGAAGAAGAGATGCGTGCAATTATGAAAAATGACGAAATCATAACCCAAAATGTTTTACTTCCAAAAACAGAGATCTCTGAAATCATTTTTGGATATAATATATCTCAAGAATTAAAAGATAAAGTGTTTGAGTTATTAAAGACTTATCCAAATAACGGTAGAGATATTCATTTCTTCGAAATTGAACCATCAACGAACAAATATGAATTAATTAAGAAGGTAATTACAAGATGATTATTGCAGGTGAAATTAAACGTATAGAAGACTGGTATTATAAAGCTGGTCCAAAAGACAAGGAAACTCAATGGAAAGACGATTATTCTGCAAAGGAATTTGCTCGGCTTTGGTTTAAAAATGAAACTGAGTTAATTGAACCAAAAGAAATCAAACATATAATTGAGTCTTTGTTTGGAACTCATCAGTTGCTTTTTTGTTTTCCTGAACATATTTCTCCATTAAATACTTCGAAATCTGGTAGAAATCATGATATGTTTATATTAGGTAATTCTGAAGCGGAAGGATTATTTGTTATATGTATAGAAGCTAAGGTAGAAGAAAAATTCGGGGATGACACGGTAGCCTCTTATCTCAGTAAAGTAAGAGATAAAAGTTCAGGAGTCCCTGCTCGAATCAAATGGATGAAGCATAAACTTAATTTGTCAAATGTTAATATTGATGACATTTACTATCAGCTTTTAACAGCAACTTGTGGAACCCTTACAGAAGCTGAAAAGTATAAGTGCAAAAACTGCATGTTTTTAATTGTCCAAATAATTCCCCATAGAAATATTCAAGATGCAATAAATGGTCATAAGATAGAAATCAAAAAGTTTCTTACTGCAAATAATGAAGTAAAATCCGAAGATAAAATAAAATCTGGTTATTCAACTAGATTAAAAACTGATAATAATAATTATAAAGCATATCTTGGTTATGTAGAAATAGAAAGAAAATAATTTGTTGTAAAAAACATAATATTGTTGTTATAAACTAATCACCTTACCCCCCCCTGGCACCACAAGAATATCTGTCGTAACACACGGACTCAAAAACTCCCGCTTCATCTGCCAGCCGTCTTTGGTAAAGGCCTTCCCTAGCGTAATGGTATGCCGCCCATAAGAATCCGTAATCTGGTCCACGGCATCCATGAGGCGCTTCTTTTTGATGTCTTCCATGGGCTCTATCCAGAGCTAGCCCTGATACTGAGCGGGCATAATTTCCAGGAGCGTTATCATCACAACCTTGTAGCCGTAGCCCTTACGGAAAATGTGGGGAAGGGCAAGCCGGGCTGCATTTACTATATCCGGAGTATAAGGAATAATAATTGCACGTAGAAATTGTCACCTGAACTGCCTGACATTCGGACTTCTGCTTTCGGAGGCGTTCAACAGCGATTTCGGCATATTCCACCATGGCACATTCAATCGTTTCCATGTCGTAAACTTTGATGGAAAACTGGCGGATGGAAGTAATTACATCCTTCTTTTCCCGGGTCACCTTTTCTACAGAACGGATACCGTCGAGCTCCTGAACTGTTGCAAATCCCTGAATTGTAAGCAGCCTTTTTGCATCCATCAGGGGCATGTGCTTTAGCATAAGGGCGTTTTTGATTCCGTGAAGCTGCAGTTTTTTTGCATGGGCAGGGCCGATTCCCCAGATAGTTCCGCAATCTGTTGATTCTAAATGTGCATCCACTTCGCGCGGATTATAAACAAAAACACCGCCGTGTTCCTTGGCTTTTTTGTTGTAGAGTTTTGCAAGAGTTTTTGTCGGAGCAGCACCAACGCAGATTGGAATACCCACTTCCTTATAAATCCGTTTCTTCAAGTCGTGGCCGATTTCCTCATAATCCTTAATGCTCCAGTTGCAGTTATCAAAAAAGAGGAAGGATTCATCAATCGAGTATTCTTCAATATCCGGCGCATACTCCATATATATAGAAGTAATCCGCCGGCTGATGTCTGCATAAAGTGTGTAATTGCTGGAAAAAATCGTAATTCCACGGCAGTTGCAAAGGTCCCGGACTTTGAAATACGGATCCCCGCGCTTAATCCCGCATGCCTTTGCTTCCTTGTTGACTGCGATTATAACTCCGTCATTATTCGAAAGAACTGCAACAGGCTTTCCCCGTAAATCAGGCCGGTAAATCTGTTCGCAGGACGCATAGAAGCTATTGCCGTCGGCGTGCAGGACCATAGTCTCAGCCTTCCTTCACTGTATGAATAACATGAGTAATTGCACCGGTAATAATAGTGTCACTTGCTTATACAGGAATTGAAGTTGTTGGTTGTCATCTGCCAGCCTTGCGAAAGATTCCGAGTATAAAAGCAACTGTAAAACGGATTATTAAGGTATTCTGGAAACAGGTTTTAGTTTATGTTCTTGTTGTTTTGATATATTCGGTTGGTGTGTATTGGGTTGCAAAGCCTATACTGTTAGAAAGATTTGTCGGTTTAAAGTGGTATGAGGTCTATTTTTACCCTTTATATCATTTTATATTGCTTTTCAAGGTTAATTAGGAGATTTAGCTTATGAATTTCATGCCACCTCGATATGGAGAGCCTATACCTTTATTATGTTTAAAATGTAAACGGATGTTTGTTGGACCGAATCCTAAAGGTTTTTCCATATTTGATGATATGTTTAAAAAGAAAAAAAATGTTAAGTGTCCTTATTGCGGAAGTAAAAAGGTAATACCGCACCCTGGTGTATGGCTGGCGAATCCGATTCATTAATCATCTGCAGAAGAAATTGCAGAACAGTTGAACGTAAAGTTCGCGGTTCCGAAAATGGCAGATAATAAAATCTAAATTTAGAAGTGAACAATGTTTTTCCCGGGGAATTTTCCTCGGGATCTTTTGTGTGAATAAAAATTCATTTATCTTATTTCAATTGATACTATCTGAAAAAACTTGTATACTTATTTAAATATTTATAATATAGAAAGAAATTTACTTTTATCGAAAATATGCAATTATATTTTTAGGATTTAGCAATGAAATTTACAGAATTTTCTTTACACGAGAGCCTTTTGCAGGGAATTGAAGGTGCAGGCTACGTGGATTGTACGCCGGTTCAGGAGCAGGTTTTAAAGTCTTCTTTGGAAGGAAGGGATTTGTATGTTCAGTCGCAGACAGGAACTGGAAAAACTGCGGCGTATTTAACAAGCGTTATTCAGGAGCTTTTGACACGCGGAGAGTCGGCTGGAAAAAAGGCTTTGGTTATGGTTCCTACAAGAGAACTTGCGGTTCAGGTTCAGGAGGAAGCCCAGAAGCTTGCAAAGTTCACTTCACTTAAATGCGCAAGTTTCTATGGCGGTGTTGGCTATGACAAGCAGGTTGCGTCCTTGAAGAAAGGCGTGGACATTATGATTGGAACTCCGGGACGCGTAATCGACTTGAACCATGGAAACCAGATGGATTTGAGTTCTGTTGCTTTTCTTGTGATTGATGAAGCCGACAGAATGTTTGACATGGGATTTTATCCGGATTTAAGAACGCTTATAAAAGTTTTGCCTTCAAGCGAGCAACGGCAGACTATGCTTTTTAGTGCGACCTTGAATTCCTATGTAAAAAATCTTGCTTGGGAATATACGCGCAATCCGGCAGAAATTACAATCGCCGCGGAAAACATAACTGTTGACGAAATTGCCCAGGAGCTTTTCCATGTTTCAAGCGATGACAAAATGAAACTTTTGCTTGGAATTATTTCGCATGAAAAGCCTGAAAGCCTGATTGTTTTCTGCAACACAAAAAAGAGCTGCGAGATTGTCGCAAAACGTCTTAAAATGAACGGATTTGAAAGCGAGTTCATAATAGGAGATCTTCCGCAGAAAAATCGTCTGACCATAATGGACAAATTTAAAGCTGGAGCTATAAAGTGTCTTGTTGCTACGGATGTCGCTGCCCGTGGAATTGACGTGAACGACCTTGCGATGGTTATAAACTACGACTTGCCAAATGAGGCTGAAAATTACGTGCATCGAATTGGAAGAACTGCCCGTGCCGGAAAATCAGGAAAGGCTTTCACTTTTTGCAGCGAGCAGGACGTTTATTCCTTGCCGCCAATTGAGCGTTATATCGAAAAATCCATTCCTAGCTGTGTTGCAGATGAATCCATGTTTGCCGAAGACAAAAGCGCAGGTGTTTATATAAAGCTTGACAGCTATCACGAAGATTACAATGACAAAAGCGAATTTGGCCGCCGCCGCGCAGCTGAATATAATAGAAAAAATGGCAATTCAGACAGAAGACGATCTTCAAAAAAAGGAAGCGGACGTTATTCTTCACGCAACGAGGAAGCCAAAAAAGAATACAAGCGCGACAGGCGTGTTTATATTGATGAAGATAAACTTGCCTCAATGTCAACAGAAGAGCGCATGAAAATTTACAAGGAAAAATATGCGTCTTTTGCATCCGGCTCATCTTCTAATAAGCAGAAAATTTCTACAAAAAAACAGGGCGTTGCAAAGAAAAATTCTTCAGTGCAAAAAAATGCTTCATGGAAAAAGAATTATTCTTCAAAGTCTGCTGAATCTAAAAAAACGCCTCAGAAAAAAAGCGTGTTTGCTAGAATAAAATCCTTCTTTGGAAAAAAATAAATCGGAGAAAAAAAATTGATTACAGTAACAGACGTAAGCCTAAAGTTTAGTGAAAAACCTTTGTTCAAAGATGTGAACATAAAATTTATGAAAGGAAACTGCTACGGAATTATCGGTGCGAACGGAGCAGGCAAGTCAACTTTCTTGAAAATTCTTTCTGGCGAAATCGAACATGATACGGGAACAATCACAATTACTCCCGGCGAACGTATGTCGGTTTTAAGCCAGGATCACTTTAAGTATGACGGATATTCGGTAAAGGAAACCGTAAAAATGGGCTACCCGAAGCTTTATCAGCTGGAAAAAGATATTGATGCAATTTATGCAAAGGAAGATTTTTCTGATGAAGATGGAATGAAGGCTGCGGATATGCAGGCGGAATTTGGTGAGCTTGGTGGCTACGATGCTGAAAATCAGATTGAGCAGATGCTTTCTGGTCTTGGCCTTGAGGAAGAATTCCACGACAGAATGATGAGCGAGCTGGATGAAAGCCAAAAAGTGCGCGTGCTTCTTGCTCAGGCTCTTTTTGGAAATCCTGACTATCTTATCCTCGATGAGCCTACAAACGGTCTTGACCTTGAGTCCATTATTTGGCTTGAAGAATTTCTTTTGGAATTTGAAAACTGCGTTATTGTTGTTTCTCATGACCGTCACTTTTTGAATGCGGTCTGCACATTTACTTGCGATATTGACTACGGAAAAATCACCCAGTTTACCGGAAACTATGATTTCTGGTATCAGATGAGCCAGATTCTTCAAAAGCAGGCAAAAGATCAGCAAAAAAAGCGAGAAGACAAAATGGCAGACCTTAAGCAGTTTATCCAGCGTTTTGCAAGCAATGTTTCAAAGTCAGGTCAAGCTTCGAGCCGCAAAAAAATGCTTGAAAAAATGGAGCTTGAAGATATTCCCATTACAAGCCGCAAATTTCCTTATGTTGGATTTCAGCCTGAACGCGAGATTGGGAACTTTGTCCTTACCGCTGATAAATTGAATTCAAAGGACGACGATGGAAATGTTCTGCTCAATGACTTTAGCATTACAATTCATCCTGGTGAAAAAGTCGCTTTTGTTGGAATGGAGCATAACTCAATAACTTCATTCTTTGATATTGTTTCGGAAACAAAAAAGCCTGAAAGCGGAACTTACAGCTGGGGTCAGACTACGAGCCATAGCTATATGGGTCGCGACAATTCAGCGTATTTTAACAACGAACTTACAATAACTGACTGGCTCAAGCAATATTCTCCTGATCAGGATGATGCTTATGTACGCGGATTTTTGGGACGTATGCTTTTTTCCGGCGATGATGGACTAAAAAAGGTAAAGGTTCTTTCAGGAGGCGAAAAAGTGCGCTGTATGCTTTCAAAAATGATGCTTAGCGGTGCAAATGTCCTGATTCTTGACGATCCTACAAACCACTTGGATCTTGAGTCAATTGAAAGCTTGAACGAAGGTCTTGTAAAGTTTCCGGGCGTTGTAATGTTTTCAAGCCACGACCATGAGTTCATTTCGACAATTGCAAACAGAATCATCGAAATTACTCCAAAGGGAATAATCGACCGAATGATGAATTTTGATGATTATCTCAAGGATGATCAGGTTAAGCAGCTTAGAAAAGAATATTACGCCGGCTTGAATAAAAAGATAAGAATCTGATTTCAGAGAAAATCTTTATGAATCCGTGCATTGCATTTTGTTTGCTTTGCGCGGATTTTTTTTGCAAAAATTAGAATTCTATCCAGTCGCCGTCTGTTGTTAAGTACCAGTCCGCAAGAAGAATCTGTGAGCTTGGATTGTACCAGGAAATGCTTCCATTATAGTTAAGAACTGCGACTCTATCTTTTGATGCGGCGGCCTTTAGCGGCATAGAAGCGGAGCGGCGGAATACAGTTGTTTTTCCTGCTGAAATGTTGTATGAGCGTACTTGGTTTTTACCGATGTTTGTGAACACAAACGGATATTCAAGTTCTGTAAATGCAGCGGCATCTTCTGACTGCAACGTGAACAGCGAATTTTGGATTCCAGACTTCGGATAGTAAGAAAATACAAATGTCTTAGATGTGCCGTTTACCGAGTTAATTGAAATTCCGTATACAGGAGAATTTTCCTTGTTTTCATCATAGCTTAGTGAGAAAACAACATCTCCATTGAATTTGAGCGGAACAGTTTCTTTTGTCTGGGTGTTTACAGAAACGACTGCGGAATCTCCTTTTCCTGTAGAAGTTTTTGCAACGACAACGAGATTTTCATTTACAAGAACCGCATCTTGAACCGAAGTTCCTGTGTATACAGTTGAATTTGCTCCAGTTCCCATGTCATAGATTGCGACTATTGAAGTTCCAAGAATATAGACAATTTTATTTTTGAATACTCTTAAGTTTTTAAGCTGAGCAGATGGCGTGAATAAAGTCTTTGTATTTTCGCTTCCGTCCAAAGACATCTGCTGAACTGGACGCTGTGTGCCTTTTGACCACAAAATGAGAGAATCGTTGTACTTTAGAATATTTGTATGCGAAAAACTAGAGCCAAGCCTGTACATGGCTTTTGTGTCGTAAGAAGTTTTAAATATTGCGTTTTTTGTCAAAAGATAGAAAAGGGTTTCATCAGAATCAATATCGTAGATTTTCTGGTACATATTTTCTGTGATTGCAAAAATGCTGTACAGCTCAGATTCTGGAATGTCTGTCATGGAATAGAGCGCTCCATTTTGTGTTCCTAGCATTACAGTTTCTGCATTTTTTGCGGCGCAGGTAAATTTGTCGCGGCTTTTTAGTCCTGTAAAATTCTTAATGATAAGCGGTGAGGCTGCCGATTTTCCTGTAAGAAGTTTTTTTAATGATTCTTGATCTACAAGTTGCAACGAGAAATTTTTTCCGCCGTCAGCTATAAAATAAAGTCCCTGCTTGTCTTCGTGGCTGGATTTAGAAGTGAAAATGATCGGCGAATTTGCCTGATACTGAGCAAGTGTTTTGCCTGAAGTCGCATCGATTATAAATATTGTATTGTTTTTTTCTCCGGCAATAAATCTGTTTTTGAAATTCCCTGTGCCAAAAAGTGTAAGCTGGTTCAATGAGCTTGGTGCGGAAAATTTCGCCTTGACTTTCATTCCGATTAAATCGTAATAATAGAGCGTTCCTGATTTTGAGTACATGACGGCAGTTTTTTCTGAATCGCCTGTTAGAATGAGCGGAACAATTCCTGAAACATCAGCTGCTTTTTTTATTACAGTTCCAGTGCGCGCATTTAGAACAAAAGTTCCGTTTACCGCCGTTGTTCCTGCAAAAAGATATTTTCCCTTTGCTGAAAACGAAATTGAAACTATTGAGTTTGCGAATTTCTTGGAGAACTTCTTTGCGTAAGTCTTTGAATCTATTACAGTCAGCCTGTGATTTGAAACTCCGTCTGTTTCGTAAACCGCGATGTCTCCGTAAACTGGATTTTTTGCCACAAGCCGCACTTGCAGGTCTGAAACCTGGTAGTGGTCGCCCATTCCGTCCGAAGTCCATTTTATAATAAATCCGTCGTTTCCCACTGAATAAAAGGAGTTGTCAGAAGAAGATTCTGTTTCCGAAGAGAGCAGGGCGTTGACTTTTCCTTCATGTGACTGAGTTGAAGCTATTGTCTGAGAGTAAAGGCTGAACGATAAGAATAGCAGAACGATATTTATGAGTTTTTTCATGGAAAACCTCTATTTTTTTAGGAAATAAATTATGTCGCCTGTAATGGCAAATATAAAAAGAAGTGCTATAAAAAATATTCCGACAAACTGAATATAGTACAAAACTTTTGGATTCATTTTCTTGCGTGCCAAAAATTCTATCAGCGCAAAAAGAATCAAGCCGCCGTCCAAAACTGGAATAGGAAGCAGGTTCGTTAAAAAAAGTGAAATGCTTATAAGCGCAAGAAATTCCAGCGTGGAAACTAAGCCTTCTTTAAATCCTGCCGCAAATCCCTGTTTTACAGTTGTTCCCAAAATCGAAGTGATTCTTACCGGTCCTGAAACTGCATTTGTAAGATTCACGCCTTTGAATAGAATTCTTATGCTTTTTCCTGTTAACGCAATAATTTTTGCGCTTTGTACGAATCCTTCTTTGCATGCGCCGAAAAATCCGTGCCTTGGATATTCATGTGCAACAACTGATTCCGGGTCTGAAACAATTCCAAGTTTTCCAATGCCCGTTCCTTTGTCTAGTTCAGTTTTCACATTAAAGAAAAGAATTTTATCTTCACGCTCAACTTCAATTTGTATATTTTCATCTGGATGAGTTGAAATAAAGGCTGCGATTTCGCTGAAGTCATTTACTGCTGTTCCATTCAGGCTTAAAATTTTGTCTCCGCTTTCCATTCCGGCATTATGGGCAGGAGAATAAAGTTCAGGGTAGATTTCGTCTGCCATGGAAACTTTTGTGCCTGCGCTGTAGTATGTATAGCCGATAATTGCAATTGTAAAAAATGCAAGAAATCCGAACAGAAAATTCGCAAACGGACCTGCAAATGCTATTGCGAGTCTTTTTAAAGGATGAATGCCGTAAAATGAATCTTTTTCGCCTTGAATTTCCTTTAGATTTTTTTCCATTGCATCTTGAAAATCCTTTTCGCCTTTCATTGCGCAGTATCCGCCCAAAGGAATAAGGGAAATTCTGTAGTCAGTTTCTTTCCAAGTGCGATGAACTAAAACCGGTCCCATTCCGATTGAAAAGGCTTCAACTTTTACTCCGAAAATTCTTGCAGCTATAAAATGCCCTAGTTCATGGAAAAATACAAGAAAACCAAGTCCTAGAATTCCCAAAACAAATGTCAACGAATTCCTCCTGACAGCAAAGCAAGCTGACGTTCTGCTTCAAGGCGGACTTTTTTATCAATGCTGAAAATTTCTTCAATTGAAACTGGCTGTGTGCCCCAGTCAAGCTCAAGTGTGTTGATTACAATTTTTGCAATATCAGTGAAGGCGCATTTTTTTTCAAGAAAAGCCTGAACTGCAATTTCGTTTGCGGCATTGAATGCGATTGTGTAACTTGCGCCTTTTTTTGCGCAGTTGAACGCTGCCTTTAAAAGCGGAAACGAGTCAAATCTTGGAGCGGAAAATGTCATTTCTTTGCAAGATGCAAGGTCAAATTTTTCAAGATAATTTTCTGAAAGTTCCGGCCAGACTAACGCTCCGAATATTGGATGGCGCATATCGGGATTTGAAATTTGCGCATACAGCATTCCGTCCTTTGTTCTTACGAGCGAATGAATCAGGCTTTGCGGATGAACTACAACGCTCACTTTTTCTGGTGGAAAATCAAAAAGTCTGCAAGCCTCAATAACTTCAAGACCTTTGTTTGCAAGACTTGCGCTGTCGATTGTGATTTTTGGTCCCATTGACCAAGTCGGATGCTTTAACGCGTCTTCAATTGAAACTGTCTTTAGCTCTTCATCTGAAAGATTTCTAAACGGTCCGCCACTTGCGGTTATTATTATTTCGCTTATATTTTTCGAGCCTATTTTCTGCACTAAGTTGAATATTGCCGAGTGCTCGCTGTCTACTGGAATTATTCTTGCTCCGTTTTTTTGGGCAGTTTCCTTTACAAGATTCCACGCCATTACAACTGTTTCTTTGTTTGCAAGTGCCAAGTCGATTCCATTTTCCAAAACAAGAACTGAAGGTTTGAGCCCGGCAGCTCCAGCTATTCCGTTTACTGCAATATCGGCTTTGCTTTCTTTTATGAGTTTTTCAAGACCGTCGATTCCATCTTTTGAAAAAACAGTTCCTTTGCAGTTGAATTCGCGGCATAATTCTTTTACTTTTTCTTCATTTTTTCCAGCTGAAATTCCGCATACTTCAAAACTGCCGCTCATTTTGCGTGCAATGTCAAGAGTCTGGCTTCCGATTGATCCGGTACAGCCTAAAACAAGAATTCTTTTTTTCATCAGTTGAATGGTCCGAATAAAATTGAAACTAAAAGATAGAAAATAGGAGCGGAAACAACGATGGAGTCAATTGAATCCAAAATTCCTCCGCGCCCAGGAATTATTTTGCCGGAATCTTTTATTCCAGATGAGCGTTTTAATACAGATTCTGTCAAGTCGCCGACAATTGAAGAAAGAGCCATGCAAAGTCCTGTAAAGACAATCTTAAGAATTGAGCCTGAAAAAATTTGCGGCCACAAGTAATAGCCTAAAATTCCAGCTCCTACAGAACCGATGAATCCGCCGATGAATCCGATGCAGCTTTTGTTTGGACTTGCTTTTACAATTCCGCGGTTGCTTTTTCCGAATAAAACGCCCAAAAACCATGCTATGCTGTCGCACATAAAAACCATCAGGATAAAGACGCAAACAACTGGAACTGTTATATTTTTTCCGTCAAGGGTCCAAGTTGTCATTCTTGAAATAAATGTAAGCAAAAATCCTGTGTATGTTATTATAAAAATAGAGGCGGCGAGGCGTGTGTTTGAGGCTTCAAATTCTTTTTGGGAAAAAACTTCGACTGTAAATAAAATCAAAATCGTCACGATATACGCAAATGTTATAATTTCCTGTCCTGAATAAAAGCTGATTCCCAAAGACGGCAAAATGGCATAGAGAGCCGCCACAAGTGGAATGAAAATGCTTTCAGCTATAATAAGTTTTTTATTCAGAAGCTTGTATTTCACAGAAAAAATATCATAAAGTTCCGATGCTCCAAGCGCAGAAATCAAGCAGACCAAAATATGAAGCAAAATGTGATTGCAAAAAGGCGCGACTATAAAGGCTATGACAATAGGAATTCCGATAAAAAAAATCAATAAACGGGAAACAACTTTATTCATACTGGAACAGCTCCAAATCTTCTACTTCTTTTTTGAAACTCTCCTATGTCTTTGAAAAATTCTTCCTTATAATAATCAGGCCAAAGCGTATCTGAAAAAAGCAGCTCCGCATAAGCCGAGTGCCACATCAGAAAATTGCTTAGTCTCTTTTCTCCGCCAGTTCTTATAAGCAAATCTACATCAGGAAGCTCTGGAACATCAAAGCTTTTTGAAATAGATTCTTCTGAAATTTCAGATTCAGTTTTTCCTTCGGCAATAAGTTTTTTTACACCGCGGATAATTTCGTCGCGTCCGCCATAGTTTATTGCGAGGCAAATTGTAAGCCCTGTAAGATTTTCTGTATCTTTTTCGATTTGATTAATGTCTTTTCTTACATTTTCCGGCAGCCTTGACTTGTCGCCGAGCATACGGACTCTAACGTTGTTGTATTTGCAGAAGTCGAATTCCTTTAAAAGATATGAATGTATAAGGTTCATTAAAAATCCAACTTCCTGCTCTGTGCGTTTCCAGTTTTCTGTTGAAAAAACATAAAAAGTAAGGAATTTCAAGCCGATGTCAGAAGCCGCTTTTGCAATTTCTTTTGCTCTTTTTAAGCCTTCTGTGTGGCCGTTGGTTCTGAGTAGATTCCGTTTTTTTGCCCAGCGACCATTGCCGTCCATAATTATTCCTACATGAACAGGCAATGCGTCATTGTTGAATAAATCATCCATGGAATTTATTCCATTATTTCCTTTTCTTTTGCTTCGTAAATTCCGTTGATTTCTTCAATATATTTATCAGTGAGCTTCTGAAGTTTTTCAGTTTCAGTCTTGAGCTGATCTTCTGTAAGTTCGCCTGCTTTTTGCTGTTTTTTTAAATCTTCATTTCCATCGCGGCGGATATTTCTGATTGTTGTGCGGTAATTTTCCGCTGTAGCTTTTGCTTGCTTTACAAGCTCTTTTCTTCTGTCTGCTGTAAGAGGCGGAATTGCAATGCGGATTACCTTTCCGTCATTATTTGGATTTAGTCCAAGCTCTGCTTTCTGGATAGCTTTTTCAATATCGCCCATAATTGACTTGTCAAAAGGAGAAATTACAATTGTGCGGGCTTCTGGAATTGAAATGTTTCCAACTTGATTCAGCGGTGTAGGTGTTCCATAGTAGTCAACACGTACTTTGTCAAAAATTGCTGCGCTGGCTCTTCCTGTTCTGATTGATTTGTATTCTTCCTTCAATGAGTTGACTGTTTTTTCCATTCGGCTTTCGTTGTCTGCCATAATTTCTCCAAATAATTAAGTCTTTTTTTTTAAGTCGATTAAAAAGAACTGCGGCAAGCACTTTGCTTTGAAAATGCCTGCCGCAATATTTTATTTTCCTAAAAGCAAAAGATTTATGCTGACAAATTCAAGGGTTGCGCCCACTGATTTTCCAACTTCATCAAGTTTTGCTTTTACAGACTTTTTGTCGTCTTTTACAAACATCTGGTCAACAAAACAGATTTCGGCAAGATGCTTGTTGATTTTGCCCTGAAGAATTCCGTCCTTTACATTCTGCGGCTTTGAAGCCATTTTTGGATCGTCTTCCATCTGTTTTGCAAAAATCTCTTTCTGCTCATTGATGTATTCAGCTGGAACATCTTCCTGTTTATTGTAAGCAGGAGTAAATGCAGCAAGGTGCATACAGCAGTCGCGTGCAAATTCCTTTACTTTTTCGTCTGTAGAACCTTTGATAACTGTAACAGCTGCAGTCTTGAAGTCAGAGTGAATGTAAATTCCTGCAACTGAATTTTCAGGAACATCGATAACCTGAATCTTTGATAAAGACATATTTTCGCGTGTGCGTGTTGCAAAGTCCAAAAGAACATCAGAAAGCTCTTTGTTGATTTCTGTGTATCCTTTTGCAAAAATTTCATCAAGGATTTTCTCACCGCAAGCAATGAATTCTGCATTCTTTGCAACAAAATCAGTTTCGCATACAAGCTCAACAACAGCAACTTTGTTTCCATTCTGACGGATAAAAATGCGTCCTTCAGAAGTTGCGCGTTCTGCACGTTTTGCAACTGCGGCAAGTCCTTTTTCTTTCAAGAGCTTTACTGCTGCGTCAAAGTCTCCGTTTGTATCAACAAGAGCTTTTTTGCAGTCCATCATTCCTGCGCCTGTTGTTTCGCGCAAGTCTTTTACCATAGCGGCTGTAATATCTGCCATTTTCTACTCCGAGATATTTTTATTTTGTGTAATTGTCCTCGTCCAAAAGCTCGCTTTCTCTTTTGTCAGCTTCTGCGTCTTCTTCTTTTGGCTCTGTAGGAGTGTAGTTCGAATAGTCAACAATTTCTTCATCTTCTTTCTTGGTTGTTGCGTCTGTTGTAACGTCATCTTCGTCTCCAAGAGTGTCGATGATTTTAAGTCCCTGTTCATTGTCTGCTTCGATTACGGCGTTCGCAATAATAGAAGTAAAGAGGCTGATTGCGCGGATTGCGTCATCGTTGCCAGGAATAGGGTAGTTGATTCCTTCTGGATTGCAGTTTGTATCAACAATAGCAATGATAGGAATTCCCATGCGGCGTGCTTCTGCAACAGCAATCTGCTCTTTGTGTGTGTCAATGATAAATACTGCGCCAGGAAGTTCCTTCATGTCTTTCATTCCACCGTAGTTCTTTGTAAGAGTTTCTTTCTCTTTCATGTATGCGGCGACTTCTTTCTTTGTGAGCTTATCGAAAGTTCCGTCAACTTCCATTTTTTCAATTTTCTTAAGACGGAGAAGTGATTTTTTGATTGTTGTAAAGTTTGTGAGTGTTCCACCAAGCCAGCGGTTATTTACATAGTACATTCCGCAGCGTTCTGCTTCTTTTTCAATAGCTTGCTGTGCCTGTTTTTTTGTTCCTACGAAAAGAACTGATTTTCCTGATAATGCAACTTTACGTACAACATCATAGCTGTCTTTGATTGCAGTGATTGTTTTCTGCAGGTCAATAATGTGGATTCCGTTGCGTTCTGCGAAGATGTACTTCTTCATACGTGGATCCCAGCGTTTTACTTGATGTCCGAAATGAACTCCAGACTCAAGAAGACTTTTCATGGTTACAACTGCCATGATTAACTCCTTCACCGGAAAATTTCCTTAATGCTGAAAATTTTCCACCGGCTTTGTTTCTCGTAGCTGATTTATCAGCCCGGATGATTTCGTAACATATTTTCTTTATGAAAAAATGTCCGGCAAAATCGTTTATCAAACTGTAAACTTATAATTTTGCTCTTTAAGCATATCATATAGCTCAAATATAGGCAAGCCCATTACAGAGCTTTCAGTTCCTTCGATTTTCTTTATAAAGCATGAGGCTTTTCCCTGAATTCTATATGCGCCCGCGGCTCCGTGCCATTCGCTTGTTTCAAGATAGGATTCAATTTCGGCTTCTGACATTGCGGCAAAAGTTACTTTGTTTACACTTGTTCTTGTCGCCATGTAGTGGGCGGTTCCATTAAAAAGCGCGATTCCAGTGATTACTTTGTGTGTTGTTCCTTGCAGTGAATTTAGGAATTCTCTTGCCTCATCCTGATTTTTTGGTTTGCCGAAGATTTTATTTTTGTGGAGGATTATTGTGTCTGCTGCCAGAATCCAGCCGATTTCGTTTTCCGCCGGAATCTTTCTTGCAACCGCATCTATTTTTCTTGCTGCTAAAAATTCCGCGGCTTCCTCTGGCTTTATGTCGGCAGGAATTGTCTCGTCAATATTCGCAGGATTTACAATGAAAGGAATGTTTAGGAATTTTAAAATCTTTTGCCGCCTAGGAGAAGAAGAAGCTAATATTATTGGTTCCATAATGTTTTTTTTCAGTTGACATTTTAAAAACAAAAATATAATCTATCTTTGCTTTTCGGGAGATTAGCTCAACTGGATAGAGCGTCGGCCTCCGGAGCCGAAGGTTGTGGGTTCGAATCCCGTATCTCTCAGTTACTTTTTTTAATCTAAATTCCTTTTAAAAAATAAAACTGATTGTGTAGAAGAATCCGAATAGAAAACTAAGAGGCTTTTGTGAAGCGACTGTGGTTTGGATTTTCAGCCGCTTTTGTAAAACTTGCAGGCGAAAAACGCCTGCGGTCTTTTATTTTCCCTCTTTATTGTTGTTTGAATTGTTGCTTCCCTGAATGGACTTTAAAAGCTGCAATGCCTTTTGTCTTACAGGTCTTACATATTTGTAGTTTGTTCCGATTGAAGAAATTGACTGAATCATTTCATTTTTGTTCTGAACTGTAGGAGCAAGTTTTTCGTAAGCGTTAAGAACTTCGAGCGCAAGCGAACTTGTAGGGTTGAGGGCGGCATACTTTTTATGCACGAATTCAATCATGTTTACAACTTCGTCATTGTCGTTCATGCCGATATTTCCCAATGAACGGATAGCTGCTGTAACAACCATAGGCTCTCTGTCTTCTGTGGCAATTGAAACAAGCATATTCTTTGATTCAACTGTAGGAATTTCTCCAAGAAGATCGCAGGCTTTTGCGCGGATGTCCGGGAAGTTGTTCATTATGCGGCCGTTTGTGCGCGACTGACTTTTTATTCCTTCACCTGCAAGGCGGGAAAGTGCTGCTGTCATGTCTGGAGAACTTCTTCCAGAGCCGATAGCTTCTTCCAAGTACTGCAAGGCTACAATCTTATTGTCATATTCATCAGAAGCGGCAAGCTCTCCGATTATTACATCTTGTACGCTGCTTAAGTATTCGTCTTCTACAGTCGTTTCGTTTCTTGAAGTCTGCTCTTTTCCATTCTGCTGTTCCTGTGCAAAAACTGCCTGGCAAATAAAAATACAACAGGCGCCTGCAATCAGTTTTGATACTTTCATAACTATTCCTCCTTATGGAATCTTTTCAAGTTTAGAATATTTTTCACAAAAAAGCAAGAAAAAATGTAACTTAGTCCGGGTTCTTTGGAAGCACAAGTTTCCACTGGCCGTCAACCTTGTGGAAGTTGTAGTAAACTACGTCTGTGTTGTTTTGAACTTGAACAGCTTTTACAAGTGATTTTGTTTCGTAGCGGATTTCATCAACTGTGTGTCCGGCTCTTGCTGGAATAAAAACAAATTTGAAATAGTCTTCGATTGTATTCAGCCTTAGACCTTTTTTAGGAAGTCTGTTTGCCGCTTTCTGTAGATTTTGTCTTTTTGACCAATAGTTTAAACTGTCCGAATCAAGATATGAAATCCAGCCGCGGTAATCCATGTTTTTCATGTAAGTGTCAAGATCTTTGATTATATTTAGGATTCTTGACTTGTCTTCATTGAAAACTTCCTTTGAGACAGAAACCGCTGTTGTTGATCTTGTGTATTCATCGTCAGTTTTTTCAACAACTATAGGCTCTTCTTCAATTTCCTGGACTGGCTCTGGTTCTTCTATTACTACTGGTTTTTCTGGCTGCTCTTCTGGCTGGGGAGTTTTTTCAACAGTGGCAGAGGTGCAGGATAAAAACACAAATAGTGAAATTAAGCTTAGTTTTGTAAAGAATTTTTCCATAAAAACAATTCTAATATCTTTGTCTTGTTTGGTCAATTAAAAGTACAGTGCAAACGCATTATAAATGTATTCAGCATAAAACTGGCTCCCAGACACGGTTTCCT
>OLHA01000705.1_pt1 | contig 19342 bp, 12 predicted proteins | sample 1605961 | NCBI WGS metagenome assembly OLHA01 (sample SAMN03283288) | human gut metagenome | biome: human-associated habitat; material: feces | host: Homo sapiens | place: Peru | collected 2012
CTCGGCGGTAAGCATACATTCAAGATCGGCTTCTACCGGTGTGTAGCTGTCGCCGGCATTGACTATTTCTTTACCGTTTATGTACCATTTATAAAGAAACTCTTGATTGCTGTCCTTTGTTTTTACAGTTATAGGCACGCCGACTTGCGCATATTTCTCACTGAAAAATACACCTTCCGTGTTCTTTTCATATTTTTTGCTTTTGGGTACGGCGAATGATGTAATCGGCAAACAGCCGAAGATGAGAATTATTGTCAATAGAACAGAAATAAATTTTTTCATGAGTATCTCCTCTGATAAAAAAATTTTAGTTTAATTAATATATATACAATTTATATTTTATCAGAATAAAATGTCAAAATCAATTAAAAAAGGAACTGCTTTATAAATTTGTATAATTGCACAATAATTCATTATGCATTTGAATCTATAACAGCTCTCAAAACATTGCATGCCGTTCGTTGAAGCTCGCCGAGAGTTATGCCGCCATCTTTGCCGAGCGATTCAAGCAGTGTACCGTCCGGCTTGCGGCGTGGAATTCTCCCTCCGCCGGGCATGAGAACGTCAACCTGCGCTCTGACACGATATGCCTGATTCCTTATTAGAGGGAATTCAGGGCTTTTTTCATTTTTCATCCACCAGTCGGTGATAACGTTGCCCTTGTAGCCCCATTCGTTTCTCAGAATGGCTGTGCAAAGCTCATAGTTATAATGTCCCCAAACGCCGTTTATCTTGTTGTAAGACGTCATTATTGTTTTGGGACACGCTTCTTTTACACATATTTCAAAGCCCTTGAGATATATCTCACGCAGTGCGCGCTCGCAAAGAACGGAATCGTTTTTCGTTCTGCGTGTCTCCTGATTGTTGCAGCAGAAATGCTTCGGGCATGCCGAAACGCCCGTCCGTTGAAGTCCTCTGACTACCGCTGCCGCGCTTTTGCCGGAAACGAGCGGATCCTCCGAAAAATACTCAAAGTTTCTGCCGCACAGAGGGTTCCTGTGTATGTTCATGCCGGGAGCAAGCAGAACATCGGAGCCGCGCGCAAGCATCTCCTTCCCGAGCAGCTCATACAGGCTGCTCACAAGCTCGCCGTTCCATGTCGATGCGAGAGCAGTGCCGTTCGGCAGAAGCGCCGAGGACTGCGAAAGACGTATTCCGGAGGGGCCGTCGGTGCAGGTGATGGGAGGAATACCCTTTTCACGCAGGGAGGGGAGCACTCCGCAGAAAACCGATGCGTTTCCTTTTGCTCCGAGCGGGGAGTTCATTATATATGCGCCGCGTGTGATAGCTTCGAGTTCATCGTTCGACAGTGTGCCTGCGAGGTCTTCGGGCGTTGCCCTGCCGTTCAGAACATCGTCAAGCGTAATGCTTCTGTCTGTTCTTGCAATGTACGGCGGGAGCGAATCAAGTATTTCTTCCTTCAAATCAACGGTTCTGACGGGCGACGGCTCAAATGTGACCGACACTTTTCCGTCGGAATAAAGCGGGCGGAGTCGCATAAATCTGTTTTCGTATGCAACCGCCGAGACTTCGGTGAGCTGTTCACAGACGCGCAGCTTTTTTTCTTTGTGAACGCCTGCCGAAACGGTGTGACGAACGTCCGTGCCGATTCTTATATCGTAATCGCCTTTTTCGAGAACATATGCCGATTTGTGTCCCGTTACGCCGTTGTCGTCATATGATGCAAGCGTGTAAGCAGTAAAATCAAGCGTCAGGTTTTGTGTTTCGCCGGGAGCAATTTCTTTTGTCTTCGCAAATGCGACGAGACGCATCGCCGGGTTCGGCAGCTTGTCGCCGTTAAACGCGCAATATACCTGAACTGTTTCCTTACCGTTTAATTTGCCTGTGTTTGTCACTTTCAGCGACAATGAAAAATCGCCGCCGCTTTCATTCAGCTTTATTTCCGAATAATCAAAGGTCGTATACGATAATCCGTAACCGAACGGGAACAGAACCTTTTCCGGACAAAATGTCTCAAAGTATCTGTAGCCGACGAAAATATCCTCAACATATTTATTGAGCTTTTTTCCGCCGAAATTCGCTGCGGACGGATAATCCGCATACTCACGCGCAATCGAGTCCGTCAGCTTGCCGGAAGGAGTTACGTCACCCGACACAACATCGGCAACCGCATTTCCCGTCTCCATGCCGCCCTGCCAGCAGATGAGCGCGCACGGAATATTGTATTTCTCGATCCACGAAAAATCAAATATACCGCCGATGTTCAGTATCACGCATGTGCGTTTGAAATAACGGGTTACAAGCGATAACATGCGTTCTTCTTCGTCGGTAAGATAATAGCTGCCCTTTTCAAGCGTGTTTTCTCTGTCCTCGCCCGCGGCTCTGCCGATAACAACGAACGCCGTATCCGAATTTCTTGCCGCTTCTGCTACGAGCGCCTCGGACAGCGGCATTTCGTCATAACACATCGGCCAGTGTCCCCAAAAACCGTTGTCTACGGGATTTTCCTTTCGCCATTTGGCGTAAACGGCGTCAAGCTTTTCATTGATGCGAATACTTTTATTTGCTTTCAGCCCGTCGGAAATGCTGACGGTATAGTGCGCGTTAACGTCGCCGCCGGAGCCGTAACCGACAAAAAACGTGTCATACTGCACACGTCCGAAAACTGACACCGTGTTGTCGGGGGTCAGCGGCAGCACACTGCCGTTGTTTTTCAAAAGAACAATACTTTCCGCCGCGGCGAGTCTGCATGCGTCGCCGATACCGTCCTCCGGTGGAAAAAAAGCGTCTTTGCCCTTAACGGATGTTTGCGATACGCCGTTCGTGACGCCGTTTACTATTTTTCCGACTATCTTGTTCAGTTTTTTCGGTATTTTCATTCGAGTCAGCCTCCCGATAATCTTCGTAATGTATTTTAACATATTTTACAAGAAAATAAAAGAACTATTTTTTTGGTTTTACTTCTCCGTGCAAATGTGCTTTATCCTGCAACGCTTTCCGGAAAAAAGGGTAACAGTTGCCGCGCCGCCGAAAATATTTTATCGCTTTTAAGCGCTAAAGTATTGACAAAGCGGTTTTTACGGTGTATAATCCCAGTAAATCACGAAAGGAGACAGCTTTTATGTTTATTGCATTCTACTATTGTTATGTTCATAAGCTGTCTGAATTTCGGTAATTAAAAGTTCCGGTAATTAAGACGGCTTCTTTGACTTGTGTCATCGGGAGCCGTTTTTTTTATTTGAAAAAAGCGTCGGGAGGTTAAACAGATGCTTGTCAAAATTTTAATGCTTGTTGTGTTTTTTGCCGTGACGATCGCAATCGGAATTGTGTGCAGAAAGCGCTCGTCCGATGTCAACGGCTTTGTCCTCGGCGGACGCGGGGTCGGTCCGTGGCTCACCGCATTTGCTTACGGCACGTCATATTTTTCCGCTGTTATTTTTGTCGGCTATGCAGGGCAGTTCGGCTGGCGTTTCGGCGTCGCGTCCACATGGATAGGACTCGGCAACGCGTTTATCGGTTCGCTTCTCGCGTGGACGATTCTCGGACGCAGAACGCGCATTATGTCGCAGCACCTCGATTCCGCCACAATGCCGCAGTTCTTTGAGCGCCGATTTGATTCAAAAGGCTTGAAGCTTATTTCATCCGTAATAATTTTTGTTTTCCTTGTTCCGTACACCGCGTCGCTTTATAACGGGCTTTCGCGTCTTTTTTCAATGGCGTTCAACATCGACTACACCGTGCTAATAGTCGTTATGGCGGCACTTACGGCGTTGTATGTTATCGTCGGCGGATATATGGCGGCAGCCGTAAATGACTTTATACAGGGAATTATCATGCTTGCCGGAATCGTTATGATAATTGCGGCGGTGCTTAAAATAAACGGCGGCTTTACGGGTTCTCTTGCCGCGCTTGCCGGGGTGACGGACGAAAGCGTTTCGACCGTGCCGGGCGTGTTTGCGTCCTTCTTCGGTCCCGATCCCGCAGGACTTTTGAGCGTCGTTATTCTTACGTCGCTCGGCACATGGGGACTTCCGCAGATGGTGCAGAAATTCTATGCGATAAAGAGCGAAAACGATATCCGTAAAGGAACGGTGATTTCAACTGTCTTTGCTGTTGTTGTTGCGGGCGGCTGCTATTTCCTCGGCGGTTTCGGCAGGCTGTTTAACGTGGATGTTAAAACGGAGGGCTATGACGCCGTAGTCCCCGCAATGCTTTCAAATTTGAGTCCGTGGCTTATAGGCATCACGCTTATCCTTGTGCTTGCCGCGTCAATGTCTACGCTCTCATCGCTTGTGCTTACGTCCGCGTCGACCCTCACGCTTGATTTCATTGATCCTGTTTTAATGAAAAAGAAGGATGAAAAGAAAAATCTGCTCATAATCAGAGCATTTGTCGCTGTGTTTATTATAATATCCGCAGTTATCGCAATAGTACAGTACAAGCACAAGGTGACATTTATCGCGCAGCTTATGGGACTTTCATGGGGCGCGCTTGCAGGCAGCTTCCTCGCGCCGTTCCTGTATTCGCTGTATTGGAAAGGCGTTACCAAGGCGTCGTGCGTCGTGTCGTTCGCGTGGGGCTCCGGCATAATGCTGCTCAATATGTTTGCGCCGTCCGTGTTCCCCGAATTTCTTAAAAGTCCCGTTGCATGCGGCGCGTTTGCAATGGTCGGCGGACTGATACTCGTACCGCTTGTCAGCCTTATAACGAAGAAGCCCGATAAAGAGCTTGTCGCCGATGTTTTCTCGTGCTACGAAAATAAAGTCCTTGTCCCCGTTACCGAGGCATTGAGCAATACATCCGAATAAAAAAATACTTCGCCGATTGTGAATTTCAAATGACATCACCAAAAAAATTATATAGCAGAACAGATTGTTGTTATGGTACAATTGAAAGGCACAAATAAAACAGAAAATTTAACTCAGATACGATATACAATAACCGTTGATAGTATTTGCGCCTTGCGCGAAGCAATAAATTGTCAGAACAACAAATGCAAACGGGACTGATTAAAATACACCCTTGCTCCGATTATTTCGGGACGAGGGTGTATTTTTTGCCGTTAGGCACTATTACATTTTCTTTCTGATATCAGCAAGGCGGTTGAGGGCTTCGTACAGTGTTTCGTCCTTCTTTGCGAAGTGGAAACGGGCGAGGTGGTTGACATCCTCGTTGAAGAAGCTCGAGCCGGGGACGGCTGCAACGCCGACTTTCCTTGCGAGCTCCTCGCAGAATTCGACGTCGCTCTTGCCCTTGGAAAATTCGGAGATATCCACCATCATGAAGTACGAGCCTTCGGGTTCGGTAAAGGTAAAGCCGAGGTCTTTGAGTCCGCCGACGAAGATATCGCGCATATGCGTGTAGTGATCCTGAAGCTCTTTATAGTAGCTCATCGGAGCTTTAAGTCCGGGAATGACTGCTTCTTGCAGCGGCGAGGGAGCGCACACGGTAAGGAAGTCATGCACCTTTTTACATCTGTCCATAAGAGGCTTGTCCGCTACGATATAGCCGAGCCGCCAGCCTGTGATGGAATATGTTTTTGAGAGCGAGGAGCAGCAGATTGTTCTCTCCCACATTCCGGGAAGCGCGGCGATATATGTGTGCTTGTGCGGTTCAAAAATGATGTGTTCATACACTTCGTCGGTGATTATGATAACATCATACTTAATTGCAAGGTCTGCAATAGTTTGAAGTTCATCCTTCGTGAACACTCTGCCGGAGGGGTTTGAGGGGTTGCAGAGGATCATTGCCTTTGTTTTCGGATCTTTGAAGGCTTCTTCAAGCTTGTCCGCGTCAAAGGTAAACGCGGGCGGGTTAAGCGGAACGAAAACGGGTTCAACGGAGTTGAAAATGCTCTGTGCGGCGTAGTTCTCGAAATAGGGGGAGAAGATGACTATTTTGTCGCCGGGGTTCGTGATTGCCATAAGAGTAGCCATCATAGCCTCGGTGCTGCCGACTGTGCCGAGAACGTTCTCGTCTGGATTTATCGGAAGTCCCATAAATTTGCCGACCTTTTCGGCAACCGCCGCGCGGTAGTTTGCAGCGCCCCATGTGGGGGTGTACTGGTGAGGGCCTGCGGTGGCAACTTCGGCAAGGCGTTTCATAATGAACTCGGGCGGGTCGAAATCGGGGAAGCCCTGAGAAAGGTTTATTGCGCCGCATTCCATTGAAATACGGGTCATACGGCGAATGACCGAATCGGTGAGACACTCGGTCTTTTTATTGAGTTCTTTCATACTTTTTTACTCCTTTACGAATTATATCCAAGCTCGAACGCCTTGATGTTAGCTTCGAGGAATTTTTCGGGGACTGTGTTTTTTATCGTCTCTTTCCATACAGACTCGTTAATTGCGGTGTTTCTTGCCATAACGCCGATAAGAACAACGTTTACGGACTTCATATTGCCCGCTTTAATCGCAAGGTCAAGCGCGTCAACGGCTGTGACGTCCGCTCCCGTGTTTTTGAGTGAATCAACGATGTGCTCCGGGTATTTTGCGGCACCCGTAATAACGGGCATCGGGTCGATATTTTGAGTGTTGACGATAATTTTGCCGTCTTTTTTGAGAAACGGGAGTGCACGGAGCGCTTCAAGTTCTTCAAACGCAAGTATTATATCCGCGCCGCCTTTGTCTATAATGGGCGAGTTGACTTTTTCTCCGTAACGGACATATGTCACGACGCTGCCGCCGCGCTGGCTCATTCCGTGAACCTCCGACACCTTGACATCGTAACCCTCGCTTATAACGGCGTTTCCCAGGATTCGGCTTGCAAGAAGCGTACCCTGTCCGCCTACTCCCACTATCATGATGCTTTTTGTTTCCATTTTGTCAACCCTCCTTAACTATAGCGTCGAACGGGCATATGTGCGTGCAAAGCTCGCAGCCGTTGCACTGTGTCACGTCGATAAATGGCTTGCCGTCCTTTGCCGAAATGGCGGGACAGCCCGCTTTAAGGCACTGCCTGCAGCTGCGGCACTTGTCCGTGATAACGCAGTGACCCGTGTATTTAACCTTTTTAAGAAGTGCGCACGGACGCTGTGCTATTATAACGGACGGTTCGTCCTTTGCAACTTCTTCTTTTACGACTTTTTCGAAGTTCTTTACGTCGAACGGATCTGCGATCCTCACTGAGTCGACGCCTACGGCTTTGCACAGAAGCTCAAGGTCTATCTGTTTTGTCGCTTCGCCGCGGATCGTTTTGCCCGTTGTGGGGTTGTCCTGATGTCCCGTCATTCCCGTTATGGAGTTGTCGAGAATGATAACGGTGTTTGCGCCCTTGTTGTAGACGATATCAATAAGTCCCGTTATTCCCGAATGAATAAATGTCGAATCGCCGATTACGGAAACAAGATGCCTGTTGAACTCCGCGCCGCGCGCCTTTGCCATGCCGTGAGCCGCCGAAACGGAGGCACCCATACAAATTGTTGTGTCCATCGCAGCAAGCGGAGCCGCCGCGCCGAGCGTGTAGCAGCCGATGTCGCCGCTGACGGTAAGTCCGAGCTTTTTAAGAACATAGAATGTGCCTCTGTGCGGACAGTCCGCGCACATTACGGGCGGACGGACGGGAACGTTTTCGGGGTGAGCCGTTTCGGGTTCACCGATACCGAGAACGGCTTTTTTTATCATATTAACGGAGTATTCCCCGAGCAGTGTAAATGCGTCTTTTCCGATAACCTCCAAGCCGAGAGCTTTGCAGTGTTCTTCGAGAACGGGGTCGAGCTCCTCAATGACATACAGCTTTTTGACCTTCTCCGCAAAGTCTTTTATAAGCTTTTCGGGGAGGGGATAGGGCATGCCGATTTTGAGATAGCTTGCTTTATCGCCGAGCGCCTCTTTTGTGTACATATATGTTATGCCCGATGTGATAACGCCTATTTCGCCGGAGTTCATTTCAACTCTGTTAAGATCAGTCGTTTCGGCAAAGTCACGCAGCTTTTTGATACGCTCCTCCACAACTGTATGACGCTTTATCGCGTTCGCGGGCATCATAACGTATTTTGCGGGGTTCTTTTCATATTCTTTCAAATCAACTTTGTCGGGCTCCTGCAAATCCACAAGGCTCTGCGAGTGTGAAACGCGGGTCGAAAGTCTTATAAAAACAGGCGTGTCAAACTGCTCGCTTAATGAGAAAGCGCGTTTTGTGTATTCTTTGCATTCCGACGAATCCGACGGTTCGAGCATCATAATTTTGCTTGCCTTTGCGTAATGGCGCGAGTCCTGTTCATTCTGCGAGGAGTGCATTCCGGGGTCGTCGGCAACGCAGAAAACAAGTCCCGCGTTAACGCCCGTGTACGCGACAGTGAAAACGGGATCCGCCATGACGTTAAGTCCCACATGCTTGCAGCAGCTCATTGCTCTGCCGCCCGCTATGGACGCGCCTATTGCCGTTTCCGCCGCCACCTTTTCGTTCGGCGCCCACTCGCAGTAGACATTCTCATATTTGACCATGTTTTCGGTTATCTCCGTGCTCGGTGTACCGGGGTATGATGAAACGACCTTTACGCCCGCCTCATATGCGCCTGCTGCGACCGCGGCGTTGCCGAGAAGCAGTTTTTTCATTGTTTATCTTCCTTTCATCCTATTTCGTTTTGCATGGCAACAAGATTTTCGCTTCTGTAACGTTTTCTTAAAACGGGCTTTTCAATCTTGCCCGTGGGGTTTCTCGGAATATCCGCGAAAATGATCTTTCGCGGACGCTTATATTTGGGTAAGTCGCGGCAGAAGTCGTTTACTTCGTCTTCCGTAAGTGCATATCCGTCTTTGACCTCTATAATTGCCGCCGATATTTCTCCGAGACGGGAGTCGGGAAGTCCGATCACCGCAACATCCTTTACTGCGTCAAGCTTTCTAATGAAGTCCTCTATCTGAACAGGGTAGATGTTTTCTCCGCCCGAAATTATAACGTCCTTTTTGCGGTCGACAAGATAGATGAAGCCGTCCGCATCCTCCATTGCCATGTCTCCTGTGAAAAGCCAGCCGTTTTTAAGCACTTCTTCGGTCGCTTTTTCATCCTTGTAGTAGCATTTCATAACGCCGGGGCCCTTAACGGCAAGCTCGCCGACCTCGCCCTGCTTTACTTCGCAGCCGTCGCCGCCGACAATTTTAACCTGCCAGCCGAAACCCGCCTTACCGATAGCGCCGACCTTATGCGGATTTTCAACGCCGAGATGTACGCAGCCGGGACCTATCGACTCGCTTAAGCCGTAGTTGGTGTCATACTGATGGTTGGGGAAATGCTGTTGCCAGCGTTTAATAAGACTCGGCGGCACGGGCTGCGCGCCTATGTGCATAAGCCGCCACGCTGACAAATCATAATCGTCGAGGTTTATTTTGCCTGAGTCGATTGCATCGAGGATATCCTGTGCCCACGGCACAAGAAGCCACACAATTGTGCATTTTTCCTCTGCTGCCGTCTGAATTATCCATTCGGGTTTAACTCCCTTAAGAAGTACCGCGCGTCCGCCGACAAGGAACGAGCCGAACCAGTGCATTTTTGCTCCCGTGTGATAAAGCGGCGGAATGCAGAGAAAAACATCGTTTTTGGTCTGTGAATGGTGTGCCTGTTCCGTTCTTGCGGCGTGCATAAGAGCTTCATGTGAGTGCAGGATCGCTTTCGGAAAGCCCGTGGTGCCCGACGAAAAATATATTGCCGCGTCGTCCTCGTCCGTCAATTTTACTGCGGGTGCTTTTGAAGAACAGTAGTTTATAAGTGTGTCGAAGCTGTCGGCGAAGGTGGGACAGTCCTCACCCGAATAAAGCCACATTTTAATTCTGGGCACTCTCTCCACGATTTCTTCTATTCTGCCCGTAAATTCGGGACCGAACACGATGTAGTCGCAGTCGGCTTTGTTCAGACAGTATTTTATTTCGTCTGCCGTGTATCTGAAGTTGAGCGGTACTATTATCGCGCCGGCTTTGAGCGCTCCGAAATAAGTGGGAAGCCATTCAAGGCAGTTCATCATCAGAATTGCGACCTTGTCTCCCTTTTTCAGTCCGCGTGCAAGCAGCAGGTTTGCAAAACGATTGCTCATTTTATTGAAATTGCTCCATGTAATCTCGCGTTTATATGCTTTGCCGGGAGTGCTTTCGATAAGCGCGTACTCGCGCCATGTCATTTTCGATCTGTCGTCGGCCTGTGGGTTGATTTCCGTTAAGGCAACGTCATTCGGATAAAAATCCGCGTTCTTTTGAAGGATTTCCGTGATAGGCATTTCTTTTTTTCTTCCTTTCGCGGGGACATGTAAACAAAAAACGCCCCCTGAAAAATCAGAGGGCGGAGTTGATTCCGCGGTACCACCTCAGTTTACCGCAGCCTCACGGCGGCGGCCTCGTCGGGTACATACATACCCTATCGCTGTAACGGGCGCTCCCGGCGCAGCTTGTATACGCTGCACGGCTCTGCAAGGTGTATTCGTTTTTCGCCGTACTGCGCCTTTTCACCTGTCGGCGCTCTCTGAAAGCCGTTTCGGAAAACTACTTGTCCTGCGTCATTGCATTTAATATGTACTTTACCATTTTATTTTTAAAAAGTCAATACATTTTAACAACGAACAAAAGAACGTTTTTCGGCTGTCCGTTTGTGCAGTATTCCGAAAAACACGGACGAAGTTTGGTTTTTTGACGGTCTTTTAAAAAGATTTCACAAAAACACTTGAAAAGACTGTTAAAATTATGTAGAATCCTAATATAGAAATGTTTTAAAGGAGAGCTGTTATGAAAAAAGCTTTATCGGTGCTTTTGGCACTCGTTCTTACGATTACGTCTCTTTCCGTCATTGCTTTTGCGTACGACGGAAAAAATACGTCTTATCCACGGATTTATGTCCACGGCTTTATGTCGCGTGACATTATTGCGGACAAAAACGATAAGGATTCCGATGTGCTTTGGCCGCCCGCAACCGACACTATTCTCGATGCGGTGAAAAAAGCCGTCCCGTCACTTGCCAAGTTTGCCGTCACCCGTGATTGGCAGACCCTCGGCAATGAGATAACACCGCTTGCCAAGGATATTTTTGCGCCGTCCTTCCTCGATGAAAACGGCAACGCCAAGGGCAATTCGGGTGTTTATTTCGTTTATCCCGATGCCGGCACGGTTACAAAAAATTCCGAACTGTCGTTTAGCTATGACTGGCGCCTTGACCCCGTTGAGCTTGCCGCGCAGCTTCATGACTTTATCGAATACGTGCTTAAGTGCTCCGGTTCCGAAAAGGTAGACCTCCAGTGTCACAGCTTCGGCGGAATCGTTACTTCGACTTATGTAAAACTCTACGGTGTCGGAAGGCTTCACACTGTAGTTTTTAATTCGACCGCGGTGTTCGGTGAAACATACACGGGCGAGCTTATGACCGGCAAACTCATCCTCGATAAAAACGCGATCGTGAATTTCATGTCATATGTATTTGACAACAACGAATATGAGCATCTTCTCAATTCCGTGATAAAGCTTTTTTCCGATGCGGGTCTGCTTGACTTTCTTTGCAAATTCGGCAATGACCTTATCGCCGAACTGAGCGAGCAGGTTCTCCCCGAGGTTATTGTTCCCGCATTCGGCGGATGGTTAAGCGTGTGGGCGATGGTTCCCAATGCAGACATCAATGAGAGCATGAACTATGTCTTCAACGAGATATACAAAAATTCGGATATTGACAGAAGCGGTCTTGTTGCGAAAATAAACAACTTTAACGCACTTTTACGTCCTTACAAAGCCGATGTCCTCAACGAAATAAACGACAGTACGAACTTCTATGTCATCAGCAAATACGGCTACTGCTCAATTCCGATAACTCCGTCATGGACGGTCATGGGCGACGGTGTTGTCGACACGCAGTACACTTCGTTCGGCGCAACATGCTCCGATTTTGACAGCGAGCTTCCGGCGGAGTATCTTGCAGGCAGGGATCCCGAAATGATATCCCCGAACAAAAAGGTTGACGCTTCAACCTGCATGTTCCCGGACAGAACATGGTTTATCAGAGACGCAAACCACAATTTGGGTGTTGACGATATTTCCGACGTGTTCTTCGCATACGACGGTCAGGCAACGGTTGACACATTTGAGAAGCTGCCGCGATTTTTGATTTACGACGGACCTTCGGACAGCATTGTACCCGATGAAGGGAAAACCGAGGACACAAGCTTTATTGCCACCGTAAAGGCAATAATTGAGGAGCTTCGCGCACTTCTTAAAATGATAATAAAACTCATTTTCGGAAAGCTTGCTCCCGTTTGCTGAACCCGATAACAGAATAATCGAAAAGGGGCTGTAAAAAACCGCGTTTTTTACAGCCCCTTTTTAGGAAAGATGAGGAACAGACAAAATGAGCAAAAGCAAGGCTTCATACTTGATTCTGCCTGCCTGAAGGCATACGGAACGTCGAGCGGCGAAGTTTGTCTGTAGTATAAAACATAAAACGGACGTCTTCTTAAACTTATGCGATTGTCGCAGTCTTTTGGGTTTTCAATCCCGTTAACATATCATGCAAAAGCGTTGATTTTTACTGTTTTATACAGTCATCGCTTTTTTTATTCCCTTTTTTTGATAAAACAGTGTTTTGTAAAAAGTAACACTTAAAGTGTTCCGAGCATTTGCGCAAACAGCGCATTTGCCCAGGCAAACCAGCTTCTTGTGAAGTCCGACGCATCGTCTTTGTTAAACGATTCATGCATGAAAAATGTTCCGACATGCGTTTCGGACAGCATTTTCAGACACTCGTGCTTTTCGGCTTCGTTATCGGTTGTCAGTATCTGCATCACGAGAGATATGTGCCAAATCGTGTCTTTGCCCGTGTGGGGACTTCCGATGCCGTGCGCCGCTTTGCCCTCAAAATACCACGGATTGTCTTTTGACAGGATAAAACGCCGTGTATTGAGGTAAACGGGATCGTTTTTATCACAGTAACCGATGTAGGGCGCTGACAGGAGAGAAGGCGAATTTGCATCGTCCATCAGAATATAATTACCCAGACCGTCAGTTTCGTAAGCGTATATTCTGCCGTATTTATGATGCTCTACAATTGCAAATTTTTGTATTCCGTCGTTGACTTCATTTGACAGGCGGAGACACCTTGCACTGTTTTCTGTATCACGGAAGCCGTCTTCAAAAAGGACGGCAGCCTTCTTCATTGCGACAACGCACATCATCTCGGACGGAATGAGATAATTGTAAACACAGCTGTCGTCAGACGGACGGAAGCCCGACCATGTCATACCGGTGCAGCCGACGGGATTGCCTTTTCCGTTATTCGGCAAAGTGTCCGCAGCACAGTCGGTATTGCGCCTGAAATAGTATTTTGACCTCTCCGCATGTTTTTGTTCCTTTGTAAATGTGTCAACTATCTTTTCAAGCATTGTGTGCAATTCGGGCGTGAAAATGCTTTTGTCGCCCGTTGCATCATAATAATCCGATACGAGAAAAACAGATGCGCAAAGGGAATCGACTTCGTATTTGCGTTCCCAGATATAATCGGACGAAAAGTCGGTATCGTCTTTGTGTGCTTCCGGATGTGCCGTTTCGTTAAAGGCATTTGAATAAGGGTCAAGCGACACGTAAAACGCATGTCGGCGAATAACACCTTTGATGATTTCACACATTTCGCTGCTCTCTGTGCACTGCGGGATGTAAGGTCGCAGCTGTGCGGCGCTGTCGCGGAGCCAAAGTGCGGGAATATCGCCTGTGATAACAAAATAATCACCGTTTTCACATTCTTTGACGGTTGTTTCAATCGTGTTCAGATAGCAGCGTTTGGCAAGCGGAGCGAGCGCAGGATATGTTTTCTGTGTTTTTTGTTCAAGCTTGTCGGCGTATTCAAGCAGTTCCTTAGGTATATTCACTTTTTTTCTCCTTTAATTGCAGTTTTTTGATACGCAAGCCTCTCATCACCGTTTAATAAGTGTATTACTCCGCAGTAAACGAATCCGTTTTTGAGAAGCGCATTTTGCATCGGTATATTGTTGCGATGAGTGTCGACCCTGACATTTTCGGCGCGGTCCGATGCCCAATCGAAAACAAGAGATGCAAGTCCGTGCTTTTGCTGTGCAACGGCGATTCGGTGAATTGTGCAATACTCTTTATCATTCAGCCATTTTCCGTCGTAAATTGTTTTATATGTGGGGTCATCGCCCGGAATAAAGGCAAAAACACAAACCGGGAAGTCGTTTTCATTTGCAACGACATATGAAACGCCGCATTCTATATCTTTTTTAACCGTTTCGCTGTCGGGATACTCGTTTGACCATTGATTTGAGTTTCCGTTCTTTCGCATGTAGGCTCTGCCGATATCGTAAATTTCCGTTGCACGGTCGATTTCGTCGCGGCGTGTTTTTCTTATCGAAAATTGTCTGTTCATTTTATACACCTTGCTTTCGGTACTGTTCATTATACAAAAACACGGAAGAAATTACAAGCAAAAATCAACACGAAAATATTGCGTTAAATATTGTTTTGTGATAATATATGTTATATATCTATTTTTAAGTGTTCGGAGACGGTCGAAAACAGATGTTTTATGTTATAATGGACTTGGAATGGAACAATTCCTACAACAAATACAAAAAGTGTTTTGTGAATGAAATACTCGAAATAGGTGCGGTTATGGTAGACGAGGAGCTCGAAGTAATCGATACTTTTTCTGTGATAATCCGCTCACAGCTTATAAAAAAATTGAGCGGACGCGTTAAAAGTCTTACTCATATCAGCAACGAAGCAATGTCTTCGGGAGTAACATTTCAGCGTGCCGTTTCTGATTTTTCAAAATGGGTAGGAAGCCGCAACTGTGTGTTTATGTCGTGGGGCAATTCCGATATCCGCGTGCTCGTGGACAATTTTTCGATGTTCTGCGGAATAAACGGCATTCCGTTTCTTACACAGTATGTTGATCTGCAAAAATACTGTCAGCAGTTTATCGTCAGCGCCGCGAATCAGCAGATAGGACTCGTCAACGCAGCCGTTGAAATGGGAATTGACGTTTCACACTGCCAGTTTCACCGTGCCCTCGAAGACAGTCTCCTCGGACTTCGGTGTCTTAAAAAGTGTTTTAACCGTGAGCTTCTTATGAACACCGCCGTTATTTGCGACAGAGCTTTTTATCAAAAACTGCTTTTTAAAGCAAACGTTATTTCAAATATTAACAACCCCAAAATAGACAGAACGAAAATGCGTTGTTCCTGCTCAAGGTGCGGTACTCAAATGCGCAGATTAAGTGATTGGAAATTCTCTAACCAGTCTTTTTCGGCAGTTTTTTTCTGCAAGTCTTGTGAAAGGCTCGTTTCTTTTTCAATCAGGTTTAAAGAATACTATGACAGAATGGATATACGTACGTCCGTTACCGACATGCCCGTCCCGAAAGACGAAGGCGACGAAACGGAGACTAATTCCGGGAATTAAGGAATCGAAAGGTGTATTTTCGCTGAAATGAAGAAAAAAATTGATGTAATTGCGATCGTCCTCTACCTCGCATTGTCGATGGTGGTGCTGACATCGGGACTTTATTTGTGTGATGCTCTCCCGCGAGGGCTTACGGCATCTATCGACAGTTTTTTTAAAACAGACGATCTTCCCGTTAACAACGGCGTTATTATTCCGCCCGGCGGCGTGACGGAGTCAATAAAAAGCGACACGTCTTTTATTCCGTCCGATATGAGCGGTGTATGGTTTGATCTCGGCAATGAGCTTGCCGACCCTGAAACTGCCTCCGCGTCTTCATTATTTGCGGAGATCAATTCATATTTTGATTATTTCGGCAATTTCAGATCGAACACGGTTTTCATCACTCCCGATATTTTCGGAAAATACTCCTCCGTCGCGGATTCAAACGGAAATTCCGTTGACCTTTTGCGGGAAACGGTCGGTCAGGCGGTAATGCGGTCGTATTACACCGTGCTTGTCGTTAACGATTCCATGCTGTTTAATTCTTCCGGAGTTTTCGATACACAATTTGTCAGTTATTATCTAAACAACTATACTTTTGATGCGGTCTGCATTTCGTCCGAATATCTTCACGCAAACGGACGGTATAATGAGGCTGCCGCATTTTTCGGCGACTACATAAAGAGAGAGCACCCGAAAAAGCTTTTGGGCATTGATATATTCCCCGTGAGCGGCGGAGAGTATTGCAGTGAAGATTGTAAAAATACGCTTAAAAGCGGAGCCGTATCCTTTGCATGCGTTGAGGGAACAGGCTCGCTTTCGAGCGGTTTGCTTCCGTTCAGAGGTGTAATGTCCTATTTCGACACGCTGGCGGCAAGCTGTCCCGGAGTCGGCTTTTACGCCGTGAACAGAGCTGACAGTGTTTCAAACGGCGCAGCGGGCTTCGGTTCCGTAACCGAAATAAGCGATGAAATCAGATATATTTTCGACTGCGAAAATCTTGACGGTTTTGTTTTACGCAATGCCTATTCACTTCGAAAAAATGACATGGCATTTGCGCGCAGCATATCTTCGCTGCTTATTGAACCATCGAATGAAGCTATGCTTATAACCCGCGTTTCTCCGGACAGTGAAAAGTCTTCGGTAGATTTTTACGGTATAGGAACTTCGGGACACAAGGTGTACTGCAATGATAAGGTTGCTGCGCAGTCGGGCGGTGCGTTTAAGTACACGGCAAATCTCGTTGCCGGAGAGAATACGTTTAACTTCTTTTGCTGCGGAAAAACCGTTACATATTCCGTCTACAGCAATTCACATCTTATTGACAGCTATTACCCTTCGGAGGATGTGAATGTATCAAAGGACGATGTTGTGAATATCTATGCCGTGTGTCTTGACGGAGCGGACGTTTATGCACATCTCAATTCAAAGCAGTATAAAATGGAAAAGAACGACGGTGCTTCGACCGACGGTGTTCCGGACGGCTATTCCGTATATTCGTGCGGTGTCTCATTCAAAAATAATTCGTATATGGATCTGAATCTCGGAAATATAAAGATTTCAGCAGAGTGTTCGGGTTCAAAAGAAACGGTAACGTGCGGACGGGTCACGCTGCTTAAGTCCGACCGATCCGATTTTCTCAATTCCGTACTTGAATTTGTATATTCGACATTTTTCCGTGATTCGGTAAAAGCGCCGTCTCAGATCGAAAACACCGTTGAAAAGGGCATCTCACCGTATAATGACAACGGACTCGGCACTTCGCTTATGTGCAGAGTGCTTACCGACGGCACGGAGCGTCTCGGAACAGTCAGCGAATATGACACATATCACCCGACATATTCTACTCTGCCGCAAGGCATGCTCGACTATGTCGACAACATCACGGTTTCGGATAAAGGGTATGTCAGGTATGAGCTTCGGTCGGGAATGTCGGTCTATTCCACGGGAGTTCAGCTTATCAGCAACGCATATACCATGCCCGAAAATAAAATCATTGTATACAAGGTTGATGAAGCATCGCAAAATTCCACCGACATCATTTTTGAAAAAGACTGGTTCTCACCGATTGAAATAACTACCTCTCCGCAAAATTTTGCAAAAGGCTATCGTGACTATTCTTTTAATGTCAGCGCTTTTACTGCGGAGTATGTTGACATTAAATTTTATTACACCGCCGAGTTTTACAATAAGTCACTTTTGAATTTTGACGAAGCGTCGCCGTTTTATTCGAGTGAACTGTATTCCGACGGTAAGGGAAATATGATACTGCGTCTGTATCTCCGGCAAAAGGGTCAGTTCTACGGCTATGATATTTTTGAAAATGAAGACGGGAGACTTGTCGTGTCGTTCAAAAAGCATACCGACGGATCACTTGCGGGAAAAAAGATAATGCTCGACCCCGGTCACGGAGGACTTTCGATGACGGGTACTGCAACCCGAAATGATATTGCGGAGGCAAAGATCACACTTGCGATTGCCCTTAAAGCGCGTGATATGCTTGCCTCTCTCGGTGCTGATGTAGTTATGACGCGCACTGCCGAAAAGCCGCTTACTCTTGAACAGCGCGTTGAAATTCTCACGGCGGAAAACCCCGATCTTTATGTCAGCATTCACTGTGACGGGTCGGAAAATATTGCCGATTCGGGCACTCATACGTTCTATTACACACCTTTTTCAAAGCCGTTGGCAACGTCAATTTCATCATCGCTTGTTTCGGTATACAGAAATTATATCTATGCCCCCGGTGATTCAAATTACTCGGCTGTAGACAGGGGAACGAAGTATTATCCGTTTTTTGTAACACGAATGTTCAACTGTCCGTCGGTGCTTGTGGAAACAGGTTTTTTGACGAATCCCGTTGAGGGAGACAACCTTGCGAATGATAACTGCCAGTATTGGATAGCGCAGGGGATAAGTGACGGTATCAGAAATTACTTTGAACAGAACAACTGATCTTCGGTAAAACTGTACCGCTTGCGCGGTGAGAGGAAAAAATGCTTATTTTTCATAAGAATTGCGAATTTTTGACAGTGCAGCGAGACGAAAGGTGTTTTGACACAGATGACGGCGGAAACAACTCCGCTGCGGTTGAGTATGCTTTTGATGCCGGATGCCTTATAACAAAACATGAAAACGAAAACGGGATCGGTTTTGAATTTCCTGTCGCGTCGGAGTGTATTTTTGAAGTGGATAAGGCGTTGACGGAAATTGAGAATTACTGTGCCGACAATTATATTCCGCTTGTTTTTACATTTGTCGACGAGGAAAAACTCTCAAGATTAAAAAAACGTTACTGTCGCTATGATATTAACCCGTGTGACGGAGCATTATCGGACGGGCTGTATGTTTTCAGACCGCTTTCTGAGATTTTCGGATGCGATTCGTTTCCGTCCGTCCGCTCCGACGGATTTGTATTGTCACTGCTTTCCGAGTGTGATGCCGAAGCGTACGACAGACTTTGCCGTGATGACGCCGTAAATAAATTCTGGGGATACGATTATCGCGTTGACTGCCCGTTTCCCGCGCCCGATTTCTTTTTAAACGACGCGAAACGCGATCTGAAAAACGGGCTCTCGTTGAGTCTTGCAATAAAATGTGACGGTGAACTTGCGGGTGAAGCGGTGCTTCACGGCTTTAACTGCCGCGGGAGCGCCAATGCGGGTATTCGGCTTTTTGAAAAATATCAGGGATACGGCATCGGCGGAAAGGCTTTTTCCGCTCTTACGGAATATGCCTTTTCGCTCGGCTTGAGCGAAATTCGCGCCAAGTGCTTTAAGCAAAATACTTCTTCATTTAAAATGCTCTCAAGAATCATGACGTTTCTGTCGGAGGATGAAGAATATGACTATTTCATTATTCTGAAGCAATAGTTAACGGTAACAGCGTCTAATGCGCGGCAACAGAAAAAATGGGATGTAAAAAAAACGATGACCGTATAAAACAGTAAAGATCAACGTTTTTACATGATATGTTAACGGGATTGCAAGTCCGAAAGACTGCAATAATCGCATAAGTTT
>OLHA01000707.1_pt1 | contig 19246 bp, 19 predicted proteins | sample 1605961 | NCBI WGS metagenome assembly OLHA01 (sample SAMN03283288) | human gut metagenome | biome: human-associated habitat; material: feces | host: Homo sapiens | place: Peru | collected 2012
TTCTTAATACACATTTCCAGGTGTATCAAAATCACTATTTTTTTAAGTTTTCTGCACGAGAAAACCTGAAATCTAGATAATCATATCATTAAAAAAGCCTAATGTCAACGATATTTTCTAAGTTTTTATCGTTTTCATTAAGTTTATTCTTTGTTTTAATTATTTAGTATATTAAATTGCTAAATCTATCTTTCTTTTTGAAGTTACTTCAATTAATATTTTTGATATTAATGCTAGTACAGATATAAATAATATCATGAATGATATAAGCAATACTTTATTATTTCGAATAAATTCTTTCATAATATTCTCCTATTTAAATGCTTTATTTACTACTTCTTCTACGTTTATACTTCTTTCTTTATCTCTTTTAAAATATGCTAGATACTCTATATTACCATTTCCACCTTTTATTGGAGATGATGTAAGATTATTTATATAATAGTTATTATCTTTAAATGATTTAATAACATTTTCTATAACACTTTTATGTACCTCTTTATTTAGTGGTACTCCTCTATATTTATCAGATATTTCTTTTCCACATTCAAATTGTGGTTTTATAAGACAGATTACTTCTTTTAGATTAGTTAATTCTTTTAATTTGCTAGTTAGTTTTGTTACTGATATAAAGGATACATCAATAGATGCGATATTAGCATCATTAATAATATTATTATCTACACTCCTAAAGTCAGTGTTTTCATAAAGATTTATTTTATTATTAAGTCTTAAATTTTTATCAAATTGATCAGTACCTACATCTATAGCATAAACTTTTTTAATTTCATTTTGAAGTGCACAATCACTAAATCCTCCAGTAGATGAACCTATATCAATAAGTATTTTATCATTTAAATCAATATTAAATTCTTTAATAGCTTTTTCTAGTTTTAAACCACCACGTGATACATATTTTAACTTTTCACCTTTTATTTCAATTATGTCTGTGTCTGTTACATCAAATGCTGGTTTAGTTATACATATATTATTACAATAAACAATTTTATTTTTTATTTCATTTTGAGCTTTATTTCTTGTTTCAAAAATTCCTCTTTTTACTAATTCTATATCAATTCTTGTCATTTTCTTCCTTTTGTAGTTCATTTTCATATAGAGTTCTATATATTTCGTTATTTTTATATAGTTCTTTATGACTACCTACTCCACATATTTTTCCATCGTTTACTACTATTATCTTATTACAATCTTTTATAGTTGAAAGTCTATGAGCTACGATTAACATTGTATATTCACTACTTATATTGTTTATTGCTTTTTGAATGTTTGCTTGTGTCTCATTATCTAGTGCACTTGTTGCTTCATCAAATAATATGATATTAGTTTTTCTAAGAAGTGCTCTTGCGATAGCTACTCTTTGACATTCACCACCGCTTAGTGTTACTCCTCCTTCACCTACTATAGTGTTATATTTTTTAGGAAGAGTCATTATATAATCATGAAGTTCACATATCTTACATACGTTTTCTATTTGTTTTTGTGATGCGTCTGGGTTTACTAAAAGTAGATTTTCTTTAATAGTCATATTAAATAGATATGGTTTTTGGCTTATAACTGCGATATTATTTCTAAGACTAAATTTATCTAAATCATTTACATTATATCCATCTATTAATATTTCACCTTTAGTTACTTCATAAATCTTACTTAATAAGTTAATAATAGTACTTTTACCACTACCGCTTTTGCCTACGACTGCGACAGTATCTTTTGGTTCTATAGAGAAGTCTACTCCTTTTAATACTTCATCTTTATCATATTTAAAGTGTACATCTTTAAATTCAATTTTTCCATATAGCTCATTAACTCTTTTATTACCATAGTGTTCTTTTTTATATTCTGTGTGATCTATTACTTCAAAGATACGTTCTGCTGATAAAGCAAATTCTTTTAATTGTCTTTCTGACCAAGCTAAATATAATACTGAAGTAAATAATCTATCTTTATATAAGAATACTGCGATTAGTGATGATACTGCTATAACATTGAATTTAACAAAATAAATAGATAAAACTATTATTGTCATAGTGAATACATATACTGCTAACATTCTTCCGAAAGTGTATCTTCTATCTACTTCTGTACTTCTCATAGTGTCATTATAAAGTTCATCTAAGTTACTACTTATTCTACTTTTGAAATGTTCAACTATATTTAGAAGTTTTATATCATGAGAACCTCTTATTCCTTCGTTTATAATAGTTGTGTTTCTATCTCTTAGTTTGTTTCTTCTTTTCTTGTATGCATTCCATTTATCCATAGCTCTTTTTTCTATAATATAAATTGTTATAGTTCCAAGTACTGTTATAACTCCAAGTACAAAATTAATATAAAAGATATAAGCAAATACAAATAAATTAGATAGTATTCTAGATAGGTTTGATCTTAATGCGTCGAATGCTGTTACGATGTTTTGTGGATCGCTTGTTATTCTAGTTAGAAAGATACCACTTGATGTCTTTAATAATTCTTTATTGTCTATATCAAAGTATGCAGAAATTACTTCTTTTTTAATGTTGTTTGTTATTGTTTCTTGTACTTTTACGTATGCTTTATTGAATATCATTATTTCTACATATACTGCGAATAAGCTTAAACATAATATAAAAACAGTATAACTAATAGCTTGTTCTAATCTACCAGAGGTAGCATAATCTAATATTTTAGACATTAATGCTGGGCCAAAAGAATTATATATACTTAAGACTAAACCTAGTGTTATTAAAATTATTACTGATTTCTTTTCTTTAGCAAAATAAGGGGCACATTTTTTAATATATGTCCATATTTCAGATTTTGTCTTTTTAGTTTTATCTTTTACATCTTTTTTCATAAATTCATTATACAAAATTATTTATAATATTAAAAGTAAAAAAGAACTATATTTCTATAATTCTTTCTCTCCTTTGTTTTTAAATTGTATTATTATTGGTGTTCCACTAAAATCTATGTTTTCTCTTATTTTGTTTTCTAAATATCTGTAGTATGAGAAATGCACTAGTCCTTTTGAGTTTACTTCTATATCGAATCTTGGTGGTTTTGTACCTGATTGATGTGTGAAATATACTTTTAGTTTTTTACCTTTATATGATGCTGGTGGTGTTTCTATGAATGCATTTCTTATAATATCATTTATTATACTTGTTTTAACTTCTTTAATTGAATTTTCATAAGAAGATAGTACTTCTGGCATAAGAGTATGTATTCTCTTTTTAGTTTGTGCACTTAGGAATACTATTTTAGCATAGTCCATAAATTGGAAATTGTGACTAATAGATTTCTTCCATTCTTTCATACTTTCATCTTTATTTTCTATAGTATCCCATTTATTAACTACGATTACTACTGGTTTTCCTGCTTCTAAAGCATAACCTGCGATATGTTTGTCATGTTCCACAATACCAGTTGTCGCATCAAGAACAAGTAAACACACATCACTTCTATCTATTGCTTTCATGCTTCTTAATAGACTATATTTTTCTACCGCTTCAAATATCTTACCTTTTTTACGAAGCCCTGCTGTATCTATTAGCGTGTATTCTTCTTTATTATAAGTGAATTTTGTATCGATAGCATCTCTAGTAGTACCAGCTACATTACTAACAATTACTCTTTCTTCATTTAGAAGAGCATTTACTAAACTTGATTTACCTACGTTAGGTCTACCAATAACAGCAATCTTAATATTATTATCTTCTTCTTCATATCCTGGTTCATAATCATCAGTTACAATCTTTAATAAATCATTAACTCCAGTTCCATGTTCTGCTGAAATAGGAATATATTCGTCAAACCCCAAACTATAAAATTCATATATATTTTCTTGTCCAGTTTTATTATCAACTTTATTAATAGCAACAATAACTTTTTTATCTTGTTTTTTTAACATATCACGAATAAGTAAGTCATTAGTAGTAAGTCCATCTTTAGCATCCACTACAAAAATGATAGTATCACTTTCTTCAATACCAACTTCTACTTGCATACGAATTTCTTCGTTGAAGTCTCCTTCACTTAAATCTATACCACCTGTATCTATTAAATAAAATGGTTTTTCTTTAAAAGATGCTTCACTATAAATTCTATCTCTTGTTACTCCTGGTTTGTCTTCAATAATAGCTACTTTTTTACCAACTATTCTATTAAATAAAGTACTTTTACCAGTATTAGGTCTTCCAACTAAACATATTGTTTGTTTTGCCATATCCCCTTCACCTCGCATACATTATACAAAAAAATTAATTATTTTTCTAGTACTAATAAAAAAGATTAAGATTAATGAGTAATAACAACTTTATTAAGTTTAGAATTTATAGTATAATTTTCTTGTGATGTGTATGAAAAAAATAGAATACAAACCTTTAATACTTACTGTAGCATTAATAGCATTTCAATCTCTATGCTACTTTATATCTAAATTATTTGGTAGTAATCCTCATTTAATTGGTGGTGTTATTGATAGTAAGATACCATTTAATGTATGGTTTATTATTCCTTATTGTATATGGTATTTATTAATATTTTTAATTCCGTATTATTTATATAAAAAAGATAAGAATATTTTTACTAAGTATTTTATCTCCTATGCACTTTCTACGATGATTGCAAACATAATATTTATAATATATCCTACTTATGTAAATAGGCCAATTGTTACTGGCACTAATATTCTTGAATTAATGGCTAGAATAGTATTTTGGGTAGATACTCCTGCTCAAAACTGTTTTCCAAGTTTACATTGTGCTGTTAGTATGTTATTTATCTTATATATGTTTGAATGTAAAAAAGCCCCTACTTATTTAAAAATTCTTACAACTATTATGTCTATTCTTATTATGATGGCTACATTATTTACTAAACAACATGTATTTATTGATTTAGTAAGTGGTGATATCTTAGCAATAATTTCATATATAATTGTAGGCAAACTTAAAAATACTAATAAAAAAGCAAAAGAACTATTAGCTTTATAATAGTCCTTTTTTTATTCACTTCTAAGTGCATCTATAGGATTTAATGATGATGCCTTGTATGCTGGAAATATTCCAAATATTAATCCTATAAATAATGAAATTGTAACTGACAATATTATTATTGTAATTGATAAAGTAAATGAAATATTAAATATTGATATTATGTAGCCTATAAGTACACCGAAGATAATACCAAGTATTCCACCTGTTATACAAAGCATTAGTGATTCTATTAAGAATTGATTCATTATATCTTTTCTTTTAGCACTTAAGCTTTTTCTAATACCAATTTCTTGAGTTCTTTCACTTACACTTACAAGCATTACATTCATAACACCTATTCCACCTACTATAAGAGAAATACTAGCAATACCACCTAATAGAAGAGATAAAGTATTTGTTATGTTACTCATAGATTCTAATATACTTGTACTTGATGTTACAGTGAAATAGTCTGTTGATATTTGATAGTTACTTCTTACATTATTTTCTACATTTAATATACTTTTATCTATATTACTTGTATCCTCTACTTTTAATAAAATACTATTACTTTAGTGTCAGTATTTAAATATTTTATTGTTGTTATTGGTACTAATATACTGTTATCAGTACTACTTCCAAACGATGAACCTGATTCTTCTAATACACCTATTACGGTATAATTATCATTATTAATTTTTATAGTTTCATTTATTGGGTTTGAAAGATTAAAATATTCTTCTGCAGCACTACTACCTAAAATACATACTTTATTTTTATTTTCAATATCTATTATTGAAATATTTCTACCTTTTTCTAGTTTAAGAGAAGAAATGTCTATATAGTTATTATCTGTTCCTATTATTGATGTTTTGCTACTAGTTTCATTATTTCTTGATACTGTAGCACTAACGCTTTTATATGTTGAAGTTGATTCTATATTATCAATTTTAGATAATTTACTTACATCTTCATATTTAATACTATAGTCACTACTTGTAATATTTAAAGATAATATATTGCTTCCAAGAGATGAAACTTCATTTATAACACTTGTAGTGCTTCCTTCTGCGATGCCTACTAATATAATTACAGATGAAATACCTACTATTAATCCTAACATTGTAAGAGCAGATCTTAATTTATTTGATTTTATGTTTTTATATGCTATTTTTATCAAATTATTTATTCTCATGATTGTCTCCTGCTATTTGTCCATCTTTAATATTTAATGTTCTTTTTGCTCTACTCGCTATATTTAAATCATGTGTTATAAGTATTATAGTTTGACCATTCTTATTTAAATCTTCAAATATTTTTATTATTTCTTCTCCAGTTTTGGTATCTACTGCTCCTGTTGGTTCATCTGCTAAAATTAGTTTAGGCTTTGACACTATTGCTCTTGCTATTGATACTCTTTGCATTTGACCACCTGAAAGTTCATTTGGTAAATGATTTATTCTATGAGATAAACCTACTTGTTTTAATGTTTCTTTTGAACGATTATAAGCTTCTTTTTCGGTACATCCTTGATATAAAAGTGGTACCATTACGTTTTCAATTGCAGTTAGTTTAGGAAGTAAGTTAAAGTGTTGAAATACAAAGCCTATACTTTTACTTCTAAGAAAAGATAATTCATCATCATTTAATTTTCCAACATCTTTATTATCTAAGTAATATTTTCCTTCCTTTCAATTTAATAATAGAAAGAATTTGTGTGAAAAATATGAATTTAAAGTGTCAATTTTTAAAAATATATTCTTAATTATTTTTTGTTATAGTATAATATAATTAAGGATGTGATGAAGATGAGATTAAGAAGAAGACATCTTAAAGATAACGTTAAAGTTTTTATTAAAAGAACAACTATATTTATAATTAGTGCTCTTATGTTATGGGGTGCAATTATATGTATTAAAGATATAAATAATCCAGAAAATGATAAAGATACAAGTGGTGGAAAAGAAATAAATAAAGAAGAATATGTATATAAAGAAGAACTTTTAGATTTAGGATATGATGTTAAAGATGTAGAATTAATTTCTACTAAAATAAGTAATGTTGATGTTAAAAAGTATTTATTAACTGAAAAGTATAAAGATATATCTTTGTTTATATCTAGTCCATATTATAAAGTTGAAAATACTATGAGATATCAAAAGTATTATGATAAACATAGTGATTACTCTACTGATAATGTTGTAATTTATGTAGAGATTGGACTTGATAATGAATTTTATACAGACCCTGTTGAAATAACAAATTATAATGATGTAGATGCTTTAGTTAATAAATATCATAAATTACCTAATAAATATGAAGCTGACGATTTAATTACATTAAGTAAAGAATATAGTTCTCGTGGACATAAAATTAAAAGAGTTGCTTCTGAGCCACTTATGAGAATGATTGATGCTGCTCGTGAAGATGGAATTAACTTACTTGTAATATCTGGGTATAGAACAGAAGGTAAACAAAGTGGTTTATATAATAACTCAGTTAAAAAGAATGGTGTTGAACATGCTTTATTATATTCAGCTAAACCAGGTTATTCAGAACATCAATTAGGTTTAGCAGTTGACCTTAATGATACTGAAGAAAGGTTTGATCAAACTAAAGAATATAAATGGTTAAAAGCCAATTCATATAAATATGGTTTTATAGAAAGATATCCAAAAGGAAAAGAATTCATAACTGGTTATGGTTATGAACCTTGGCATTATAGATACTTAGGCGTTGATTTAGCTACTAAAGTATTTACAGAAAATGTTACTTATGAAGAGTATTTGGTAAAACATTCAAAGTAGTCTTTGAAATAAACACTAATTTATAAAATAAAAATATTAAAGTACAAGAAATAGTAATTATTATATATTTTACTATTTCTTTTTTTGCGTAACTCATTGTCTTAGTTTTAGTTACAGTATTCTCTATTTTTGAAACTTTTTGTGATTTAAAAACATTTATAGTGTATTCTTCTTCATTATCTAAAATTATTTTTATAACATTTTTTGTATTATTAAAGTTACCATTACCTATTACTTTAACATCTGTGTTTTCATTATTTAATTCATACGTTATATTTAAGTTTTCCTCATCTAAAATATTTAAATCATATTCATGAATATCTTTATTAAAATTTAAATTATATCCTTCAATATCTAAAGATAGAAGTTCACCTTTATTTTTTGTTTCTCTATAGTTTTTAAATACAGTTATTATAAAGTCTCCATATTTATCTGATGAAACTATAAATGTACTTTCTTTATCAATTAACTCAAATATCCCATCTCCACTTATTATTTCATCTTTTGAACTCTTTACATTTATATTTATTTCATCTTCATTAGTAAAATAGTTATACTTTTTAATTTTGTTATCAAAGTAAGGAGATAAATCTTCATTATTAATTTTTATTTTTTCTATAGCGTTTATACTGAATGGTAGTAGTAATAAAATACTTAATATTATTTTTTTCATATTAATAGTATTTACATAATAAAAAAATAAATTCATTTAGAATTTATTTTATAGTTTTAATTATTATTTTTTTAGGTCTTTTCTTTTTCTTTTCTATTTTGAATGATTCTTCTAGTATATTAGCCATATCATCTACTTTTTTATTATAGTATATTGTTCCTAAAATATCACCTTTTCTTACTTTGTCTCCAAGTACTTTATTTAGTACAACGCCCACACTATAGTCTATTTTATCAGTCTTTTTATGTCTTCCAGCACCTAAATCAAATACTAATTGAGATAATTTTAACGAATCAATATTATTTATATATCCTTCTTTAGTAGAAACTACAATGTATTTCTTAGCTTTTCCTTTTAATTTTTTGATGTCTCCACCTTGTGCTTTAATCCATTCATAGAATTTATTTTTAGCATGACCACTTTCTAGTAGATTTATAACTAACTTTTTAGCTTCTCTTTGACTTATACCTTTAGCACTACTTATCATTAAACTAGATATATATACAGCTAGCTCATAAAGTCTTTTATCATATATTCCGTTAAAGAAATCTATTGTTTCTTTTACTTCAAGAGCGTTTCCTATATTTTTACCTAATGGTATGTTCATATCACTTAAAGTGCAAATTACTTTTTTATTATAATAGTTTCCTAGTTTTACCATTGTTTTAGCAAGTGAAGTTGCACTTTTTATGTTTTTCATAAATGCACCTTTACCTACTTTTAGGTCTATAACTATTACATCGCTTCCACTAGCAATCTTTTTTGACATTATAGAACTTGCGATAAGTGGTATTGAGTCTACTGCTCCGATTTCGTTTCTAAGAGCATATATTTTTTTATCTGCGACAGCTATTTTTTCACTTTGACTTATTACTGCACAACCTACTGTGTCTAACATTTTTAAGAAATCTTTTTTACTTAGTTTTAATTTATAGCCAGTGATGCTTTCTAATTTATCTACTGTTCCTCCAGTAAGTCCTAAACCTCTTCCACTCATTTTTGGAACTGCTACTCCTGCACATGCAACTATCGGAGAAACGATTAAGGTGATTTTGTCTCCTACTCCACCAGTTGAATGTTTGTCCACTACTTTTTTATTTATTGATGATAAATCTATTGTTTCACCACTTTTAATCATTACATCAGTAAGATAATATGTTTCGTCCATAGAAAGTCCATTATTGTATATAGCCCATACAAAATTACTCATGGTTTCATCATTAATTCTACCTTTTACATAGATATTAACCATATATTCTATTTCTTTATAGTCTAGCTTTACTTTATTATTTAATTTTTCTGTAATTTCAACTGCTTTCATATTTCACCTATCCTATAGAATATTATACTATAAAATACGTTCATTTAAAATATGTTTTTAAAAAATAAGAACGTTAATTATTACACCAAATTATATTATTTAATCATTAGTAATTTGTTTAAGATTTTGCTTTATACAATCTTATATTAGTTTGTATTCCCTTGCAATAATTCTTTTATCACTGCAATATTTAATTACATATTCATTGTCTTGTTTGCAAATAATAATACCTACTGTATCATTATCTTCAATAGTTTTAATATTATTATTAATATAATTCATATAAGTCATAATTTGTCCAGTATGCTCTTTCTTGAGTTCATTAGTTTTAAGTTCTACAACTACATAGCATTTGTATTTGATATTATATAAAAGTAAATCTATATAATTATATCTATCTCCTAATTTTATTTTGTATTCATTGCCTAAGTATGCAAATCCAACTCCTAACTGTCTTAAAAAATTATCTATATCATTTAATACTACTTGTTTTAATGCATATTCTGATAAATTTTCTTTTAAAGAGTTTGATTTTATGATAATAGGATTTGGAATTAAATCGTCTACTTTTAATTCTTTTGATTCTATAAGTTTAATTTTTGTTTCATAACTTAATCTATCATATTCGTGGCACTTTATTTTTTCTTGTAATTCTCTTTTTGATAAACCATTCTTTTCACAAATATCTATATAATATATAATTGCATCAATATTCTTAATCGTTAATAATTCTCTATAATGACTCCAACTTAATTTTGAACCCATTGGGTTCAATTTTTCATTACTAAATACTACAAAAAATTTTCTCATTCCATAAAGAGTTCGTTCATTATATTTCTTTCCAACTTCAATTATTAATTTTTCTGCATATTGCTTTATTATATTTTTTCCGTACTCTTTTCCTGCTTCATTTAAAAGTCTTCCAATTTCATAATATACTTTAACTTTATATTTATCTTTTGAATATTCTTTAACCTTATCATATATTTCTTTTTTTATTAATTGTTCTTTTATTTCATCATAATAATTCATATTTATTTTTTATATATGTTTGAAACATAATAGTTATACATTATTTTATTCATTAAGAAATAAAAGCAGAATTAATCTGCTTTCTTACTACTTAAGAATGAAACTTTTTCTGCGACTACTTCCATACTATATTTCTTTTCGTTATCTTTTTCATAACTATTTACTTGGATACGACCTTTTACACCAACAATATCACCTTTTTTACAATATTCGCATGTTGTTTCTGCGATTCCAGCCCATAGAACACATTTTATGAAGTCTGTATCATAAGATCCTTCCATATTCTTATATGCTCTTGGAACGGCAACTGTTATAATAGTCATTTTTTTATTATTTTCAGTTGTTGTTATTTCTGGGTCTGCAACTAAACGACCTGCTAAAACTACTTGATTTAACATATTTCCTCCTTTCGTAAGAGGAATATAACATAATAAATTTTTAATAACAAATAGCTATAATTTGATTATTGAGTAGTGTTTTCAATATAAAATTTATTTTTTATTTTAGAAATTTTATAATTATTTAGTATGTTTTTTATATTAAAATTTAAAAACCAGCAAAATTATAAATTTCTTGTTTTTTCTTTAATGCATCTATTAAAATATCTATTTCTTCATAAGTATTATAAAAATATAAACTTATTCTAACTGTATCTTCTTTATTATCTCCCATTTTAGCACAGTGTTTTCCACTTCTAACACATATACCTTTAGTATTCAAATAAAGACCTAAGTCTCCTGATAAAACTCCATCTATATTTATAATAACAGTACTTCCTTCATTATACTTATTATATATTTTTATATATGGTATTTTCTCTAATTCTTCTATTAAGTATTTTCTTAAATATTTTTCTTTTCTTTCTATTGTGTCCATTCCAATCTCATTTAAGAATTTTATTGATTCAGAAAATCCTACTATGTCTGCGATATTTGGTGTTCCTGCTTCAAAACGATATGGGATTTCTACTAATTCTAAGTGTTCTTCGTTGTAGTTTTCATTCATTCCACCACCAAATGTATATGGTAACATTTTCTTTAATAATTCTATTTTACCATAAAGTACTCCTACTCCTGTTGGTCCACACATTTTGTGGGCTGAAAAAGCTATGAAATCAACTTCAGTATCCTGAACATCTATCTTTATATGAGGTGCACTTTGAGCAGCGTCTACTACAACAAGTATTCCATATTTATGTGCTAACGCACAGATACTTTTAATATCTCTTTTGTCTCCACTTACATTCGTTATTTCAGCTACTGAAATTAGTTTCGTTCTTGAAGTTATTTTGTCTTTTATATCTTCAATATTTAATTTTTCATCTTTAGAGTCAACAAATACTATTTTTATCTTCTTTTTAGCAGATAATATTAACCAAGGAAGTATATTAGATGCATGTTCACTACTTGATAGTATTATCTCGTCTCCATCGCTTAAATAATTTAAAAAGAATCCAAAGGCTACTAAGTTTAATGATTCTGTTGTGTTTTTAGTAAATATTATTTCATCTTTACGTTTTGCATTTATAAACATTTTTACTAAATCTCTAGTATAGTCTATTTCATCATCTACTTTAAAACTAATATCATAGTCTCCTCTATGTGAATTTGCATTATAGTCTAAATAGTATTCATTTATTTTATCAATAACTCTATATGGTTTAAATGTAGTTGCTGCGTTATCAAAATATACTATATTTTTATCTTTCATAGGAAAATCATTTTTATCTTTCATACTACCACCTATTATAATATACACATATAATATTATCCTGAGCATAATAAATATAATAATTGAAGTTAAAGTTTATTTAATATATAATAATATTGGTGAAGAAAAATGAATTGTATATTTTGTAAAATTATTAATGGAGATATTCCATCATACACAGTGTATGAAAATGATTATGTTAAATGTTTTTTAGATGTTAACCCTATTAGTATGGGACACGTATTAATAGTTCCAAAGAAACATTTTAAAGATGCTTATGATATTACTCTTGAATATATAAGTGAGATTCATAAGGCGAGTAAAATAATATTAGAACTTTTAGATTCTAAACTTAAACCTAATGGATATAGACTTGTTCAAAATAATGGAAATTTACAAGAGGTTAAGCATTATCACTTACATATTATTCCTAATTATATTTCTAAAAAAGATAATAAAAGTGTAGAAGAAATATTTAATATTTTAATGAATAAGTAATTGTTTAAAGATGAGTTATATTGTATAATTATTTTATAAAAAGGATGTGTATTTAAATGTTAGAATCAATGAATAAGAAGACTCTAGTAATTATAGGTTCTTCGATTGTAGGTTTAATTGTACTTTTACTTATTGTAGTATGGATAATATCTGTTGTTAAACCTCATTATTATACTTATGAAGTATTTGAAACAAAAGTAACTGAAGCAGCTAAAAGTTATTATAAGAGTAATCCTACTGCGTTACCTACAGCTGATGGAGAATATAATATGAGTTATAGTACATTAGTTGAAGGCAATTATATTAAACCATTAAATGAAATGCTTAAAGATGGTGATAAGTGTACTATTCAAATAGTTGTTACAAAGTATGCTGATAACTATTCTTATATTCCTTATCTAAATTGTCCTGGAAGCTATGAAACTAAAGAGTTCTATAAAGTAGTTAGTGAAAATAATCCTGTTGTGGAAACTGGTTCAGGATTATATTCTGATGGAAATGGCGGTTATTACTTTAGAGGTGAAGTTAATAATAACTATGTTCAATTTGGTACTTATGGTAAAAACAAAAAAGATCAAAAACCATATTTATGGCAAATCGTTAGTATTGAAAGTGATGGAAGTATAAAAATTAAAAGTACTGTTGGTACTGATGATAGATATGCTTGGGATGATAGATATAATGAAGAAAAACATTCAAGCTATGGATATAATGATTTTGAAATAAGTAGACTTAAAGATACTCTTATTGCTCTTGCTGGTAATGATAAAGTTTTAAGTGATACATATAAAAATAAATTAATTGCTAAAGAATTATGTGTAGCAAAAAGAACTACTGCTGATACAACAAAAGATGGTTCTACTGAATGTTCTATAAAATCTACTAATAAATACTTATTTGGTACTTTAACTCCTTACGAAGTTATGAGAGCAAGTTTAGATGAAAATTGTAAGGTTGCTGGTAATTATTCTTGTAGTAATTATAATTTCTTAGCTTCTAAATTAGAAACAACTGGATGGTCTATAACAGGAGTTGATGGAACATCAGATTCATCATTTTATTCAATTAAAGGATATTTTGTTTCATCTAAATGTAGTGGTCAAAGAAAGTTATATGTAACAACTCATATTAATAAAAGAGCTTTCTATAAATCAGGTACTGGTACTTCAGCTGATCCATATATTATAAGATAAAGATAAAATAAAAATACTATTGAGTAATATCAATAGTATTTTTTTGTGCTTGTAATTGTCTATCTCTTAGTATTTCTGTTGGCTCTTTAAACCATTCAGTACCTATATGAGCATTATTTGAATCAGGTGTAGGATCAGGTTTATCTATTTTTACAAATACTGGAATATTAAATGCATTTCCAAAGCATAACGCTACGCCTGGTCTTAAAGCTTTTAATTTTTCTATATCTTCTTCTGCGATACTGTGAGTCATACTTTTTATAATTTTTAAGTCTTCTGGGTGGAACATACGAAGTACTATGTAATTGGAACATTGACTTAAAGCTGTATTAGAAAGTTCACTTGGTCTTTGTGTAATAAGTCCTAAAACAATTCCATATTTTCTACCCTCTTTTGTTATTCTATCAAATATGTTATATCCTATATTTCTAATATCATCATCATTTTGAACATATCTATGTGCTTCTTCTAAGATTATTTGTAATGGGAAGCCACCACGGGCTTCAAGAGATATCGCGTAATTTAAGAATAATTTAGAATATATTTTAGTAAGTGTTTTAGCAAATCTTTCATCTACATAATTTAAGTTAAAGTTTATTATTTGTGCTTTTTCCCCTCTTCTTGTTGTAAATAAATCTCTTATATATCTTTCTTTTGGAATATATCCATCAACTTCAAAATATCTTCCATAATCACTATTAATTATTGCATCTAATCTTACCTTTAAGATATTATTCATATCATAAACTTTATCACTTTTTAATACACCTTCACTTATTAAAGCGAATTCAAATGCATTATATAAATCTTTTAAATTATATTGCTGTGGTTTCATAGAATTTTCTAGTTTTAATTCAGTATCAGTAAATTTATCTAAGTATTCCATAACTAATTGTATTGTATTAATTTTACCTGTTTGATCTACATTTAAACATTGTCTTAATGTTCTTGTATAACCTGGTTGTACTATCTTACTTTCTAGGTTTATATCTTTAGTATGAAACGTAGATAATACAGCAATAACTTGATCTCTTATTTGAGTTGATTCTTTTCCACCTGTTAGAATATCTAATATTGCTTTAGCAATTATATTATTTTTATGAGCTATTACTTTATCTTCATCTTCAGTAAATAGATAAACTAGTTTTAAAGCTTTTTCTATTATTGGTATTTGTGAAGGAGTATCAACATTAAGTAGTAATGCTAAATCGTCAACTTCTAAATAATATGGTGGTATTTTAACTATATCTGCATTTACAGTATCTCTTACGTCTGTTGTTACATGTTTGCATCTACAGTATTTAGTTTGATTAATTCTATCTAATGCTGGTTTATATTCGCCATATACATCAAATAATACTATATTTGAATTTATTGGTACATATTTTTGTCTATAATATAGATTTTGGAATAGTCTTGCGACACTACAACTCTTTCCGCTACCAGTGTTTCCGATTATTGCGAAGTGATTTGAAAAGAAATTATCTATGTTTGCTGAAACGTTAAAACCATCATATATTAGTGACTTGCCAACATATAAATCAGTTTTAGTATCAACATCTTGTTTACCTACTAAAGCTATTACTTCTTCCGAATTAATTATTCTTACCTTTGAATCATGACTAGGTTTATGAACTATACCACTATTAAATACATTATTAATGAATTCTCCTACCATGATACATTCTATTTCTTCACGAGTAATAGATGTTATTTCTGCTACTATTTTATACTTATTTTCAAAAACAATATGAACTCCTAGTAAAGATGTCTCTACTCTTTTTGAAGTATTTTCTAATTTAATTGTTAAATCACTTACTGATATTACATTTCCAAACATATAAAAACTCCTTATTATTCTATTAATTATTATATCATAATAAGGAGTATCTATTCAATCATTAAAATAATATTTTACTTGATAGTTCTTATGACAGAAACATTATCATAATTTATTAATTTCATTATTCTATTTGCTTCTTTATAATTTAGATTAACTAGTTTATCATACTCATTATAGTCTATTTTACCATCCATCATTAATGATAAACTTATTAGATATTCAACGTCTTCAATATTATCAAAATCTAGTATATAGCTCTTTAAATATTTCTTTTTCTTGCGTTCAAATTCTTCTTTATTTAGCTTTAATTTCTTTATATCTTTTTCTATATTTTCAATAAATTTGTTTCCATCATTAGTAAGAGCATTTATATTTATAATTAGATAATCATCTATTACGTTTATTCCGTAGTTCATACCTATTACTATTTCATTATCTTTATATCTTTCGAAGAGTTCTGAAGTTGCTGAAAAGTTATTAGATAATATTATTCCTAAGTAATCTTTTAGTATATTATCATCTTTTATACCAAAGATATTTTTTTTCATTTTAATAGCATATTTTACTCTTGTGTTTTCCATATCTTTCTTTATTTCTTCGTATGGAATGCTTACTGTTTCAACTTCTTTTTCTTTTATTCTTTTAGGTAATTCTTTTGGTTTTTGATTTAGTTTTTTCATGTATTCTTTTATTGTTGTCATTACTTCTTTCGTGTCAAAGTTACCTGTCACTACTATAAATGTATTATTAGGTACATAGTAGTCATTATAAACATTATTTAATGATTTAGCTGTTATCTTTTCAATGTCTTCTCTTTCACCTACAACAGTATGTTTACAATAGGATTTATTAAATAGATTATCAAATAGTTTAGTATACATGAGACTATCTATTTGATCTTTATACATATCTATTTCTTCTCCTATAATACCTTTTTCTTCTTCTACTGATTTTTCAGTTATATTTGTATTATAGAATATATCTAAAAGTAATTTTAAGTTTTCTATTAAGTTAATACTTCCGAAGATATTATAGTTTGTACCATAGTAACTAGTCCATGCATTTGCAAGGCTTCCTAAATCATTTATTCTTTTTGATATTTCTTTATTTTCTGATAAAGCCATTACTTTATGTTCAAGGAAATGTGCTGATCCTGGGATAACATCTACTACTCTATTTCCTACTTTATATTTAGTTATTCTAGCACCATATTTAACAGATATAGTTATATAGAAGTTCTTTGTTTTATCTGTTTTATAAAGATATACTTCTAGACCATTATCAAGTTTTTCTGTATAAACTTTTTCATCTACCTTTTTAAATGTTTTTATTTTCATTAGTTATCCCCCTTTAGTAAGTAAACGGTACTTAGTGAAATCTTATTATTAAGTTTTATTACTTCATCTATGGTTACTTTATTAATGTTTTCTCTTAGTGTTTCTATATCTTCTATATTATCAAATTCTCTTTGATAATATTGATTTATTTGAGCTGTTAAATCATCATAATAATTATTTAAATATGTATTAATGGTCTTCTTAGCAGAATCAAATAATCTTTCTAATACTTTTTTATCTTTCATAGATTCTACGCATTCTTTTATAAGTTCTACGCTTTTTTCATAGTTCATTTTATTTATTCCAGCATATATAGTTAATGATGGATTATATTTAGAATAATAAGAACCAATTGAGTAACATAAAGAATGTTCTTCTCTTACCACATTAAATAGTATTGAATCATTCATTGTACCTAGTATTGTATTATAAACTCTTAAAATATGATTTAGTTCATGAGTGGTTAAATCTTTTAGTCGATAACCAATGTATAGTTTTGATTGATTAAATTGAAGTGAATCTATTTTTTCTTTTACTTCATCTTTATAATTATGTTTAATATACATACTTAGTTTTTCATTGTTACTTTTTACATTCTTAAACTTACGTTTTATTATATCTTGTACTTTTGGATCTAACTCTCCATAAACAGCTATATCTATTTTATAGTCTCCATTAAATAATTTAGTGTATTCTTTATATAAATCTTTTTCTGTAATACTTTCTAAATCTTTTAGATTAGGGATACTACTGTATGCTGTTTCAGTGCCCTTGTACATCAACTTAGAGTATTCTATTCTTGCATATAAATTAGGTTTATCTTTAATTGATATTACACTACTTATAGCATCTCTTTTAGTTATGTTAAAGTAACTACTTTCAAATGCATTATCTTTTACATTTGGGTTAAATAGTATCTCACATAAGAAATCTATTGAACTTTCTAAGTAACTATTATCTGTGTATTTTGGATTTAAAAAATCAAGTGAAAAAACATATGATTCAGTTTTTCCTGATATTCCAAAAGATGATGATACTGAAGCACCATAAAGTTCTTCTCCAATAATCGCCATTTTATTTTTGGTGTTATATTTTTTAGAAGTATAGACCATATTTTTACATAATAAGTTTCCGTATGGTATATCATCTTTATTAAATTTTTTAGTTAGAAAGACTACTATACTCATTGATTTAAATCTATCAGTATTTATTAAATGTAAGGTGTAATTATCTTCAGTTATTTTTTTATATTCCATATTAGCCTCTTTTCTAGATTTTTATTATATCATAATTATAAAAAGAAGATATACATCTTCTTTTATATTATTAACTATTCTTGATTTTTTATGATTGATTCTAATGCTAAAAAGATCATTTCATCAAGTTTTTGTTCACGTGCTTTTGGATCTATTTCTTCATGTGTAACTAGGTTATCACTTATAGTTAATATTGCAGTTGCTTTTTTAAGGAACTTTTTAGCATTATAAAGTAATGCATAAGTTTCCATTTCTACTGCTTTACATCCCATATCAGTAAATTTTTTATAATCCTTATTTTCAGTATAGAATGCTTCAGTAGTATGTACTCTTCCAAGTCTTGCATTTATTCTTTTTAATGCTGCTGTACTCATTATTTTAGCATTTAAATCTCCTGATGAATTTATTATTTCTATGTCTTCTCTTCCTGCTTCTTCATCGAAGTATGTTTTTGAATAAGATGAGTCAGCAACTAGAATATCATAAAGTTTAAAGTCTTCTGTATAACTTCCTGCTGTTCCAATTCTTATTATTTCTTCTACACCATAGTCATTAAATAATTCATAACTATATATTCCCATACTACCAATACCCATACCA
>OLHA01000709.1_pt1 | contig 19240 bp, 20 predicted proteins | sample 1605961 | NCBI WGS metagenome assembly OLHA01 (sample SAMN03283288) | human gut metagenome | biome: human-associated habitat; material: feces | host: Homo sapiens | place: Peru | collected 2012
GAAGAATGACTGGAGCATGTGCTAAACATCAAAGACATATTGCTAATCAAATTAAGATTGCTAGATATATGGCTTTATTACCATATACTAAGTAGTTATACTTATTAAGTAGTAGAAATACTACTTTTTTTGTGTAAAATTAGTCTTTCAAACTTGAATAATAATAATTATGATGTTAGATTATAAGTGGAGGAATATTATGGAAAAGTTCTTATCTAAGAAAGTTATTATTTTAACTATAGTTGGAGATATACATGGAATGTCTCAAGCTTATAAAGGAATTGTTACATCATTTGATGATGAATTTATTTGTTTAGATGAAAAAATTTATGTTGCTAGAAAGTATATTGCTTCTATAACTATTAAATAATTTATAAAGTATATAAGAAAGCATTTTGTTTTCTTTTTTATTGAAATAAAAAAGAGATGATTATCTACGATCATCTCTTAGAATTAATACCAATCTAAGTATTTGTAATGCTTGTGCTAAGAATCCTGCAACATATGTAAAAGCTGCAGCATTAAGTACACTATTTGTACCGTTTGTATTCTCATCGCTAAATAGTCCACATTCTTTTAATTGTGCTTTTGCTCTAGCTGAAGCATTAAATTCAACTGGAAGTGTAATTAATTGAAATAATAAACCAATTAATAGTAAATATATACCTATATTGGCAATATCTAATGCTTCTATAGCAAAACCTATAATGATAAATATTGTTGATATATGTGAAGCAATGTTTACAATTGGTACTAAAAAGCTTCTAAGTCTAAGATAGAAATAACCTTCTTTATCTTGAATAGCGTGACCAACTTCATGTGCTGCAACTGCTGCTGCTGAAATACTTTTTCCATTGTAGATATTTGTTGATAAAGAAACTCTTTTTTTGCGAGGATCATAGTGATCAGTAAGTTCTCCGTTTATACAAACTATTTCTACATTTTGAAGTCCATTTTTATCTAATATTTTTCTTGCTACATCTTTTCCAGTAATTTTTAGATCATTATCTATTCTTGAATTACTTGAGTAAGCACTTTTTATTCCTAATTGCGCTATTATTGGAATAAAAATAATTAATAAAATTAATATCATATCCATTTTATATCACCTGAAATAATATTATCATATTTATGTGAAAATAGTAAGAAATTATATCTTAAAACCTAGTACTTCTTTATTTTTTTTTATGTTGATTGTTTCTAATATTTGTTTTTTTGATATTACTATTTTTTCATTTTTAAAGTTATTTATTAGTTTATCTATATTTTTTGCTTCTTTGAAATTTTTTGCTTTGATGTAATATGCTTTTTCTTCTAATAATCCATTTATTTTGGTATTTATATTTGGCTTATTAATTTTTGCTTTAGTGCAAATCAAATCAAGTAGTTCTAGACTTCTATCTGGTTCTTTTTTTGTATTATCTTTAGATGCTAAATTAATAATTGTATTTAATTCTTTTGTACTTATTTTTACATTATGAAAGTTTTCATAGTGTTTTTTTACATTTTTTAATATATTTAGTGTTTCTGTTTCTGATGGCTCTTCTATATTGATTATTTGAAATCTTCTATTAAGTGCTTTATCTTTTAGAAAACTTTTCTTATATTCTGTAGTTGTTGTTGCACCTATACATTTTATTTCATTTCTAGCGAGTGATGGTTTTAAAATATTTGATGCATCTATCGCTCCATCTGAACCACCTGTTCCAACCATAGTATGTATTTCATCAATGAATAAAATGTAGTCATCATTTTCTTTAAATTCATTGATTATTTTTTCCATTTTTTCTTCAAATTCTCCCCTGTATCGTGTTCCACTTATAACTGATGTCATACTTATTTCTATTATTTTTTTATTATGTAATTCTTTTGGCACTTCATTTTTATTAATCTTATATGCTAATGCTTCTACTATTGCGGTTTTACCAACTCCTGCTTCGCCGACTAATATTGCATTATTCTTATCTTTTTTACAGAGAGCTTCTATTAATTCGTTTATTTCTTTTTCTCTTCCAACTATAGGAATATATTTTTTATTTTTTACTTTCTCATTTAAATTAATTCCATACTTTAAAGTTTTATCATTTGAAAATTTGTTAATTAATTTATTTATATTTACTTTTTGATTATTAAGTATTGTTATAGCTATACCATCACTATTTTTAAGTATATTTAATATTACATTTCTTAGTGTGATTTCATTTTTGTTTGTTGACTCAAGTATTATTTTTTTTAATAATGGTGTATATGTTGGTATAGAGATATTTTTATCTTTTCTTATGTACTTGTTTGTTTCATTAATAAAATTCTCTTTATTTATTTCTTTTTTTAATATATTAGATATTTCATTGTTTTGTGATAGAGTACCTATTAAGAAATGTTCTGTTCCTATAAAGTTATGTTTTAAATTAATTGCTTCTTTTTCGCTTTGTTTTAATACTTTTATTAAGTCTTCTTCATATTTTATCATATTAATAGTATGATTTTATTGTAAAAAAAAATACAGATTTAACTGTATTTTTTTAACTTATATTAGCATTGCAGCTACTGTTGTAAGAATTACTATACCAAATAGTATTAATGCTATTTTCCAAGTTTTTTTAATCCACTCAGTGTAAGGAATATTTAAATATGTAAGTCCTAGTACTAAAGCAGCACTTGTTGGAGCTACAAACATTGTAACACCATATAGACCTTGAATTAATGTTCCTGTTACTGTTGCACTAGCGCCTTCAGCAGCTATTTGTGGAATTACATAGTTTGCTACATATAGCATATCTACATGTAATGCAGAACCAAGGATTGTAGCGATAGAAGCAAAGAATATATTGAATTTACTTGTTGCTCCTAAAATCCATCCTGCAATTGTTGGATAGAACATTGTATTTCCTGCAAAGTAGATAACACAGTAAGCTAGTACTACTATTAATGCAGATGGTAACATCTTTTTAGTTCCTTCAGCCATATAAGAGAATACATCTCTATGTTTCATTCTGAAGAATCTACCTATTAATAATGCTGCTAATAAGTTCATAACAGCCATTTCAGCATAATACCAATTACCAAATTCTCCGATTGTTCCAAATATATTTTTGAATACTTCGAAGTCTTTAATCTTTACTGCCATAATTTTTGTATTAATGTCACTAAAGAATTTAATGTTGAATGTTCCACTCCAATTAGTACAAGCTAGTATTAATAATACGAATAATAATCCTAGGATAACTATGATTGGCCAAACAGAATATTTGTTAGCATTCTTTTCACCAATAAACATATCATTTTCAATAGCAGCTTCAATTTTATTTTCAGCTTTTTTAACAACTGTATGTTTAGCTTTAACTAAGTATACAATTAATACAGCTAATGATAATACTAAAATTACTATTCTATACCAAATTCCAGTACTTAATTTTGTAACTGATAATTGTTCATTAATTACACCTGTTATATTATAACTAATTGTACTACCAATTGTTCCGATTAACATTGCACCGAATGTTGTTAGGAATGCAGTTATTTTATCATAACCCATAGCTAATACGATGCTGATAATTAATGGGAAGAACATAAATAGTAATAGTCCATAGTTAAATGCAGAAGTTAATCCTACAATGATAACAGCGGCAACAATTAAAAATACGTATTCCTTTCCTCTAAATTTACTTGCTATTTTTTCAATCCATGCTCTATATTTACCAGTTTTAGCAAGTACTCCGTAAAGAGCTCCTACTGTAAGTAAGAATATAAAGATTTGAATGAAATATTTAAATTCGAATGCTCCAAAGATTAATTGGAAGAAATCGAAAAATCCGATTCTATATTTTCCAAGTTCTGCTAATTCTCCAGAATTGAAGTAGCTAGCTGGAACAAACCAAGTTATTACTACAATAGCAAGTAGTGTGAACATGATTATTTTAAATAATCCAGTCTTTTTCATTTCCTAATCCTCCTCAATTGTTATTATATAACAAAAAAACCGATAAGTTCAAGGATTTACCGGGTTTTTTCCTATTTTTCACAAGAAATGCATCTTATATGTTCATAAATTTTGTTAATACAATTTTCAAATTCTTCTTCAGTCTTGCATGTTACTATTTCATTTTTTAATTCTTTTGATTTAGGTATATATTTTAAATATGCTAAAGCGTGAGTTTTTATATCAAGTAAAGCTTTTCTTTCACTTGTGTTTTCTTTTAATAATTTATAGTGTTTTTCTAACATTTGAATTCTTTCTTCATATGTTGGTTCTTCTATAATATTATTGTTTTCTATATATTCTACACATTCTTTAATTATCCATGGATTTCCAATTGATGCTCTTCCGATCATTACTGCGTCGCATCCTGTTTCTTCTAACATTCTTTTAGCATCTTCTTTAGTGTGTATATCTCCGTTTCCAATTACTGGTATTTTTACTGCGTCCTTAACCTTTTTAATAAGTGACCAGTCTGACATACCTGTATATCCTTGCTCTCTTGTTCTTGGATGTATAGCTATCGCTGATGCTCCTGCTTTTTCTATTAGTTTCGCTACTTCAACGCAATTTATATTATCTTTGTTCCATCCTGATCTTATTTTAACTGTAACTGGAGTTTTGACATTTTTAACCACTGCTGAAACTATCTCATATATTTTTTCTGGATTTTTAAGTAATCCTGAGCCTGCTTGTGATTTAAGAGCAACTTTAGGAACAGGACATCCCATATTAATATCTATGATATCTGGATGTGCATTTTCTTCTACATATTTAGCTGCTTTAATGAAAGAGTCAACATCACTTCCAAATATTTGAAGTGATATAGGTCTTTCTTCCTCATTTATTTTTAACATATCTAATGTATTTTTACTATTATAAATAATACCCATGTTGCTTACCATTTCTGAATATATAAGTCCTGGATTCATACTTTTTAATATAGTCCTATATGATTCATTAGATATTCCTGCCATAGGTGCACAAACGACTCTATTTTTAATTTTTACATTTCCAATATTCCACATAAAATTTCCTCATTGATAATTTAACATTTTATCAACATTTTTTCAATAAAAAAAGCGATTACTCGCTTACTTTTGCTGTTACTTTACAACTGATATTGCTTTTAACGCCTTTAAATATGAATTTCTTGGTTGCGTTATCAACGTCTTCCGTACTAGATGGAAGAATGTTTCCACAATCTAATGTCATTGTGTATCCATCTTCTACTTTCATAGTTATTTCTGCATCTTTTCCTTCTTCAACTTCACTTGATGTTGACCCATTTAATATAGTTACTAAACTTGGTATTTCTACTTTGAATGTATATTTTTTTGCAGGTGTTTTTTTGAAAACTATAGTACAATCAGTATCATTTGTAACTTTATCGATACTAAATGTATTTTCTTTAAATACTCCATTTTGATTATTTGAACATTTAACTTCAGGATTTTCGTATCCTTCTTTTGGTGTCACAACTTCTTTTAGTGATTCTCCATAAGTTATTGTTTTTGTTGTTGAACCTTCACCATCTGTAACTTTAATATTTACTGTTAATTCTTTTAATTTGAAATCTACTTTACAAGATACATCTTTTGTTATTGAATTGATTATTAATGCATTTTTTTCTTCGTCCCATGAAGTTTGTTTATTGTCTGAACAAGTTGCTTTTGAGAACTCATATCCTTCATTTGGAACTATTATGAATGTACCATTTTCTTCTCTATTAATATATTTTGGATTGTTTTCATCTAATTTTGCATTTATTGGTTCAGTAATTGTTACTTCATACTTTGCTTTTACAAAATATAATTCACATGTACTTTCAATTTCTTGTGCTGGAACAAACTTCCATTCTTCTATATTGAAGTCACCTGTAAGATTATTTGTACAATTGAATCTTGAGAATGCATATATTTCATTTGTTATTTCCATTCCGTTTTCGTCAGTAGTTTTTTCATTAACTGGCATTTCATCTACTGCTTCATCCTCTAAATAGTATTTATATGTAATAGTACCTGTTTTGTTTTCATCGGGTGTATCTGGCTTATTTTTTTTGCTTTCTAAAAAGCCAATTACTCCTCCTGCTACTGCAACTATAAACATAATAATTAGTATTACTAACATTCCTTTATTTTTCATTTTTTCCTCCACTATTATATAGTAATTTTATAATATACAATGATATATTGTCAAGTTTGTACTACTTAAAATGTGCTAATATATTTGTAAAAATGTCAAAAAACATTTGACAATTCAATATACTTTTTATATAATATTCCCGGTACATTTTAATGGAGATGCAGTTTCTGTGGGAAAGAAATCGCTATAGTTGCAAATATAGTATGCATCAAAGTTGAAGGAAGGAAATAATATATTATGAAAACATTTATGTTAAAAAAAGAAGACGTTAAACATAATTGGTATGTTATTGATGCTGAAGGACAAAACTTAGGTAAAGTTGCTGCTTTAGCTGCTTCTGTATTAAGAGGTAAACATAAACCAACTTATACTCCACATATTGCTTGTGGTGATAACGTTATTATTATCAATGCTGAAAAAGTAAATTTAACTGGAAACAAATTAGATGATAAAATGTACTATAATCATAGTGGTTATCCAGGTGGTCTAAGAGAAAGAAATGCTAGAACAATGAAAGAAAAATATCCAGTTGAAATGGTAGAAAGAGCTGTTAAAGGTATGCTTCCTAAAAATAGACTTGGAAGACAAATCTATAGACAATTATTTGTTTATGCTGGAAGTGAACATAAACATGAAGCTCAAAAACCAGAAAGATTAGAGGTAAAGTAAGATGGCAGAAAAAAATAAGTATACTGCAATAGGCAGAAGAAAAAGAAGTGTTGCTAAAGTAACTTTAGTTCCAGGAAAAGGTAATATTACTGTTAATGGTAAAGATGTAAAAGATTACATGCCTTATGAAACATTAGTTATGGATTTAGTACAACCATTAGAACTTGCTGATTCTAAAGAAAAATATGATATCAATATCGTAGTTAAAGGTGGAGGTTTTTCTGGACAAACTGGAGCTATTAGATTAGGTATTGCAAGAGCTTTAATGCTTGCTAATGCTGAAAATAGACCAGTATTAAAATCAAATGGCATGATTACTCGTGATGCTAGAATTAAGGAAAGAAAGAAATATGGACTTAAGAAAGCACGTAGAGCACCACAATTCAGTAAGAGATAGTAATGAAGTTAAACTCAAATTTATATTTGAGTTTTTCTTTTACATAAAAAATTAAAACTATTAAAAAATTGATTTCAAATTCATATTATTAATGTTATAATTATTACATAATAGGAGAGTGAAGTAAGTGGCAGCAAAAGTATTTAAAACTATAGAAGAACAAATTCAAATATTAATAAGTAAAGGTCTTACAGTTGAAGATTATGATAAAGCAAAAGAAATATTACTTAGAGAAAATTATTTCTTTTTGAATGGATATAGATCACCATTTTTAATAACGGGTACTAAAAGATTTGTAGAAGGTTCTACTTTTGAGGAATTATATTCATTATTTACTTTTGATAGATATTTTAGAAATATAATTTTTAAAAATCTTTTAATAGTAGAAAATAACTATAAATCTATATTTAGTTATGTTTTAAGTAAAAAATATGGTTATAAAGAAAAAGATTATTTAAATGTTAATAATTTTAATAGAAATAAAGAAACTAGTAGACAAATTAATGATTTACTTAGAAAGTTAAAAAGACAAATTAGAATTAATGGATATCAACATCAAGCTACTAGCCACTATATAAATAATTATGGTTATATACCAATGTGGGTTAGTGTTAAAGTATTAAGTTTTGGACTTATGAGCGAGCTTTTCTCTATATTAAAAGATGAAGATAGAGAAGAAATAGCTTCATATTATGGAATAGAACCTGATGCGCTTGAAGATTATTTATCAATACTTTCAAATTATAGAAATTTATGTGCTCATGAAGATATACTTTATAATCATGAAACCCAAAAAGGAATTGTGGATACTAAGTATCATGAATTATTAGAAATACCACAGGTAGATGGTGAATATATATATGGGAAACATGATATATTTGCTTTAATAATTATATTAAAACAAATGTTAACACATACAGATTTTAAAATGATGATGAATGAAATAGATTATGAAATTGAATGGTTATCATCTAAATTACATTCTATAGATGTACAAAAAGTTTTATATAGAATGGGTTTTCCAGATAATTATAAACAAATATCATATATGGATTAGGAGGCACAATGAAAAATAATAGTTCTTATTTATTAAGTATGGTAGCTGCATTGTTCGTTGGTGCGTTTTGCATGTATGTTTATATACAAAAAAATCCTATTGTTCAAGAACAAGTTTCTACAGGTGACTCTATTGTTAAAAATGTTAATGTTACTGAAAATGGAATATCTTCGGGTATAGAGAATGTATACGATTCAGTTGTAGTAGTAGAAAATTATCAAAAAACTAAGTTAGCAGGTATAGGATCTGGTTTTATATATGATGCGAAAGGTTATATATTAACTAATCATCATGTTATTGAAGATGCTAGTGAAGTTAAAGTTAAATTAATGGATGGTGAAACCATAGTAGCAACAGTTATTGGAAGTGACGAATATGCTGATATAGCTGTCATTAAGATTGATGCTTCTCATGTTAAAAGAGTTGCTAAGATTGGTGATAATAGTAAGATGAAAGTTGGAGATACTGTGTTTACAATTGGTTCTCCATTAAGTGTTGATTATGCTGGAACTGTAACTAGAGGAATACTAAGTGGAAAAGATAGAATGGTTGCTGTTTCTATAAGTAATTCTAGTACTAATGATTGGATTATGAATGTAATGCAAACTGATGCAGCAATAAATCCTGGAAATAGTGGAGGTCCACTTTGTAATGTTAGTGGTGAGGTAATAGGCGTTAACTCTATGAAAGTTGTTAAATCTGAAATAGAAGGTATTGGATTTGCGATACCAATTGAAGATGCTATTGAATACGCTAACTTAATATTAAAAGGTGAAAAGATTCAAAGGGCATATTTAGGTGTGAGTATGACTGATTTTACAACATCATCTCAATATCTAAGACAAGAAGGTATAACAATTGATGGTAGTGTAACAAGTGGTGTTATAGTAGTAGAAGCTGTTAAAGGTGGACCTTGTGCTGATTCAGGAATTAAAAAAGGTGATGTAATTACTAAATTAGGTAAATATGATATCACGAGTGTTGCAGAACTACGTTATTATTTATATAAATATAAACCAAAAGAAAAGATTGAAATTAAAGTTATGAGAGGCAAAACTGAGAAAACATTTAATGTAACTTTAGGAGCAAATTAATTGCTCCTTTTTCTTGATAAAAAGCATATAATTTTATATAATTATTTATATAATAAAGGGTTGGTATTATGAAAAAAGATTTTGAATATTTAGATTCTAAAAGAGTATTAAAAGAATTAAAGTCTTCACTTAATGGTTTAAGTGAAAAAGAGGTTAGAAGTAGAATTAAAACTTATGGTTTGAATGAGCTTCCTAAAGAGAAAGAAAAAAGTGTTTTTCAAATATTTTTAAGTTCGATTAATGATCCTATTATATATGTATTAATAGTGGCATCTATTTTATCTTTTATAGTTGGTGAATTTTTAGATGGACTTGCGATAATATTTATAATTATGGTTGATGCTGTTGTTTCTACAGTACAAGAGATAAAGGCTGAAAAGAATTCTGAAGCGCTTAAGAATTTAATTAAAGTGAAAGTTAAAGTTGTTCGTGAGAATAAACATTATGAAATCGATTCTTCATATTTAGTTCCTGGAGATATTATTATAGTTGAACCTGGTACTAAAGTATCAAGTGATGCTAGAATTATTAATTCAAATAATTTAACTGTTGATGAATCAGTTCTTACTGGTGAAAGTATTGGAGTTGCTAAAAGCTGTGAGCCTGCATCTCTTGGAGATGATTCTAAAAAATGTATGATATATGCTGGTACTTCTGTTTTAACTGGTAGAGCTATTGCGGTTGTTACAGCAACTGGTATTGATACAGAAGTAGGAAAAATTGCTGAAAAGGTTACATCTACTGAAGAAAGTAAATCTCCATTAACTATTAGAATGGAAAAATTCTCTAAACAAATTACTTTAATGATTGTTGGTATTTCAATTTTAATTGGTTGTGTATTAATTTATAAACAATATCATTTTATGGATATATTTCTTGCTGTTGTTGCTCTTGCTGTATCTGCTATGCCTGAAGGGTTGCCTCTTTCTTTAACGTTAGCACTAACTATTGGATCAAATAAAATGGCTAAAAGAAATGTTATTGTTAAAAAACTAAATTCAGTAGAGAGTTTAGGAAGCTGTACAGTAATTGCAAGTGATAAAACTGGTACCCTTACAGTTAATGAACAAACTGCTAAAAAGATAGTAATGTCTAATGGTGAAACATTTGAAGTAGATGGAAATGGTTATAATGATGTTGGCAAAGTTATTCCAGTAGGAGACTCTAATATAGCGAATGCTAGATATATTGCTACGCTTGGAGTAGTTAATAATGAGTCAATGCTAGAAAAAGTAAAAGGTAAATGGGATAAGTTCGGAGATTCAATTGATATTGCTTTTCTTGCATTAGGAAGAAAGCTTGGAATAAAAAGTTCTGAATTTAAAAAAGTTTCCGATATTCCATATGAGTCTGAAAAGAAATATAGTGCAGTATTCTACAAAATAGATAATGATGTATTATGTACAGCGAAAGGTTCAGTAGAAGTAATATTGGACTTTTGTAAATATTCATATGAAGACGGAGAAAAAGTAAAATTAAATAAAGAAAAAATATTAAAACAAAATGAAGAATTGGCATCTAATGGATATAGAGTAATTGCTATATGTGATGGAGATGTTCCATTAAAAGAAAAATATTCTGAAAAAGATGTTAAGAATTTAACGTTTATTGGATTAGTTGGATTTATAGATCCAGTTAGAAAAGAAGCAGTAGGTGCTATTAAAAAATGTAAAACAGCAGGTATTAAAGTATTAATGATTACTGGAGATCATGCATTAACTGCTTATGCTATTGCTAAAGATTTAAATATAGTTAGTAGTAAAGAAGAAGTTGTTACTGGAAGTGATTTAGATTTTTATTCAGATAATGATGAAAAATTTGATAGATTTGTTGAAGGTAAAAAAGTGTTTGCTAGAGTAACACCTATACAAAAATTAAAAATTGTTGAATCGTTACAACGTCAAGGCGAGTTTGTAGCTGTTACTGGTGATGGGGTTAATGATGCTCCTGCTATAAAAGTTGCTAATATTGGTGTTGCTATGGGAAGTGGTACTGATGTAGCTAAGGAAACTGCTAAAATGATTATAATAGATGATAATTTCTCATCAATAGTTGCAGGTATTGAAGAAGGGCGTAATGCATACTCAAACATTAGAAAAATATGTTTAATGTTACTTTCTTGTGGACTTGCTGAAGTTTTATTCTTTGTATTATCAATAGCATTTGATTTACCAATGCCTTTAGTAGCAATACAGTTATTATGGTTAAATTTAGTAACAGATGGTCTTCAAGATATGGCACTTTCATTTGAAAGAGAAACAGATACAATAATGAAAGAAAAGCCAAGAAGTACTAAAGAAAGTTTATTTGAAAAAGAACTTGTTAAACAAATATTCTTAAGTGGTATATTTATTGGAATACTTGTGTTTGTTGTTTGGTATGTACTTATTAATAATTTACATATGGAAGTTGCTCATGCTCGTGGATATGTTTTAGCTCTTATGGTATTCATTCAAAATATGCATGTACTTAACTGTAGAAGTGAAAGTAAAAGTGTATTTGAAAATGGATTTAAACAAAATAAATTTGTATTATTCACAATAGTTGGAACAATAATATTACAAATGATAGTTATGGAGGTTCCAGTATTATCTAGCTTCTTACAAACATATGATGTTCCAAATTTACACTTAATAATCTTATTTGTAGTTTCACTTCCAATTATATTTATAATGGAAATGTATAAGTATGCAAAAAAACATAAAAATAAGTAAACGTGTGTTATAATTATTATAGGAGAAAAAAGATATGAAGAAGAATATATTACTGTTAATTAATGGTTTTGGTATAGAGCAAAGAGATTCGTATGATATATATTCAGCTGAATTAATGCCAAATATGGATAGATTAACTAAAGAAGGATTGTTTTCTTCTTTATCAAGTAAAGATTTGGATTATAAAAGTGGATATAGAAGCTTTAGTATAGGAATCAAAGAACCATTATCTTATAGTATTGTTGAAAATAGTTTATCAATGGGTGATTATAAAACTACTCAAATAATGAGATATTTATATTCACAATTAAATGAAGATAATGGGAAAAAATTACATATATTTTGTTATTGGGATAATAATAGAACTATTGAGCAATTGTTATACTTTATTAAAGAAATGAAATTATATATAAAATCTAAAATATTTATTCATTTAATTATGACTCAACAATCATTAAATGATTATAAAGATATAGATAGAAATTTTACGACATTGAATTATGAACTTGGTGATAATGTTAAACTTGGAGTTGTAACTGGGGAACAACATCTAGATAATTTATTAGCATTTAAAGATTTTATAAAAACATTAGCTACTGAAGCAGGTGAAAAGTGGAAGGATTTAAATAAGAAAGTTGAAGTTTTATTTCAAACTAAAACAATACCTGCTAAAGGTAGAACATTTGCTGTAAACCCTGGCTTTGGTGTTAATGATAATGATTTTTTCTTATTCTTTAATTATTCTAATATAGATATAACTAGGTATTTTAAAGAGTTTGAGGTTCAACGTTATAGAAAAATAGATGTGTCTACTATTAAAACTTATTCGTTATTTCCTGTTAAATGTGATGTTAGGGCAATTCCATTTATGTATAATTTTGCTGTATCATCAACTTATGCATTACAAGCTTTAGAATCTATTGGAGCTAGAGCTATAATAGTAGCGGATAAAGATAAATGTCCATATATAAATTATTATATGACAGGGCTTAGAAATACAATAAGTGATAATTTAAAATATTTATCAGCCGATGATGGTTTTATATATGATGCTGATAAAGTTATACAAACATTAAAAGCTTATCCTCAAGAGTTAATTATTATTAATTATGAAATAGATACATGTGTTAAGATAGATGATATAGAGGAAAGACTAAGAAAGATAGATGTTGTTATAGGAAAAGTATCAGAGTATGCTTTAACGAATAATTATGGACTATTTATATCTTCTCTTTACGGAATAGAAAGAGAGATGTATAATAATAAACATGAACTACATAAAGTTAATTTCTCTGTTAGAGTTCCAGTTGTAGCTTATGATAAAGGCCTTCCTGGTGGTAGTTATTCTTTATCTGAAGGAACAACAAATGATTTACTTAATGCGATAGTTCATAATATAAATGGTAAATATAATAATTCGGGAATTGTGAAGAGAAAGTCTGGAGTTCTCTCATTCTTGTTTAAAAAACCAAAAGGAGATAAGTAATGAAAAAACCAACTTTAAGAAGAATAGGTGCTTATATTGTTGATATAATAGTAATAACAATGATAAGCTCAATGTTTGTGAGAATAGAATTTCTAAATCCAAAGTATGATGAATATGAAAAAGCGTACAATGAATACATTGATTTTACTTCAGAAGTAATTAATAATCCTGAAAAAGTAAATGATAGTAATTTAAATGATATAACTTATAATTTGTCTAAAACAGGTCTTGCAACTAGTATAATTACATTAGTTGTTACTACATTATATTTTGTAGGATTTCAATATATAAATAGAGGTCAAACTTTAGGTAAGAAACTATTTAAAATACAAGTAGTTGATTCCGAAAATAAAAAACTTAAATTTTATCAGGTATTAATAAGGGCTTTATTAATAGATAAAATTGCTACTAATGCTATATCAGCTGTATTAATTAGTACTCTTTCAAAAAATGCTTATTTAACTGGTTCTCAATATGTTGAATTGGTTGATATGGCTATAATGGCTGCTTCATTTATTTTAATTATGTTTAGAGAAGATGGTAAAGGCCTTCATGATATGATTGCAGGTACAAAAGTTGTATTTGAATCTGAGGTAAATGAAGAAGAGTCAAAAGTAAAAGAAGCTAAGATTGTTAAAACTAGTAAAAAATCTAAAAATAAAAAAGAGGATGAGTAATGAAAATAGGTATAGCTAATGATCATCATGGTGTAGTTTTAAAAAATAAAATAATAAAATATCTACACGAAAAGAATATTGAATGTGTAAATTTTGGCACTAATGATAATGAAAGCGTTGATTATGTTGAATATGCTGTAAAGTTGTGTACAGCAGTAAATGAAAAACAAGTTGATTTAGGTATATTAATTTGTGGAACTGGTATTGGAATGAGTATTGCTGCTAATAAAGTAAAAGGTATTAGATGTGGAAAGGTTACAACTCCTCGTGAAGCAGAACTTACTAAAGAACATAATATGGCTAATGTAATTGCGTTATCTGAATATACTGAAAATGTTGAAGAGATAGTTGATGCATTTATTAATACAAAAAATTCTACTGAAGAAAGACACATTAGAAGAATTGAAGAAATAACTCAATTAGAAAACAAATAAGCGTTGTTGTTAGCAATGCTTTTTATGTATAAAATTTTTAAAAATGTTCACTCTATTATTAGGAGAGTGAAATATGAATAAGTATTCTAAGATTTTATTACCAACATTTTATATTGGTATTATAGCAGTAATGGTTTTATGTGCAACGCTTGTTGTATCTGGAGTAAAGACTTACTTAACAAATAGAGAGGAAATGAAATTTACTATTGATAATGTTTTTGATGAGGATACTACACCTGTTGTTAAGACTGATACAAATACAATAGTAAAGCCATACATTGCTGAATCAGTAAAAGTTGGTAGATATTTTTATGATTTTGAATCTGATGAAAAGAAACAAGAAAATTCTTTAATACTATATGAAGATACTTATATGCAAAATAATGGTGTTGATTATGTAGATAGTAAAAACTTTGATGTTGTAGCTATTTTGGATGGAGAAGTTATTTCAATAGAAGATAGCGAAGTATATGGAAAAGTTGTAACTATAAAACATAATGACAACTTAAAATCTGTTTATAGTAATGTAGATGGAGTTTTAGTTTCTGTTGGTTATAAAGTACATCAAGGTGAGATATTTGCAATGAGTGCTAAACCGAAACTAAAATCAGATTATGAATCAATGTTACACTTTGAAGTATTTTATAAAGAAAGTGCAATAGACCCTGAAAATATGTATACTTTATCAGTAAGTGATTTTCAATAGAATAGATAGCAATATCTATTTTTTATTGGCTTTTTCATTGAAAATGTAAGGTAGGAGTGGTATTATTAATATGTATGTATAAGTAAGGAGACTATCATGATTAACTTTGTGGTTGTAGACGATAATGCTTCTCATAGGAAGAGAGTAGTTAATACTATTGTTAGTAAAATGATGAGTAATCAAATTGATTTTAAAATTAATGAATTTGATGATTATTCTCCTGGACTCTTAAAAACTATTAAAGACGAAAGAAGAAATACTGTATATATTTTGGATTTAGAACTTCCTAGTGGCGATGGAATTGATATTGCTAGATATATTAGAAATGAATGTAACAATTGGGTTAGTCCTATTATTATTGTTACTGCGCATACATCACTTTATTATGAAGTATATAAACAAAGATTACAGTTGTTAGATTTTATTGGAAAGTGTAATTCTGTTGAAGAAAATGTTGCTGAGAACATAGATATATGTTTAAGAATGCTTAATGTTGAAAAGGTATATAGATATACATATAAAAGTGTTGATTATACTTTACCTATAGATTCAATAGATTATGTTATAAGAGATGGAAGACAAACTAAAATAGTGACATATGATAATGATTATTATCAAAATATTTCAATTAAAGATATTAAAGCTTTACTTCCTGAGTATTTTATTTATTCAAATAAAGGTGTTCTTATAAATTTTAAAAATGTAGATAAAATAGATTGGAATAAAGAAATGGTATATTTTAAAGATGGTAAATCTGAATATTTGGTATCTCGTAGTCATAAAAAGGAGATAGATGAATATGTTATTGTTTAGATATCTTTTATTGTCAGCTATTTCTTCTATAACATTAATGATTACTTTATTTTCTTATGCTAAGATAAGTGATAATTACAAATTTAAATTAAATATAAAAAATATAATCGTTTTAATTGTTAGTGGAATATTGATTACTATTAATATTAATGCAAATACTGGTTATTCAAGAGCTCTGATTGGTTACTTAATAAATGTTACTAGTTGCTATATTGTATTTTATGATGATTTTAATGCGACTTTATTAAAATGTACTTTATGTTATATATTAGCTTTTATATTTGAAATTGCGTTATATATTGTTTTAATATCAACTAAAATGTTGAGTTTGGAAGTAATAGATAAAAATTTGTTAGTTAAAGGTGTATTCTCAATTGCGACTGTCGGAATACCATGTGCATTAATGCATGTTGGTTTAATTAATAAATCACTTAAAAAATTAATATCAACCTTGAATAGACCTATTATAACTAATATAGCCTTATTTTTCTGTTTATTATGTGTTACCACAATATCATTTAGAGCAATTAATAATCTTTCTACTAAAAAATATGTTAATAGTGTATTTTTATTATTATTCTTTATATTTTTAATATATTTGATTATATATAATAAATATATGGTTGTTAAAGAAGTAAAGAAAACTGAAGAATTATTAGGTATGATGACTATATATGAAAAAAGAATTGATGAAGATAGAATAATAAGACATGAAATGTTAAATAATTTACTGGCATTAAAGAGTTTTAAAGATAAAAATAGTAAAGACTTTGATAAGACATTAGATGATTTTATTATGACATGCAGTAATAAGTCAGTTGGTATTAAAAATATTTATAAATTACCATCAGGATTAAAAGGCATTGTTTATTATAAAATGAATATAGCTAGCGATAAAAAGATTAATTATAGTATTAATATATCTAAACAGGTAAATATTAAGTTAGAAAAAGAAAATTATAAAGATTATGTTTCTTTGTGTAAAATTCTTGGAATAATTATAGATAATGCGATAGAAGCAAGCGAAAAAACTAAAGATAAACTGTTAATAATTGATGCATATAATGAAAAAGAGGGAATTGTTATAGAAGTTACTAATTCTTGTAAAGAGAAAAATATAGATATATCATCTTTATATAAGAAGGGTTATTCTAGTAAAGGTAATAATCGAGGATTTGGTTTGCATATAGCTCGAATGCTAATTAAAAATAGCAAGCATTTAGAAATGAAACAAGAATGTGTTAATAATTTGTTTATAACAAAAATTACTATAAAATAAAAAATCTAGATAATTTCTAGATTTTTTAAATGCTATTTATAACATTGATTCAGGCATTTCAGGTTCGTCTACAAACATAATTACGCATCCAGCTGTTGCGATAGTAGCTAAGAATGCACCTAATGTAGCAGTGATAGTGGCAAATAATTTCATATTGTACCTCCTTTCTTATAATTTTTGTAATTATTATATCTAACTCCATAGAGTTTATAAGTGACTGGAAGTATTTGTATTGTTTCAAGTATTGTGGATAAGTATAAAGCATTTATTATGGTTTGATTTTTTAATATAAGTGATATTACGAGATATATAAATGTTATTACTAGTGTTAATACTTTATATATAATTCTTTTCTTTTTATTTATTAATGGTCTTTTTTCTGTGTCTGCTGGAGCATATTTTAGCATTAATAACATACATATTAGATAAGTTATTAAAATTAAGTTATCATTAACATTTATTATTGTTATTAATACGGGTATTCCAATAAACATTGTTAATGATGTTATCCAACAGTGCCAAGATTTTTTGGCATGTACTCCGAATCCTGTCAATCTTATAATTCCATAAAATATGAATAGTAGTAATAATGGCTTTAATACTTTTAATATCGTACAAACTATTAATATTACTATGGTTTTTGAAATTGTAAGATATAATGATTCAATACCATATTTTATTTCACTTAATTTTATATCATCGTAACTATAATACTTATTAATGTTACTCATGATACCATTTACTACTAAATTCTTCATCTCTCTCCTTTTTTCACTTACATTATAACTCGTTAAATTTAAAATATTTATTTTTGTCATTAAATGTCGATTTTATTGTTTTAACTGATTATTTTGTTGGTGAAAAATTATATTTTTATGAGTTTATGACAAGAAATGATACTTTCATGACAAAAACAAATTTTAACTTTAATTTTTGATATGATTATAATCGTGAATACAAACTACTTGTTAGAAAAAGTATCATAGTTAGGAGGCAGAGTTAAATGAGTAGAGGTCGTGTTAAATGGTTTAACAATGATAAGGGATATGGATTTATTGAATACGAAGGTTTAGTAAATGAAGATATCTTTGTTCATTATTCAGCTATTGATCAAGAAGGCTATAAGTCACTTAAAGAAGGTGAAATAGTTGAATTTACATTAATTGAAACAGCAAAAGGTTGTCAAGCAATTAATGTTAGAGAAGTTAAATTATCTGCGGTAGCTTAAATACACTCAAATGTGTATTTTTTTATTGTTGACTGTAATTTATGTTGATGTTAAAAAATATTTAAAAGAATTTAGAAATTATTATTAAATGTAAAACTTTTGTGTAATTTTAAGAGATTTATAGATAAAATATTGTAATTATGTTATGCTTTAGATAGGAGGAATAATATGAAATATAATATCCGTGGTAATAAAATAGATGTTACCGAAGCAATTGATAGTTACATTAAGGAGAAGTTATCTAGATTAGATAAATATCTAGATGATAATGATGAAGTTGAAGCTAAAGCAGTAATTTCTACAAGAGGAAAAGATCAAAAAGTAGAAGTTACTATATGGAGTGGTAAATATAATATAAGAGCAGAAGAAACAAATGAAGATTTATATTCTGCTATAGATTTAGTTATAGATAAGCTAGAAAGACAATTCAAGAAGTATAAAGGTAAAATAGCTAGTAAAAAAGTTAAATTAGCTGTTATGCCTGAGATAGAAGATTTATTTGAAGAAGAAGAACAACAAATAGTAAGAAGAAAAGAAGTATTCTTAAAACCAATAGATGAAGAAG
>OLHA01000712.1_pt1 | contig 19168 bp, 19 predicted proteins | sample 1605961 | NCBI WGS metagenome assembly OLHA01 (sample SAMN03283288) | human gut metagenome | biome: human-associated habitat; material: feces | host: Homo sapiens | place: Peru | collected 2012
TTCGTTCTGCCTGTCCATAACCAGGGTGCCAGCTTAGCTACTATTCAGGGTCATGCCCTCTGGTTTAATTTCCTGCCGGCTACCAGCTCATTCTTTGTACTTTCATTACTGATCCAAACACTCCGATTACAGCACCTTTCGGCGGACGCTTACTGTAATCATTATGGTTGTTCTTTGTTACTCGGTTACGCAGCCTTTAACTGTTCTCCCGGATGTCTGATATCTTTCAACATCTTTGATGCATCATATCTGATTCCCTTAGTTAGAATCGCATGGAATACTCTTATCAGCTTACATGCTACTACTATCAGCGACTGCATCTTTTTTAATGGATTCTTTTCTCTGGTGGTATAATACCTGTGGATTTCTTTGAATTCTTCATTTTTTCCCACCACCGATATCGCTGCCTCGAAAAGTAAATATCTGAGACGCTTGCGCCCTCTTTTACTTATCTTTGTCTTTCCGTTGTGCTTACCGGAACTATCTGCCACCAGTTCCAATCCCGCCAGTTTCTGAAGTTCTTTCGTGCTATCAAAGCGCGTAATATCGCCAACTTCTGCTATGAAACCTGCTACTGTTGTTATTCCTATGCCTTTTATTTCAAGCAGCTTATCCGCATACCTGACCTGTTGGCACAGTCCTTTGATCAGGTCATTGACCCTTTCAAGGCGTTTTGTCTGGAGTTCATAATCCTCTATCAGATCCTGTATCTCCATCCGGGCTTCTGTAAGACCTGCTTTTAATCCTATGCTTCTCATTGCTGCCGCAAGAATCAACATAGCCTTCTTATGACCATTTCCTCGAAGTTTAGCGTCTTTCCATATCTTTATGATACCTTCCACTCCAAGTCTTACTATCTCCTCAGGTGTTGGTGCCTTTTTTAACACCAACATTCCTCCCTTGGCATCTATGTGTGTATAAATTCCCTTATATTCTGGGAAATACACTGCAATCCATTTCTGCAGACGGTTCTTCGCCCTTGTCTGTTCTTCTACAAGCACAAATCGACGGTTTGACGCATTCCGCAGTTCTGCATATGCACCTGTCGGCATATATGAATAAAAATACCGTCCATCCCTTACAAGCCCTGCAATAACACGAGGATCTTTCCTGTCATTTTTAGATGGACTGTTGTCATCTAATTCTTTGGTCTTATGCACATGGTGCGGGTTTACCATTACAAACTTTATGTCCTTTTCACCCATGAACTGCCCAAGATCAAACCAGTAGTGACCGGTTGGCTCTATTCCTACCAGTGCCTCTTCAAGTTCACTTTTCTGCATCAGTTCCACAATCGTATTGTAAAAGCTGTTGAATCCCTCCATAGAGTTTGAAAACGCTACAGGCTTTCTGGTAAGTTCGATGCCTCTCCAGTTAAAAGCTCTGAAATAATGCTTTTCACTGCCAACATCAATGCCAACAATCATTGTTGTTTCTTTTACTTGCTCAATCTTCTTGTTTTGTGTACAATTCATTTATAGATACCTTCCTTATTCTGTTCATTTGCCAACTTGCCGGTCAGCAATGACAGTTTAACTTAGGTATCTATTTTTGTAAAATCATTTACTCTTTACACTTTGAATTATACAGGAAGCTACTATATCAGAATCAAAATTTATGGTAATATCCTCGCCTAATATTCTTGCTTGTTCTTCTGCAAATAGAGAGGCTTCTTGTTCTGTTCCATAAAAATGTTTGATAATATTATCCCCTTCATCATTTGTAAACCAATATAATTTATCCATAAACATACCGCCTTTTTAATATAATTATATTATAAGGCATTGCCACATATTAGTCAACTATAATTTTACGTTTATCCTTGGTTTTCGATATATTCCTTTAGAATTTTTTCACTGACATTTCCAACCGAACATACAAAATATCCATCCGTCCAAAAGGTATGTTCTTTCCAAAAGCATTTAGAAAGATAAGTATGATATTTCTTCCAGATATGATAAGTGGTATAGCTTTTCATAGTTCTAACAAGGTCGCATAAGTTGATATTAGGCTCTGTTTCTATCATATAATGGATATGGTCTTTATCTGTTTCCATATATATGATAATAACATTATGTTTTTCACATATGAATTTAGATAATGATTTCATATCACTACTGATAGAATTTGATGATAATAATTTCTTTCGGTATTTGCAGACAAATATAAGATGATACTGTAGCAGGTATTTACTATGATTTTTTGATTTCCATTCGCCCATGACAAATCTCCTTTATTTGATTTATCGGTAACGGACGATTGTTTTAGAACTATCTGTCTATGACTGACGCATTCATCCACTCAGTAAAGCTAACTGGATTTCTGCTAAATTGTTTAAATTTATTATTCATGCTTAATATGCCACATATTTCTAGTTATTTTTAATCTTGTGCGGCAGTCGTACCCGCAGAATTTTTCTTTTAAACATCTGGCTGTTAAAAGGTATCACAGGATAAATATAGCTTTTTCCTGATATTGTCCTGTTAAAGCATACAAGAACTATTGCAAATATCACTCCTGCCAGAAGTCCGATTCTTCCAAAGAACTGAACAAGAATCAGATTGACTATTCTTATGAATTTTAATGCATATCCCATCTCGAAACTTGCCTGTGAGTAGGTTCCAACCGTTACAACTGCCATGTAAAGAAGCGATTCTGAGTTAAACCACCCGGACTCCACAGCGTATTCTCCCACAACAATACCGGCAAGAATACTTAATGGTGTTGACAGCATTCCTGGCGTATTAACCGCCGCAAGCTTAAGCCCGTCGACCGCAAGTTCAAGAATGAAAAGCTGTAATATAACCGGAACTGTTATATCCTCATTTATCGTTATGAATTTCAGCCATTCCGGCACCCACTGTGGATTGCTTTCAAGCAAAAGCCACACAGGTGTAAGAAAAACCGTCAGCAATGTAAAGAAGAACCTCGACAATCTTATATAAGTTCCTATCATTGGTGAAAAATTAAAATCATCTGCTTCTTCTATTATATCAAATACATTTGTCGGAATTATCATTACCGCAGGCGAGGTATCTACCATAATAACTATATTCCCATCAAAAAGTGCTGCAGCAGCGGTATCCGGCCTTTCAGAATATTTATACTTAGGAAACGGATTAATCCATTTTCCCTTAAACATACATTCCGCAAGGCTCTCTATATTCATAGTAAGCGCCTCAACCTCAATGCTGCTTATCAGATTCTCAATTCTTTGAAGCAGCTTCTTATCAACCTTATCATCAATATAGCACACGGCAACATCTGTCCTGGAGCGCTCTCCTACAGTATACATTTCCATTGAAAAGCGGCTATCCCTTATTCTTCTTCTTAACAGTGCCGCATTACACACAAGTGTCTCAACAAATCCGTCTCTTGAGCCACGCAGAACTTTGTCTTTGTAAGGCTCTGTAACTGAACGCATCGGATAAGTACGGCAGTCAATAAGTATACATTCGTCAAAGCCATCAATTATCATGACGGTCTGCCCTGAAAGAAATGCCTTCTCCACCTCGTTGTAATGTCCGTTTTTTTCAATCTCTGTATACGGCATCCCGACTTCTAAAAATGTATCTATATCCTTTATGTCCGATTCTTTCAATGAATAAAAAAACTGAACCAGTTTTTCAATTGTTTCTTCCTGTACAAATCCATCTATAAAATAAAAATGTGTTCTCTTCCCACCTATTAATACATCTCTTTGCAGAATGTCAAAATTCTTGTCCACTCTTAACTTTTCATTCATCATGCGGACATTCATGTCTATGTTAGTTGTAAAATCAGTCATGCTTACTCCTTTCACTGGCACATTTTCACCCGCACTTTAAAGCACCTTTCGATATCCCATATTGCCACTAAATCCCTTCAAAGCACGAAAATGGCAGGACTTACGCCCTGCCCTTATAGAATGTCCACATTTGACACATTTATTCTGTTATTAGTTCTCAAAAAGTGATGTTGAGTAATATCTGTCACCGCTGTCTGGAAGCAGTGCAACGATTGTCTTACCCTCGTTCTCTGGCTTCTTAGCCCACTCGATTGCTGCGTAAAGTGCGGCACCTGCTGATATTCCGACCTGAATACCTTCTGTGTGAGAGATTAACTTTGCATACTCAAATGCGTCATCATTATCGACTGGAACTACGCTGTCATATATCTTAGTGTTAAGAATTTCTGGAACAAAGCCTGCTCCTATTCCCTGAATCTTATGTGGTCCCGGCTTACCCTGTGAAAGCACTGGTGATGTTGCAGGCTCAACTGCAATTATCTCAATCTTGTCATTCTTAGACTTAAGATACTCGCCAACTCCTGTGATTGTTCCACCTGTACCAACACCTGCAACAAATGCGTCTACCTCTCCATCTGTATCATTCCATATCTCTGGTCCGGTTGTTCTTCTGTGTGCATCCGGGTTAGCAGGATTAACAAACTGTCCGGCAATCATGCTTCCCTCAATCTCATTCTTTAATTCTTCTGCCTTTGCAATCGCACCTGTCATTCCCTTATATCCAGGAGTAAGTACAATCTCTGCACCATAAGCCTTGATAATATTTCTTCTTTCTACACTCATAGTCTCTGGAAGAACTATTATTGTTCTGTAGCCCTTTGCTGTTGCAATAGCAGCAAGTCCGATTCCTGTATTACCAGATGTAGGCTCAATAATTGTTGCACCCGGCTTAAGAATTCCTTTCTTCTCTGCATCTTCAATCATTGCCTTTGCAACTCTGTCCTTAACGCTTCCTGTCGCATTAAAATACTCAAGTTTAACAAGAACTCTTGCCTTAAGTCCGAACTTCTCTTCAATATGTCCAACTTCTACAAGTGGTGTGTTACCTATTAAGTCTGCTGCTGATTTATATATCTTTCCCATACAATCCTCTTTTCTTGTGGTATTATTCCACATTTTCTAATATCAATTCATGAATCTGGTAATATGTTTATGCAATACATAAACATACTATGTTTGTATGTTATTATAGAACAATGATTTTGATTTGTACAGTACTTTTTTATTTTTCTTCAAAAAAGGAGTCTTAAAACTCCCTTTTTCTCATCACATCTAATTTTGAAAAATGCAGTTACCACTCCATCATGATAACTGCATCTGTAATAATTACTTATCTTTTTTGAAATTTCTCAAGGTGCAAATTTCACATAGTGAGCCGGATTTCCGTCCTCATCTATAACAGTGTAACAATTTGATCCTTCGACATCCAGACTTATCCGCTCTCCTCCAGTTAATTTTGAAGGTGACAGATAATAGATCGCTTTCTTAGTTGTTACCGAATCGATAAAAACAGCATAGGTTCCATATGATTCCAATGTTACCTCTTTATCAATCATTACACAGCTTGCACTATTTTCTCCGTGTACCAGAATACCGACATCATCAGGTGCGAGTCTGTCTTCATTCAGTGTAAGGGAACCTGTTCCTGTAAAGGTTACACTTCCTCCGTAGCTTGCACCCCACATAATCAGCTCATCAAGATGATTTTCTCCTACCAGGTTAATGGTAAACCCATTACCCATAAGATTCACTTCCAGAACATCCCCTGTGAAATTGTCTAATGTCAGCGTGTTCGTACTGATATCATACCATGCCCCCGGCACCGTAGTTACCTGATTTGAAATAAAGTTACCATTCGCGTCATAGCTTCCTGTGGAAGAAATAAATGTTCCCATATGCAGATATTCCCGGGTATCATTTGCCGGTGACCAGAACATAATATATTCCTCGGATCCCAGTCCGCTCCATGCATATTCTCCCGCGAAGTCCGGTTCCAGATTTGGCAGAACAGGAAACTCTGTATCAGCCACCTCCGTTAGTGTAACATTATCCTGACTGTCATCCTCTTCCATGGCATAAGCCTCATAGTAAGCAATATAGCGTTCTGTTCTGTTAACAGTTCCCTGCGCTACATAGCTGTTATAAGGATCATCAGGATCACCGACAACAATGGCATCATCACTGTATTCAACCACAGGAGTAATATCCATCCTTATGTATTTCATTGTGTCCGGATTGCCACCCTGACTTGCAACCCATACTTTTGCTTCTTCAAGTCCCTCACTGCCGGTTGCAGATGAAGTGTATTCATTGCCAGCAGGAACGTAAGTCACATGGATATACGCATCTTCAATCACTGCTGACGTGTCATCATGCTCCGGTGTATTAAGCCCGTCACCATTGCTGTCATCCATATCACTGACCGTCGTATCACTGTTAAAAACATCTTTTCCCAGTGGGTCATACCCAAGGGAAGAAAACACGATGGAGACAACCGCTAAAGAAGCAGCAACAGGGGCAAACAGGATACGTTTGATTTGCTTTGATCTGTCTGATTTCTTTTCTTCCCTGCCCTGTGTGTATTTAGTGTTAAACTCGTCATCCGGTATGTTTACTTCTATTGAAGCAGAGAATTCTTTTGACGCATCGGTTGGTTTTTCAGCATAACAGCTCAGTTCCTCCGGATACTTTTCATCTGTAGGAATATTAAATTCATTATCAATTATCCTATTCAAAAATACCCCACCCCTCCTTTTAAATAAGTCCAGAAGTTATAGGTTCACAATACATTTACTTTTCTATATGTACATCCACCTGCGGGAACGGACATTCAATACCAAGCTTTCTAAATCCCAAAAGCAAGTCATGATTCATAATCCGTGTACATGAAAAAATATCCTTTTCATTAACATTAACCACAAATCTTAATACGATAGAACTGTCGGCTAATTGCTGTATTCCAAGATATTTCGGAACATCCTGCATAACATCTTTATGGTTCTCATACATTAACTGCACAAGCCCCGGAATCTGCTTTTCCAATTCTTCAATATCCGTTTCATAAGGAATACTGATATCACAGACACTGCGTGATAATTTGTCGGAACGGTTCAGAATATTCCGCATGGCAGAATTATTTATGACTTTGACATTATCTCCTGTATCGGTAATGCTGGTGGTTCTGATTCCTATATTGGTTACCTTTCCGCGAAAACCATCCACTTCAACAATGTCACCTACGTTATACTGATTTTCAAAGATCATAAATGCACCGGTCACCACATCTGCAATAAGGCTCTCCGCACTAAAACCTACAATCAGTGCAATAATTCCTACACTGGCTACGATTGTAGAGACGTTCACACCGATGATGGAAAGTCCCCAGCACAAAATCACAATACCGGCAATGTATTTCAGCATACTTGAAACGATTGACAGTAAGGAACGTGTTCTGTGGTTTTCCGGGTTAGGAAGACTCAGAAGCATGGTAATCAGGCTTACAACAGCAATCACGGCAGCCGCCATAACAATTACTTTTAAGATGGCTGAAAACTCTATTCCCACCGTTTTCAAATCTTCAAAATCGAAAACATCAGTCAAAAAGCCAACCGGAACCGTGATAATCAAAATAGCTATGCAGGCAATAAGTCCAGTAATCTTAGTTTTGTTTTTACTCATAGTTAATCTCTCCTTTTCTTTTTATAGTATTACCTGTTACATATTGGTACTTATTCTTGTACGAAATTTTACACTTTTTCAGGAAAAAAAATAAGAGACATAATGTCTCAATGTATCATTCTCACGGATTTTCTCAGAAATGCAATTTCTTATAAAATAAAAAAACTTCTCTGACAGACTTAATGTCTATTCAAAGAAGTATATCAACACATATGCTATTTTATTTCCCAGTCATGAAAAAATTGAAAAAATTCCTTACGTGAACCGGTATTCGTCTTATCACACAGCTTATCAACATAACGATAAAAGGTCGACCTGGATATGTATAACTGTTCAATCATACTATTTACCCCCTCTTTATTCGTAAGCAGCTGAATAACTACTTTCTTTTCCTGTTCCGTAAGAGCATATGCTTCTGCAAAAGCATCTATCTTTTCCATATTTGCATCCTTTGGAAGATTTTTCAATATATCTTCCTTGATAGCTGCTTCTCCTATTTTTCTGTATGCAACAAAATATGGCACATAGTAAGCAATCATTGTACAAGTAATCATCACAAACAAAACTAAGGAAAAAATCAAAATAAATATCTGGCTGTCCTGCTCTAACAAATATGTCGAAACAAATGTAAGAAGTATCGCGCATACATTATTCAGTCCTCTGCCCATTCCGGCCCACAATCTCGGATTTTTCATCATGAAAGAAATATCCATAAAACTTGTCATAAAAAAAACAACAAAAAATCCCGCAGATATGTAAAACACTGACAAACCAATGATAAAAGGTCCGCCCATTGTAATGATTATAACAGACGCAACAGACATAACTGTGACCAAAAACATGATAAAAGGCATAAAGCATCTGCCTTTTATATCATAGATAAAACCGGCAGCCAGACCACTTACTGCCAGCAGCAGCCTTGCCCATTGTCCAATATTGTAATCGCCCGATGCATGTACCAGCGTAACAGCATTATCCAGTGTTGAAAAAATAATCGTCATCAATGCAACACATACGATTAACGCACCCACAACAATTTCAGGGTTATCCGGTTTTATTTTATAAAAGGAAATTTTCTCTTTACTTTTCGGTGATTCAATAGTATCCTCTTCAAAAAATCCACCACTTACAATATGCATTCCACATATAAAAGCAATCATAAATAAGGACAATACAATTGGTTTTATATAATAATCATTTACAAAATTAGTATATATATACTGAATAAAAACACCCAATGCGTATGCAATACCAATCATTTTGGCTAAATGCTTACGATTAGAAATATTTTTGTTTGTTATATAGCAGACTGCACTTCCCGCAACTCCCAAAATAACAAAACAAACGATACCGGCACCCATTACCAATGTATAATTTTGATGTTGCATAATAACAAACACACAGACAATACTTATAATACAAGCCATTACGCTTATTATTCTTTTCACTATATCAGAAAGATACTTGCAAAAAACAGGGTATACGATAACGCCAATAAAGCTCACACCCAATACAATATTCTGCGCATTTACTACACCTGCACTATTCGTCAATAACGCCATCATATCATCAAAAAAAAACTCTGTTCCCAAAAAACAAAAATTATATATTGCTAACAGAAAAATCATTACTATGTCTTTTCTATTAATTACATTCTTTAGCACTCATTTCATCCTCTCTCGTATTCCATTACTTCGATACGCCCTTTCCTGATATCAGCATATCTATATTTCTTAAATGTGTCAATGCTTACCAGCACATAATCCTGCAAAAGTTTTATCTTAATTCCAGTATTGAATTTTGTCTTGCCAACATAAAACAGCTTCCACCAGTCCGTCATATGTATGCTTTTCTGCCTCAACTATACGTTCTTTCACAATTCCAGCTTCCATAAGCTTCTTACTGCAAGCCGGGCCAATGCTGTACACCAAAACATCCTCAAGTCTGTCAATCAGCCATTTTATACGCTCCCCACTGCTGCCACTTGTAACAATTATCCCGTCAATATCTCCACAATTCCTGCTGTCGTATTCCATACTATCATAATCCACAGGTTCATTCCTATATACCGGAATCTTAATTAAGTTTTCATACTCCTTCATAGCTTCCTCAAGTGAACCGCTTGTGACTTCGGCACACAGATACGCAACTCTGCCTGACACAACATTCATCAGTTCTTCTCCCAGTGCCAATCCTGCAGCTTTTGACGAAACATAATCTGCCTCAATCCCACATGCTGTCCTTAAAGCATTCTGCGTATTCTTCCCAACAACAGCAACCTTAATACCTGCAGGTACCACATTCCCCACATTATAAGCAAACCCAGCCACAGCATTTTTACTTGTAAACACAAGCCACTGTGCATCTTTTATCTGTGTCTCAAAATCTTTAACCTTTATGTATTCAATCCTGCCAGTCACTATTTTTTCGCAGGAAAGCCCCTCCTTTGCAAGTAATTCTGCAAAGGAAGGGCTTTTATCGTACATCTGTCCGTTTTCAATATATGTATATATGTATTTACCCACAATCTACTCCAATCCTAGCATACGGGCTGCTTCATGGCCAACCGCCTCGCTGTCAGTTCCTGTAACTTCAATTCTAAGAATCCTGCTGCAATCATCATTGCCAAATAACACAACCATTCGAAGGTCGCCGTTATCCTTTGTCACACAGTGTGCGCCAACCGGGGCATGGCAGCCGCCGCCTGTTAATCTTAAAAATGTTCTTTCAGCCACAGCTTCTCTATCAGAATTATCATCTGACAAAGCATTTATCTTATCAAGAAGTTCTGTATTCACCTCTGCAGTCTCAATCGCAAGAACCCCCTGTGCCGGTGCCGGAATAACGACCTCCGGGTCAAGGTACTCTGTTATCTCAGATGACCTGCCAAGTCTGTTAAGTCCTGCTGCCGCAAGCACAATTCCATCAAGTCCGTATGAATCGTCCATAAGTTTGTTAATTCTCGTATCAACATTTCCCCTGATAGCAGTAAACTGGATATCAGGACGCAGCATTGCAAGCTGGCATGCACGCCTGAGGCTCCCAGTGCCTATAACCGCACCCAAAGGAAGTTCTGAAAAACTTCCTGCATTCTTTAATATAAGTACATCTCTGCAATCCTCTCGTTTCCACGCCTTTGCAAATGTAAGTCCGGCCTCACATTCAGCCGGCATGTCCTTCATGCTGTGAACCGCCATATCAATACTGCCTGAAAGAAGTGCTTCCTCAATCTCCTTTACAAAAAGTCCCTTAGTTCCAATCGCAGCAAGCGGTTTATCCGTAACTTTGTCGCCTGTTGTCTTAATTATAACAAGTTCAAATGTATCCTCAGGATACGCCTCTTCCATTCTTCTCTTAACATATTCCGACTGGACAAGTGCCAGCTTCGAACCTCTCGTTCCTATTCTGTAATACATAATCCTCCCTACAAGCCAAACAGTCTCTCAACCATATCTTTATACTGCTGCTGTTCATTTTCTTCCACATTTTTCAATTCTTCAATCGGTTCTTTTAACAATCTGTGTAATGACGACTTAAGAATCTTCTTTAAGATTACCCTGTCATGGTCTGAAAGGTCAATCTTGCGGTTAAGATAATCATAGCTGTCCTGTACTATCTCATCACATTTTTTGCCAAGCGACTGAATAGTTGTATCCATTCTGCTTGATGTGAGCCATTTCTTTGTTTCCGCTATATACTCATCAATCACGCACTGGCTTTCCTTAAGCAAATGCGCCCTCTCATTCTGATTAGACTTCACAATCCCACCTATCCTGTCAAGGTCAATAAGAGTAACTCCACAAATGTCACCTGCCGATTTTTCTATATCTCTTGGTGCAGCAAGATCAAGAAGTGTCATCTTTTTACCCACTGATAATTCAGCACATTTAATCACCAGATGAGGTGATGAAGTCGCTGAGACAACTATATCACTGCATTTAAGTGCTTCTGTTTTCTTATCATATGCAATAACCTTAATATCTGGAAATTCCTTAAGCAGGTTCTTCGCATGCTGATAAGTTCTTGAACACACTGTTACATCAGCGCCATATTCTGCCAGATATCTTATGGCAAGAGCCGCGGTTTTGCCGCTTCCTATAACAAGCGCGTGCTTTCCTGATATGCCACATACTCTGTCTAACTCCTGAATCCCGACATAGCATACAGATACCGGTTTTTCACTTACCTTGTACTCTGTCTTAATCCGCTTTGCACAGCTTACCGCTTCCCTAACTATATAATTAAGCTCTTTCCCGCTGTGTCCAAGCGTTCTTGAAAGGTCTGCCGCATCCTTTAACTGACCTAGTATCTGATCCTCTCCAAGCACCATGCTTTCAAGTCCGGCGGCTATGCAAAACAGATATACCAGTGCTTCTTCACCACATTTGACACCGGCTAATTTAGTATCAGTAAGTCCAAAATAATCATTGAATAAATCGGACATTACTTGTACAAATGTTTCATCCTCATACAGATAAAACACTTCGCATCTGTTGCATGTTGAAAGGCACATGCACTGTTTCACACCTGCTTCCTCTGCCTGCTGCATAAAGTCGGCTATCCCGCTGTCTGTGAATGTAATCTTATCCCTTACTGAAAGGTCTGTATTCTTATAATTAATTCCTACATATCCTAACTGCATCTGTATTCCCACTTATTATCCGAATTATTTCCTGAAGAATTCTTCCATAACCTCTATTGTACGGTTGATGTCTTCATTAGTATGTGCATCTGACACGAACATTGCCTCAAACTGTGATGGTGCAATGTATATTCCGTTATCAAGCATATGTCCAAAGTATTCTGCATACTTCTTAGTGTCTGACTTTACTGCACTGTCATAATCTTCTACTGCATCTGGTGTAAAGAATATGCTCATAAGTGAACCAATCTGATTAACCGATACCCTTCCGGCTCCACATTTTCTTACACTGTCAGCAATACGCTTTGTCTTAGTCTCAAGTCTGTCGTATATATCCTTATTATCTCTTAAGATTCTTAAAGTCTCTAAGCCTGCTGCTGTTGCAATTGGATTGCCTGACAATGTTCCTGCCTGATATACAGGGCCGTCAGGACTTACCATACGCATAATGTCAGCTCGTCCACCATATGCGCCGACTGGCATACCCCCACCTACAATCTTTCCAAGAGTTGTAAGGTCTGGCTTTATGTTAAAGTACTCCTGCGCTCCGCCAATTGAAAGTCTGAAGCCTGTTATTACCTCATCAAATATAAGAAGGCTTCCATTCTCCTTAGTTATGTCTCTTAAGAATTCAAGAAATCCATGTCTTGGAAGCACAACTCCCATGTTAGCTGCAACTGGTTCAACTATTACCGCAGCTATTTCATCTTTATTGTTATCAAAAAGCTCCTTCACAGAATCGCAGTCATTGTACTCTGCTACAAGTGTATTCTTAGTGTAATCAGCAGGAACTCCTGCACTGTCCGGAACTGATGTTGTAAGTGCTGCTGAACCGGCTTTTACTAAAAGTCCGTCAGAATGTCCATGATAACAGCCTCTGAACTTAATTATCTTGTCTCTTCCGGTGTAGCCTCTTGCCACACGGATTGCACTCATAACAGCTTCTGTTCCTGAGCTTACAAGACGGCTCACCTCCATTGTAGGAATAAGCTCATATATAAGCTCTGCCATCTCAACTTCTCTCTTGGTTGGTGCACCATATGTAAGACCTGCTTCCGCAGCTTCCTTAACCTTTGCAATTACTCTGTCATGTGCATGGCCTAATATTCCCGGTCCCCATGAACATATGTAGTCAATCATTTCATTCCCATCTACATCAGTAATTCTGTCTCCCTTGGCAGAAGCTATGAATCTTGGCACTCTGTCAACTGCCTTGTATGCCCTGACAGGGCTGTTTACACCACCCGGCATATGTTTTACTGCTCTCTCATATAAATCATTTGACATCTCTTCATTCATAAAACCAGCTCCTCCTGCTTAATTTAATACTGCTAAAAATGTTACTCTTCCTTTAACCATTTTGCCACATCTATAGCATGATATGTTATTATCATCTTAGCTCCGGCTCTCTTAAAGCCCGTCATATTCTCCATTACAATCTTCTTCTCATCAATCCAGCCATTCATTGCTGCTGCCTTAACCATTGCATACTCACCGCTTACATTATAAGCGACAATCGGTATATTGAAGTTAAGCGCTATCTCTTTCATAACGTCCATATATCCGAGTGCCGGCTTTGCAATAATCATGTCTGCGCCCTCTAATATGTCTTCTTCAACTTCCCTTAATGCTTCTTTTCCATTAGCCGGGTCCATCTGATATGTCTTTCTGTCACCAAATCCTGGTGCTGAATGTGCGGCATCCCTGAATGGTCCGTAATATCCTGATGCAAATTTGGCACTGTATGAGCATATAGGAATATTAACCAGTCCTGCCTCATCAAGCGCATTTCTTATTGCCTCAACTCTCTTATCCATCATGTCACTTGGTGCAATTATATCTGCCCCCGCTTTTGCATAAGCAACTGACGCCTTTGCAAGAAGCGGCAGTGTCTCATCATTTAATATAACGCCATCTTTTACAAGTCCGCAGTGTCCATGTGAAGTGTACTCACACAGGCACACATCAGCCATGATAACAAGTTTTGGATACGCATTTTTAATAAGGCGGATTGCCCTGCACACAACACCTTCCTCGTCATATGCTTCACTCCCCACTTCATCTTTATGTACAGGGATTCCAAAAAGCAGGATTCCCTTAATTCCAACCTCTACGGCATGTCCGATTTCTTCAAGAACATGGTCAAGCGAATACTGACATATTCCCGGCATTGACGGTACTTCCTGTATTACATCGTTCTCCTCCGTAACAAATACAGGGTATATAAGCTCGTCCACCCTTACATGATTCTCTCTTACCATATCTCTTAATGTCGCATTCATTCTTAATCTTCTTGTTCTGTCCATGTTTATCATCTTCCTTCCAACGTTTCCTATATAATAGCATTACATATAAACATTGTAAACTGGTATGTTATGTTCTGCTATGTATCTTAACCATTCTTGCATACTCACCATCAAGCTTCATAAGCTCCTCGTGAGTTCCTCTCTCCTTGATGCCCTCGTCAGTAAGCATCAGAATTTCCTCCGCATTTTCAATAGTTGTAAGTCTGTGTGCTATTACAAATGTGGTTCTGTTCTTAGCCAGCTTCTCAAGTGATTCCTGTACAATCTGCTCACTCTCATTATCAAGTGCCGATGTTGCCTCATCAAATATAAGAATTGGCGGATTCTTTAAGAATACTCTTGCAATTGACAGTCTCTGCTTCTGACCACCTGACAATTTGACTCCGCGCTGTCCGATATCTGTGTCATATCCGTTCTCAAAGCTCATGATAAAATCGTGCGCATTTGCAAGCTTTGCCGCCTGAATTACTTCTTCATCTGTAGCGTCCGGCTTTCCATATCTTATATTTTCTTTAATTGTACCCATAAACAGATACACATCCTGCTGTACAACTCCGATATGGTCACGCAGGCTTTTAAGCGTAACATCTTTGATATCTGTTCCGTCAATCTTAATCGAGCCACCTGTCACCTCATAAAATCTTGGAATAAGTGAGCAGAGTGTTGTCTTTCCTACTCCTGAAGGACCTGCAAGCGCAACATATTCACCCGGTCTTACTGACAGATTGATACCTGAAAGCACCTCGTCCACACCGTCCTTATATCTGAAGGACACATTTTCAAATGTTATTGCACCCTTCACATCAGTAAGCTCCTTTGCGTCAGGCTTATCAGCTATTTCCGGCTCTACTGAAAGAATCTCTAAGAATCTTTCATAACCTGAATATCCGTTCTGGAACTGCTCAGTGAAATCAATAAGCACCTTAACAGGCTCCGTAAATATATTGATATACAGTAAAAATGTAACGAAATCAGTAATATTTACCCAACCCTTTGCAATTCCGATACCGCCTGCTGCGATTACAATTACATTTATCATTGTTGTAAATGCAGTAAGTCCCGCATTGTACATTCCCATATAATGATAGCTGTCTCTCTTAGATTCAAGGAACAAATCATTCCCCTTCTTAAACTTCTTACATTCGATATCTTCATTTGCAAATGACTTGACAACCCTTATTCCAGACAGATTGTCCTCTATCTGTGCATTTATCTCACCAATTCTTACCCTGTTTCTCTTAAATGCTCTCTTCATGCGCTTGTTAAGCACATACGCAAACACAAGCATAAAAGGAATCAGCACAAATGCGGCAATCGTAAGTCGTAAGTCTATCGAACTTAATATACATAACGCACCAATTATCTTAATCAGTGAAATAGTTATATTCTCTGGTCCATGATGCAAAAGCTCTGTAATATCGAACAAATCCGATGTTATTCTTGACAATAACTGTCCAACCTTCTGGTCATCATAGAATGAATATGACAGCTTCTGATAATGATTGAATATCTCAGCCCTCATATCGTACTCAATCTTTGCACCCATTACATGTCCATAATTAGATATATAGTAGTTGCAGCCCCACTGTATAAGCACCAGCACAAACAGCACCGCAACAATAATCATAATTCTTGAAAGTGCTTCATTGGCACTCATATATGCGACCTTTGATGTAATGAACCTTACAACAAGCGGTATCACAAGTGCCACCGCTGCCGACATCATTGCCAGTATCATGTCCAGTATAAATGTGCCTAAATACGGCTTATAGTATTTAGCCAGCTTCTTAAGATTCTCTTTCATAATCTTCTCCTGTTTTCTATATTTAATCTTCTTCAATTCCTGCCCGATATTATAGCATAAAGTAAGACAATGAAAAAGTATGTAAAATGTCCGGCATGCAATTCATTGTAAATCGCATGCCGGACATTTTTAATAATATCTACTCGCTCACAAGTTCCGCTTTCCGTGCCTTAACGCCTCTGCCTGCTCCGTTAATTGCAAGATATAAAAGTCCAATTCCTATAAATATAAGCAACAGTACCACAATCATATATACAACTCCTATTCCTAGAGATTCAGAACCCATCTGGCTTAAATCCCAGCCAAACCAGCCTGTCGGTGCAGCATAATTAAGGAAGTTATAAGGTGCTGTCATTGTATCATACCATCTTACTCCAAGTGCAGCCAGTATGTATACGAATGCAACATAACAAAGTGGTGGAATAACTGCATATATTGCATATATTTTCTTTGTCTCAAATCCCTTATCAAACATAAGAAAATCAGCAATTGCAAATACCGGACCAATCAAATGTACTCCAAGACTTCCTGCATAATTATGAAGATATGCACCAATCAGTCCATCTTCTGAAGTCGGTCCAAGAATAATCATATACACCAGACATGTCAGTGTAATTGAAAGTGTCATAAGAAATTTGAGAATATAAAGCCCGTTGCTTTTATAATCCTTTCCCTTAGTAAGCAGTATAATATCAAGCACAATAAACACTGCCAGCACAATATCAAGTGCCACATTAGACAGAGTTGTAAAAAATGTGAATGACATAATACTGTCAATCGTAAACACAAGACCATACACTGAAGCAATCAGCGATATTGCCTTGAAAATAATACTTGTAATCATTTTTTCCCTGTTAAAAACATTAGTATTCAATTTGAGCCTCCAATTATTTTGATTCTCAAATTATAATACATATTAGTTTGATTATCAAGTTATTTATACAAAGTATCAATATATTCTTTCAGTTTATCATACGATTCTTTATCTACCTTATAATCTGCCCCATTCCATGTAACCTTACCAGCAAGTACAATTGTATTTGCCACCCCATCTTTATAATATGTAATCCTATATGCCCAGCCCTTAGTCTCTGGAAATTTCTTTGCCTTAAGATTCATATTCTTTACCAGACTGCTTATATGCATTCTCTGTTCCTCATTCGGTGTTATAATCTTTCCTGTACCACCAGACGTTATTGTCATCTCATTAAAGCCGCTGATATCAATATTAACTACCTGTTTTGATGTACTGCTTATCAGATACACTGCAATCCCCACAACTGCCAGTGCAGCAATAATCGCTGCTATAGCTTTTCCGCTTATTTTCTTCTTCATAATATACCTCCTGCCTTCTCTCCGTTTCATAGACCAACCCGTTTACTCTTTTTCGTTCCTTTTGGACTTCAACCGTGACTTCCACCGCTTCAACGTCCAATCCACCTCTCTTTCTCATCCCTTTTGGACTTCAGCCTGCCTCCCAGCCACTTCAACGTCCAATCCGCCGCTTTTTCTCGCTCCTTTTGGACTTCAGCCATGGCTTCCACCGCGTCAACGTCCAATCCGCCTCTTTTTCTCGTTCCTTTTGGACTTCTGCCATGGCTTCCACCGCGTCAACGTCCAATCCGCCGCTTTTTCTCGCTCCTTTTGGACTTTCTCCATGGCTTCCACCGCGTCAACGTCCAATCAACCTCTCTTTCTCGTTCCGTTTGGACTTCCTCCGTGACTCTCTCCGCTTCAACGTCCAATCCGCCACATTTTCTTGCTTTCCTTCTACATATATATACGAAACGCACTCTCAAAAAGTTTAACTTTACACCCTTATCTCCCACAATCTTCCCAACTCCCCACCATGCAAAAAACTCCCGCAGGGACAAGCCCTGCGGGAGCATTTGAGAAACATACAAACTATTAAGTTGTATATTAATTACTTGTAAAGTTCAACTAACTTCTGGAGATGCTCATATCTTTCCTTAGCAACTTCCTCAGACTTAGCGAAGAGTCTCTCAGCTCTTTCTGGGAATGGCTTAACAAGTCTTGTATAACGAGCCTCGTTATTAAGGAATTCCTGATATGATCCATCACCTTCCTTAGATGTAAGTGTGAATGGATTCTTTCCTTCAGCCTTAAGTGCTGGGTTGAATGAGAAGAGGTTCCAGTAACCAGCCTTAACAGCCTTCTTCATCTCATCCTGGCAGTGGTTCATACCACCCTTAGCGATACCGTGAAGTTCGCAAGGAGCGTAACCAATGATAAGTGATGGTCCGTTGTAAGCCTCAGCTTCCTTGATTACCTTAAGAGCCTGAGCCATGTTAGCACCAAGAGCAATCTGAGCTACATATACATAACCATACTGCATAGCGATTTCAGAAAGGCTCTTCTTTCCGATTTCCTTACCTGCTGCAGCGAACTGGCAAACCTCACCGATGTTAGAAGCCTTAGAAGCCTGTCCACCTGTGTTAGAATACATTTCTGTATCGAATACCATAACGTTAACGTTCTCACCAGAAGCAAGTACATGGTCTAATCCACCGAAACCGATATCATATGCCCATCCGTCACCACCGAAGATCCATACGGACTTCTTAGCGAGATACTGTTTCTTCTCTAATACTTCTGCTGCATCTGGGCATCCAGCTGTGTGACCTGTTTTGCAAGCACGCCTTTCTGCTCCTGAAGCTGCAAATACTGATGGATCTGCGGAAGCTGCGGCGCGCCGAACGCTGCCGCCGGCAAATCCCTCCGGTCAATGCCTTTCCATCTCTGCAAACTCTGCAAAATGAGGTCGCCGCTTTCCGTATAGTCCGGTGGCCGGTGCTTCTGCACATGGTCGTTCCAGAACGCATCCTCCAGCGTGATCAGCTCCGACTCATAGGCATAGTCCCGGTCCAGATGCCGGATGATGACCTCATCCTCATTGTTTCCATACAGGCAGCAGAAGTAGACCCTGTCCA
>OLHA01000715.1_pt1 | contig 19119 bp, 18 predicted proteins | sample 1605961 | NCBI WGS metagenome assembly OLHA01 (sample SAMN03283288) | human gut metagenome | biome: human-associated habitat; material: feces | host: Homo sapiens | place: Peru | collected 2012
TTTTTAATTGTATTCATTACTATTGGTGTTGCAATAAGAGCAATAATTGCGAGTACTACTATTACCGCTAGTAATTCAATAAGCGTAAATCCGTATTTATTTTTTAATTTCATAATCTTCCTCCTTCTTTTATTTAGATTTACTTTGTTTTGTAAAGGTACAACAAAAAAACACAAAGAAAGCTAGACTACAAATAAGTCTAGAAACTTCGTGTTTTCTTTTTTATTTAATTTTATAGTATGATTAAATAACCCCCAGGTTGGTGTTTCTGTTAAATTTTTTGAAGTCATGTTAACCATACTACCACTTTCCTTTACTGTATTAATTATACTTAATTGTCTTTATTGTTGTCAACAAAAAAAGATACATTGTATGTACCTTTTACATTTCAACATTATGATAAATATTTTGAACATCATCTATTTCATCTATCATATTATATAATCTTTGAAATTCTTGTAAATCTTCTCCAGCTAAAGTAATTCTTTCTTTTGGTAACATTGATATTTCATCTAATTCAAACTCAATATTAGGATTTAATTTACTTATAGCACCCTTTATCTTAAATAAATCTTGTGGTGCTCCATATATAACAATATGATTATCACTTGATTCAATATCTTCAATATCTACATCATCCATAATTAAAGCATCCATTACTTCTTCTTCATTTAAACCATTAAAGGCAACTACACTTAAATTGTCATACATATAAGCAACACTTCCTTGAGCTCCTAATTTAACATGACATTTATTAATAACAGCTCTTAAATCACTTATACTTCTATTTACATTATCTGTTAAACATTCAACCATTAAAGTTGATCCTGCTGGTCCAAATACTTCATATGTTACTGTTTCATAGTTTTCTCCAGAACCACTATTTACTTTATCAATAGCTCTTTTTATAACATCTGATGGCACTTGTTCTTTTTTAGCTTTTTCTATTAATCTTTTTAATCTTAAATTACCTTCTGGACTAGTTCCTCCAGTTTTAGCAACTTGATATATTTCTCTTGCATACATACCATATAATTTACCACGTGCTGCTCCTGTTTTTTGTTTTGCAGCTGCTATATTAGGAAATCTTCCCATAATTTCACCATTCCTTCTTGTGTCTTTATTTTACTATATATTTATATTTTTTTAAATACTTATTTAGAAATATTATAATCTTTTTTTATAATATTATCTAAAAATTGATTAGAACCATATTGATAATGTTTTATATTTAGATGAAGATACTCATCAAATTCCATAGGAAAAGATGTTATCAAACAATTATTAAAATGTGCTTCTAATCTTCTAAAGTTTCTAATCATCTTATCAGATAGATTTTTTTGAATTCTTAAATTTTCTACTTTATATTCCAATAATAATTTTTTTAAATCTTTATCATTTAGTTTACTATCTTTTAATTTATCTTCATATCTTTTTTTAAGCGCTAGCTCACGACTATTATATCTAACTGGTAATAGTGATATAACTTTTACTTTATCTATACCTTTATCTTTTAAAATATCAAAGAAGATTGATAATGCGATTAATGCTGATGGTGATACATCACTTATATTTTCAGGATAATAGTCACCATTATCTTTATAATCTCTATACTCATCTGTCTCTAGAGTACTAACACCCTCATTTAATTTATATAATTTTCTTTTTATTTGCTTTTGGAATGATGTTGTTATACTTTCTTTTTCATTTTGTATAGCGTATATATAACAAACATTATTACTTATTCCATAACTTATTTTAGGTAAATTATATATATCGTCATCTTTTATAAATGATGCCTTAAAGAAAAATGGTGTTTCCATTCTAATATCTTGTTTTAAATCTTCAATCTTTATTTTACTATCATCTAGAGTATTATATATAAAACTATTTTCTGTACATAATTTATTTTGATAGAAGTCTATTTGCTTTTTAACAAATAGACATGGATTAGCAAAATCATCATATAAAGCATTAGCCCATAAATTTGTTAAGTAGCATTTTACTCTAACGTTTAATTCATAGTTCTTAAAAATATTAGGACTACTATCACATAGGTTTACATAATCACAAAGTAAATTAACAAGTCTATCTTTATCATTAATAATAAGTACTGGTTTAGAATCAAAACTATCATTACATGCAAATGTTTTTCCTAAGAAAGTATTAAATCCAACATTAAAAACGTATTCTTCTTTATATACATCATTTAATAGTACTTTTACTTCTCCTGTACTAGCCTCTTTAATTATTTCATTAAAAAAGATATTTTCAATTATATCTTTATTATCCATTTTGAGCTTTTTTTAAGGCATCTTTAGCAGCTTCTTGTTCAGCTTCTTTTTTACTATGTGCCGTACCTTTTCCATAAATAATATCATCTATCTTAACTTCAACAGTAAACATTTTATTATGAGCAGGTCCTTCTTCATCAACTACTACATATTCCAAACTTCTTCTTTCCGTTTGAACTAATTCTTGTAAAACTGATTTATAATCACTAAAGAAATCTACTTCTTTTCTTTCTATTAATGGAATAATATTACTATAAATAAAATTCTTTACAAAATCTAAGCCTTGATCTAGAAACATTGCTCCAGTGAATGATTCAAAGATATCAGCAACAATTGCTTTTCTCATTCTACCACCAGTTGCTTCTTCACCATGACCTAAAAGTAAATATTTATTTAAACCTAAGCGAAGAGAATATTCATATAAAGCTGACTCACATACATAATGAGCACGAAGCTTTGTCATCTTTCCTTCCTCTTCTTCTGTATTCTTAAATAAATATTCACTCATAACTAGCTCTAAAACGGCATCTCCTAAATATTCTAATCTTTCATAGCTTTTAGTTTGGTGCTCATTCGCATATGATGTATGAGTAAAAGCCTCGATATAAAGTTTTTCATGATTAGGTATTATATTAAATTTATCATATAGTTCTTTCATTTATCTCACCTGTCAACATTATATCAAATTTTTAACTATGATGTATAGTTATTTTACTTTTTTTAAAAACTTTAGTATAATGATTAAGGTGAAAAGATGAAATATATTTTAATTGCAGCAATTCATTTATATCAATTAATTCCAGGAAAATGGCATGATTCGTGTAAATACATTCCTACTTGTTCTAATTATGGAATTGAAGCAATTGAAAAATATGGCAGTCTTAAAGGTGGATTTTTAACCATTAAAAGAATTTTACGATGTAATCTTTTTAGTAAAGGTGGTTATGATCCAGTTGATAAAAAAGGAGTTAAAAAATGAAAAAATATTTATTTATTGTTTTAAGTATTGTGTTACTATGTACAGGGTGCTTTAAAAGGGATTCAATGGAAGATATAACTATTTATACTTCTGTTTATCCAATTGAATATATAACAACAAGACTGTATGGCGATAATGCGGAAATTAGTAGTATTTACCCAAATGGTATTATCGTTGATAAATATACATTAACTGAAAAACAATTAGATGATTATAGTAAAGCTGATTTATTTATTTTTAATGGATTAAGTAGTGAAAAAGATTATATTAAACCCATGTTTAGTAAAAATAAGAATTTAAAAATAATTGATGCTACTTCAAGTATTGAATATGAAAATAAAATGGAAGAAATTTGGTTAGATCCTTCTAACTTTCTTATGATTGCACAAAATATTAAACTTGGTTTTGATGAGTACATCACTAATCAATATTTATTAAATGAAATAGAAGAAAATTATAAACAATTAAAAATTGATGTTTCAAGCTTAGATGCAAAAATACAAACAATGATTGAAAAAGCTAAAGATAAAAGAATTGTTGTTACTAATAGTTTATTTAAATATTTAGAAAAATATAATTTTGAAGTTATTTCTTTAGATGAAAATGAAACAGCTTTAGATAAAAATATTACTACTGTTAAAAACATGATTAAAAAAGGTGAATTAAAATATATCTATAGTTTAAAAAATGAAGATACTAGTGAAATGGTTTCTAACTTAATTGAAGGAAGCGATGTTAAAATACTTGAATTTCACTCTTTATCAAATATAGATGACGCTGAAAAAAAATCTAAAAAAGATTATCTTTCAATTATGAATGAGAATATTGAACTATTAAAAGAACAATTATATGAGTAAAAATTATTGACAAAGACATGTATATATTGTAAAATTATACATGTAGCTGGAGTGATACTCAAGAGGCTGAAGAGGCGCCCCTGCTAAGGGTGTAGAGCGGGCAACTGCTGCGAGGGTTCAAATCCCTCTCACTCCGCCATTTAAAAATTAACCTTGTACTAGCAAGGTTTTTTTGTTACCAAAAAGAAAAATTGTAATTTAAGATTACAATTTTTTAATACTCACAATTATTTGGAGTTCTAGGGAATGGAATAACATCACGGATATTTTCTACTCCAGTAAGATAAATAATTAATCTTTCAAATCCCATACCAAATCCAGAGTGATAACATCCACCATATTTACGTAAATTACAGAACCAATCTACAGGATCTTTTTCTACATGAAGTTCTTGCATTCTCTCCATTAATTTATCATAGTTATCTTCTCTTTGGGAACCACCCATTAATTCTCCTGCTCCTGGAACTTCTAAGTCAACAGCAGCAACTGTTTTATTATCGGGATTTACTTTCATATACCAAGCTTTAATATCTTTTGGCCAATCAGTAATAAATACTGGACTATTAAAGTATTCAGTTATATATCTTTCATGTTCTTTTGCAATATCATCATCATAGCTTGGAGTAAATTCCCATTTTGTATCAGCTTTCTTTAGAATATCAACAACATCATGATGAGTAATTCTTACAAATTTAGAATTAATTAATTTAGTTAATTTATCTTTTAAACCATTTTCTACAAATTTATCAAAGAAATCAATCTCTGTAGGACATTTTTCTAAAACATAGTTTACAATAAATTTTAACATATCTTCTTCGATATCCATTAGACCATTTAAATCACAAAAGGCAATTTCTGGTTCAATCATCCAAAATTCATTGGCATGAGTTTTGGTATTAGAGTTCTCTGTTCTAAATGTTGGACCAAATGTATAAATACGTTTATACGCCATGGCATATGCTTCACCGTGTAATTGTCCAGTTCCTGTTACATACGCTTTTTTACCAAACAAGTCTTTAGACATATCAACATGACCATCTTTCTTAGGAAGATTATCTAAATCAAGTGTTGTTATCTTAAACATTTGATCGGATCCTTCACAGTCAGTAGTTGTAATAAGAGGTGTATGAACATAAATATATCCCCTATTTTGGAAATATTCATGTATTGCCATAGCAGCAACACTTCTTAATCTAAATACTGCACCAAATAAATTAGTACGAGGACGAAGATATGCTTGTTCTCTTAAAAATTCTCTAGTATGTCTTTTAGGTTGGATAGGAAAATCTTCAGCACAGTCTCCCTCTAATTTAATAGAAACTGTTTGCAATTCTATTTCTTGACCTTCTTTAGGTGATTTTATAACTTTACCTGTAATGGTAATAGCACTCCCAATGTGAAGTTTTGCAATATCATCAAAGTCAGATAATTTGTTATCATAAACAACTTGAAGGTTTTGAAAAGTTGTTCCATCATTAAAATCAATAAAGCCAAATTCTTTTTGTTTACGATGATTACGAATCCATCCTTGAATAGTAATTTCTTTATCTAAATATTTTTTACTATCCATAAATAATTCTTTTAAATCTATTAACATTGTATTACCTCTTTTCTATTTCCTCTTTTAAAATTTTAGCTGTAACACTAGGATCAGCTTGACCACGTGTTGCTTTCATTATTTGACCAACAAAGAAATCAAAAACATTACGACCTTTACGGTACTCTTCTATTAAATCTAAGTGTTGTTCTAAAATATCAACAATCATCGGTCTTAAAACATTCTCATCACTTATTTTACTCATTCCTAATTCTTTTACTAAAACTTTAGGATCTTTTTTGTTTTCAATTACCTTAACAAATATCTCTTTACTTTGTTTAGAAGAAATTTTACCATCTTCTACCATTTTTAGAAGTTCAAACAACTTTTCTGGCGTTAGATATATATCTGTTAGGTGTAAATTATTTTTATTTAGATAACCTAAAATGTTAGAAGTTAGAAAGTTAGCAACGGTTTTAGGATTGCAACCTAATTTTATTGTCTCTTCAAAATAATCGGAAATTTCTTTTTCTTTAATAATGGTTTTAGCATCTATTTCTGCCAAATTATATTCATTAATATATTTTTCTTTTCTTTCATTTGGTAAAGTTGGAATAGAATTTTTTATTTCTTCTAACCATTCTTTACTTAATTTAAATTTAGGTATATTAGGTTCAACAAAATATTTATAATCAATCGCATCTACTTTACTACGCATATATATAGTAGTTCCTGTTTCTTCATCAAAACGACGTGTTTGTTGTTCCATTTCATCATATTTACCATTTTCTTTTAATTCAATTTGTCTTTCTATTTCGCTGTTAATAGCTTCTCTTACAGAACTGAAAGAATTAACATTTTTTATTTCTATTTTAGTGCCCCAATTACTTGAATCATTCTCATCTTTATCTATATCCATTATAGAAACATTAACGTCACATCTTACTTGTCCTTTTTTACTATCAGCATCACTTATATCAGTATATTGATATATAGAACGCATTGTTTCTAGGAAACTAACTGCTTCATTAGCATTATGAAACACTGGTTCAGTAACAAGTTCTAGAAGTGGAACTCCAGCTCTATTATAATCAATAGTTGAATAATTAGCTTGATGATCAGTAGCAGCTGAATCTTCTTCTAGGTGAATATTATTGATTTTAGCAGTCTTAATTTCACCATTACATTCATAATCTATAGAACCATATATTCCAACAGGAGCAGGTTTTGTTTCTTGGGTAATTTGAAATCCTTTTGGTAAATCTGGATAATAATAATTTTTTCTTTCAAAATAAATATATTCTGGTTGTTTACAATTCAATATTATACTAGCAATTAAAGCTTTTCTTACAGCTTCTTTATTAACAACAGGAAGAGTGCCTGGAAAAGCCATATCTAAAGGCGCTATATTAGAATTAGCTTCACAATCATAGTTATTAGCAGCACTTGAAAATACTTTAGAATTAGTTTTACTTATTTCACAGTGCATCTCTAAACCGATTAATGCTTTATACTTATCCATTTTGTACCTCCTTTGCAATTTGACCTTTATAATCCATAGCACTTTCTAGAGCAAATGCGATATTCAAGATATTTTCATCATCATAACATTTACCTGTTATATTAAGTCCTACAGGAAGATTATTTATAAATCCATCAGGAATAGTAATTGAAGGGAAACCTCCAAAATTACCAACTTGTAAATGTTCTTCTAAGACACTTGTATTTTCATCTAAAATATCTTTATCTCCATCTAAGTGTTTAGCAGGACCACTACCTACAGGAAGAATAACTCCATCATAATCTTTAAATAGTTCATTCCATTTATCAACAAGTAGTCTTCTTACTCTTTGGGCATTGTGAAAATATCTATCTTTATTTTCTGATTGTAAAACATATGAACCTATTACAAATCTTCTTTTAATTAAAGGTGAAAAACCTTTAGTACGATAATCTTTCATCATTTCAATATAATTGTCACCACTGCCTCGAGGTCCAAAAATAATTCCTGTTAAGTTAGACATATTAGATGTTGCTTCAGCACAAGATATAACAACATAAGTTGAAGCTATAGCGTTTAATAAAGTTTTATCAATTGATACTTCTTCTACTTTTATACCAATTTTTTTACATAATTCAAGTTTTTCTTTAAAATTATTTAAATGTTCTTTTAATTCATCACTAGCATTAGGATAGTTATTTATATCACATATCTCTTTAATATAACACAACTTTTTATCTTCTACTTTACCTGTTAGAGCTTGTAAAAGATTAATATTAGTAGAATCCCAAGTAGTCATATCTTTGGAATCAAGGCCTTTCATATTATCAACAACGATTGCAGCATCTTCTACATTTCTAGAAAGTACGCCACAATGATCTAAACTACTTGCGAAAGGAAATAAGCCATAACGTGAAATCATGCCATAAGTTGGTTTATATCCAACAATACCACAATAGGCAGCAGGTTTACGAATTGAATCTCCGGTATCACTTCCTGTTGCATAAGGATAAACTCCACTAGCTACAGCTGCAGCAGAACCAGCACTTGAGCCTGCACACATACGTGTATGGTCCCAAGGATTTAAAACAATACCAGTATGACCTGTAGTACCTGTTCCTCCCATTCCAAACTCATCTAAAACGGTTTTATTAACCATAATTGCTCCAGCATGTTCTAAATTTTCGATAGCTGTTGCGGTAAAAAATGGTATATAATCTTTTAAAGTATTACTAGAACCAGTACTTAAAACACCTTTAGTACTATAATTATCTTTAACACCATAAGGAATACCAGAAAGCAAATTATCTGTTACTTCTACTCCTTTAGCATCATCTAAAATAGTAACGAAAGCATTACATTTATCTTGTATTTCATGGGATTTTTCTAGTGACTCTTTTACAAGTTCATCACTTGTTACTTCACCGTTAATTAAACTTTCATGTATTTTTCTAATACTTTTATCAATATATGCCATTATTTCACCACCTTTGGTACTTTAATCTCTCTACCTTTAACATCATCACAGTTTTGAAGTAATTCCTCAATTGGAACAGAACTTTCTACCTTGTCTTCTCTTAATTCATAAATGCATCTATCTAAACAGTGAGTCATAGGCTCAACATTTTCAATATTAGGAATTTTATTAATAATATCAATATTTTTATCAATAATATCAAATTCATCTAATACTTGTTTATTTTCCTCTTCTGTTAACCCAATTAATAACTTATCAGCATAATCATTTACCATCTCTTTTGTAAACTTACTCATATATATCCTCCTCTATCTATAAAAAAATAGTTACTCATCCTATATAAGGACGAATAACTATTATCCGCGGTACCACCCTAATTACCAATTTGGTCTCTTTATATTTATAACGGGTTGTATCCCGACTTATTCTACTTTTATTTCGATAAGTAACTCCATGGTGTTACACTATAAAGGTTATTATCTGTATTCCACCCTCACAGACTCTCTTTAAACACTTATTTATAGTACATGTCCACTTCTTTGTATTTACAATATTGATTATAGCATAAAAATATTTTTTTGTATATAAAAAATTACAAAAAAAGCCTTGCAAGGCTTTGATTTCGAAATGGTGACCCGTACGGGATTCGAACCCATAAATGCATGCGTGAAAGGCATGTGTGTTAACCATTTCACCAACGGGCCATCTAAATGGTGGACCTGACAAGACTCGAACTTGTGACCCCTACATTATCAGTGTAGTGCTCTAACCAACTGAGCTACAGGTCCACAATATAATAAATAAAAATGGCGCCCGATGTAGGACTCGAACCTACGACCTAACGGTTAACAGCCGTGCGCTCTACCGACTGAGCTAATCGGGCATCAATTGATGACTATTTCATTGTACATTATTTTATGTATTTTGGCAATACCTTTTTTTCATTTTTTTTAATTTTCTACAAAATAGTCATTAATTATTTATTATTTTACTAACTTTTTCTATTACTTTTTGTTTTTGATGAATACGATTTTGATAATTAGGATGATATGTCCATATTATATTTTCATCATATATCATAGGATTTTCTCTAGTTGGATAACTATTAATTAAGTTTGATTTTAAAGCTTTTAAATATTGATAAGTCATATGATAATAAGGGTTTGTTGGGCCAGTTGTTAATATAGTGTATTCAGGATTAAACATTTTGGTTACTTCTAATAAATATTCAATACTTAATTTTTCTAACTTATCATTATTAGGATGACCAATTTCTGTTCTTTTTCCAGCGATAAACATATTATTCCAAATAACATTATTAACTAAATCTTGGCCTTCTATATTTAAAACACTTTTTATAAACTTCCAATAATCTTTATTACGAGCACCTTCTTTTAAAAATCGATAATATTGATCTTCTATTTCATCTATATCAGGTACATTAACAGGATCGCTGTAATTCATCCAGCAATTTGTTTCTTGCCCTATATATAATATTTTTCTTTTTAAATTATCTACATAAAGAGGATTAGAACTTATTAAAAGTGGAATAGCTAATTCTTCTCTACGAGGTAAATGTTTATACTCTTCTAGTATATAATTATTTAAATTATGTAATTTATCCATCAATAATCCCCTCTTTCGAGGTTATATTATACATAAAATTTTAAAAAATGCAAATTAATTAGCAATTGCATGATGAGCGGTTGGACTATTTATATCTAGTGCCTTAAATTCATAACCATTTTTTAAACCATATTCAATTACTTGTTTTACAGCTTCAATACTGTTTGGTTTAATATCGTGTTGTAAAACAACATAATAGTTTTTTCCATGTAATGATTTAATAATGTTTGTTGCTATTTTTCCTGAATCATTTGTTGCAGTATCTTGACTAGCTACATTCCAATCAAAATAAACATAACCTTCATCTTTCATACGATTTGCTATTTTAGTTACAACCTTAGGGCTAAATTTACTTATTGTATTAGAGCTTCCACCTGGAAATCTAACTAAATTAGTATAATGACCTGTTATATTATAAATCTTATTACGCATTTTATATAAATCATCAAAATAAGCATCAACACTAGAATAAATATTTTTATAAGAATGAGAATATGTATGAATACCTATACTATGACCTTCTTCAAATTCTCTTTTAAGATAATAATCATAACCAAATTGACCAGTTACAAAAAAAGTTGCTTTTACATTATAACTCTTTAATATATCTAAAAGTTTACCAGTGTAAATACAAGGACCATCATCAAATGTCAAATATATTACTTGTTCATTAGAAATACTACTTTTATCATAAACCGTAACTTTTCTTATCTTTTCTGTTTTATTACCACTACTGTCAGTAACACTATAAGTTATTTCATATATTCCCGCTTTATTAGTATCTACATTACTATCTATTATAACTTTATCTGTAATATTACCATCACAATTATCGGTAGCATTATACCCTAGTTCTTCATATTTGTTTCCTATATAAATACTTTTATCTCCTCCAACTAAAGTAATAATAGGACTATCTTCATCTTTATATTGAACATCAATACTTTTTATTGTTTTATTAAATGAAGAATCGGTAACTTCTAAATATATTTTATTTTCATCATAATTTTTAATTATTTTATTTGTCATATCTCCATCATAATTATCATTAGCTTTATATTTTAATTCATAATTTTTTAAATCTACATTGGGGCAAACATTAATATTTTCTTCTGTCTCTATTTTAGGTGGTATATCATCTATAATATTTACTTTCCTAGTTACCGTTTCTTTTTTATTCTTATATTCTATTTCATAATCAACTTTATACTCTCCTAATTTATCAGTATCTACATTACTATTTATTTTAATATTTTCTAGTTTTAAACCTTTTAATAACCTACTTTTATAATAAGCTTCTGCTCCTTGTTCCAAATAATTAGAAAATACGCATAAATTTTCTACTTCGTTACCATTTAATTTTATAACTATTTTTTTATCAAAAAAAAGAAACCAAGTTAAAAATTCTATTAAGACAATAATAGATGCTACCAAACAAGATATTAATAATTTCTTTTTCATAAATATCACACTTCTTACATCTTTATTCTACCTAGTTTTTAAAATATTATTATCTTAAGAATTAAATTTTAACTCTAGTTCTTTTAAATTTTCATTATCAATTATATTTTCATCATATTCAATGTATATTTTTATATCTTTCTTATCATCAGTAAAATTGCTATAAGAACTTCCTATTCCTTCTATTTCAAATAATTCTTCAATCATATTTAAAAGACAATACTCACAACATAAGTTTTTAATAATAATTTGATATTTTTTCGTATTAGTTAAGTGTTTATCAAAGCTAACTAAAATAGAGGTTTTATTAAACATATTTAAAAATAGTAGTATTTCTGATTTTAACATATAGGGATTAATTAAATTAGAATCATAACTTATATCGATAATTAAATTGTCATCTTCTTTTATATTTACTTCATTTACACCTTTTACTAACAATAAATAATTTTTCAACTCATTGTTACTTACAAAATAATTTATTTCTAAAGTAAGCTTCTTCAACTTTACACCTCTTTTATCTTTATACATTAAAACTCGAAATATAATATTCCGAGTTTAATTTCAATCTGGTGTCCTGTTAGGGACTCGAACCCTAGACCCACTGATTAAGAGTCAGTTGCTCTACCAACTGAGCTAACAAGACATGTTATAACAACAACAATGTTATTATAACATATTTTTTAATATTTGTATCTATTTTTTTAGAAAAAATTGATTACCCTTTGTTTCATTACTATATTCTGCATAAGGACTTATGTTATTTTCAATACAACTCCTTAAGTAAGTTGAAAAATATACTTGATTACCGCATCCATATCTTCTAAGATCTTTGCAATAATTTTCTTCAGCTTTATCTTTAAACATGCAATTAAAAAATAACATTTCATTATAATAGTAAGATAAACATTTAATAATATTATCATTATTTTTTGTATCAATACACTTTTGAAATTTATATATACAATTTTTATTTACTTCACCTATTGAATACTTATATTCTTTATCTTTATTATGGCAAGAATCTAATATGCTTTCCATAATTTCTAAAGCTTTTGATGCTTCTTCTTTCGTTATCCCGTAATTCGTCATTTCTTCAATAATATAATCCATATTATTTAAAGTAAAAGCTTTTAAAACCGTATCAGAAGATGTTACTTCGCAAATCATTTTGACAGCTGCTACCTCAAAATAATAAGAGCAAATTCCATCAAAAGGATTTTCATTATTACAATATTCTTTATTTAATAATTCTGTCATCCCCTCTGAGAAAAAACGAGGTAAATCATCATTGCCATAAATACAATGAATTATCTCATGTAATGTTTCATGAGTGGCAGGGAACTCTTTATATATACCAATACTGTTATATGGCTCTTCATAATACTGACCAGCAATATTTTTATCTATATAAAATGGTCTTTTTTTATAAACTATTTCTACGTTTAACAATCTATTATAAACTTCTTCTTTATTAAGATAAGGATTATCTTTTATTAATTGACTTATTGAATGCAAATAATATTTATAGCAATTTTTAAAACTAGGATTTTTATTTACTGCATCTAACAATAGATATTCATCTAATAAATCATCAGTAATTTCAATATTAAGTTGTTTTTCAATAGTTTCTTTAATTTTTTCTACTTCTTCATCAGTAGCAACTATACTATTTCCTGAAAATAGATTTGATTTATCATTTTTTCTTTTAGTTGGTTTATAATAAAAAACGTTATAATAAGTATTAAAGCAAATTAATAAGGCAATAATAGAAGAATTAACTGCGGTAACAATCTTTGATACTTTATCTGTTTTAACAGCTAGCTTTTTTAAATCTTCTGATTCAATATCAACATTATCTTTTTTATTCATATATTTTCCCCCTCTCTTTTTTATTTAAGTTTTTTTAAAGTAAGCACTATTATAATACAAACTTAAAAACTTTTCAAGGTTGGAGATAAACAAAAACTAAAGTATTTCTACTTTAGTTTAGTGTTATTAATTTTTTCTAGCTTTAATTGCGGCTTGTGCAGCAGTTTAGTTCGGAATGCTTTGATATTTTTTTTCAACTAATTGACTTAATGTTTTTTCTTTTAAATTTTTTTGCAGAAAAATAGGGCTCTATCCTAAAATAGACCCCTTACAAAAATGATTTAACATTTTTTCCTTGCATAGATAATATATCACAAATATTTTTCTATGTCAAACTATTGCTCCAAATTTTCTTTATAATTTTTCTCAATAATTTTATCAAAATAATTATATATGGATTTCAATAGTCCATTATTATTATAGTATTTTCCATTTAAAATTATTCTTCCATAAAATAATTTTGTAATATCGTGTTTTACATTATTCTTTACGCCATCACTACTTACTATAATATTAAACATATATAAAGTATAGGTAATTTGTCTTATTCTAGAATTAGAAAGTTTAGTATTTCTATTCTCTTTCCCAATGCCACAATCTTTTAAATAATTAATAACTAACGTATCAACTCTATGCGTATTGTCTTTTTTGTCTAGCTCACATAATACACAAGAATTATGAGCAACAGCATTTCTAAGTTTATTTACTTCTCTTAAAATAAATATATATTTATTGTCGTCTAAAATATAATACTTAGTAAAGAAATCAAAAAAATTAATCAATTCACCAAATGTGATTATTTCAAGGAATTCCCAAATAGGTATATTTTCTATTTTAGTATCTTTATCTAAATCGTATTTAGAAAATATTTTTTGATAATACTCATTTGATACTTTTTTTCTAATGCTTTCATGCACTCTTTTAGGACGTTCCTTGTCATTAAAATCTTTTTCCAAATATAAATTAACAATTTTATAACCATCTTCTTCTGATATTTCCTCAATAGTATTTAGTATTCTTATTTTTAAATAATGTTCTATATCAATTATCATTTTAAATAATACTAGTCTAGTTCTATAGTCTATAATAGATAAATCTTTTAAATATGCAAAATCTAAATCTATATATTTTCCTTCAAGCTCACCACATTGATATTTAACAAAATTATTTTTATATGATGTTACATTATAATAGTTATTATTTTCTTTTAAATATATTTCAGCATCCTGTTCTGAACAACATTCAAATTTAATGTTTTTATTTTTCAAATAAGGAACCATATCAGATATTTTCATCATTGGTTTTAATATCAAAGTTTTATTATTCATACTTAACCTCCTACTCAGATTTTTAATAGATAACTATATTCTATCATAAATATTAATATATTTTTACTTTAAATGCAAAAAAGGCCAAGATTTTAAAATCTTAGTCTAATTTATATGTTTATATCTACATTCATAAGTTCTTTCAACATACCTTTTTACATCATCATTTAAAATGGTTATATGGTATAAAAACACTTATGTCCTTTTATTTGTTTTCACTTTCCTTTAAGTTAATATAAGCTTGAGCAGCAGCAAGACGAGCAAGTGGAACTCTAAATGGGCTGCAAGAAACATAATCAAGTTTTAACATTTCACAAAATTCAATTGAACTTGTCTCTCCTCCGTGTTCTCCGCATATACCAAGTTTAATATTTGGTCTTGTTTTTCTTCCAAGTTCAGCACCTATTCTCATAAGTTTACCCACACCATCTCTATCAATTTTAGCAAATGGATCACTTTCAAAAATATTCTTCTTATAATAGTCATTTAAGAATTTACCAGCATCATCTCTAGAAAATCCATAAGTCATTTGAGTCAAATCATTAGTACCAAAACTAAAGAATTCAGCGTGTTTAGCAATTTCATCAGCAGTAAGAGCAGCTCTTGGGATTTCTATCATAGTACCAACAGTATACTCTAAATCAGAATTATTTTCTTTAATAATACTATCTGCTGTAGAAGTAATAATATCCTTAACAAATTTAATCTCATTAACATCACAGACAAGTGGAATCATAATTTCAGGCTTAACTGTAACTCCCTCATTCATAACCTCTAAAGCTGCCTCAATAATTGCCCTTGTTTGCATTCTAGCAATTTCTGGATAAGTAACATCAAGTCTACAACCTCTGTGTCCCATCATAGGGTTAAACTCTTTTAATCCTTGAACTCTATTCTTCAAACTTTCAAAACTAATACCCAAACTATCAGCAAGTTCTTTAATCTCTTCATCAGTATGAGGTAAAAATTCGTGTAAAGGTGGGTCAAGTAATCTAATAGTTACCCCATATCCACTCATTGCTCTGAAAAGTCCAGCAAAATCATCTCTTTGATAAGGTAAAATTAACTTAAGAGCTTCCTCTCTTTTCTCTACAGTATCTGCAGTAATCATCTTTCTAAAATTAAATATTCTAGTTTGTTCAAAGAACATATGCTCAGTACGGCAAAGTCCGATACCTTCTGCTCCAAGTTCTCTTGCCTTCTTGGCATCCTTAGGAGTATCTGCATTAGTACGAACCTTTAACTTTCTGTACTTATCTGCCCACTCCATTACTCTTCCAAACTCTCCTGCAATCTTTGCATCAACTGTAGGAATCTGTCCGTCATATATATTACCAGTTGTACCATCAATTGAGATATAATCTCCTTCATGGTATTCCTTGCCTGCAAGTGTGAATCTCTTATTAGCTTCATCCATTGCAATATCACCACATCCAGATACACAGCATGTTCCCATTCCTCTTGCAACAACGGCTGCATGGCTTGTCATACCGCCTCTTACAGTAAGAATACCCTGTGAAGCCTTCATACCTGTAATATCTTCTGGTGAAGTCTCAAGTCTTACAAGAACAACCTTCTCGCCTCTTGCATTCCACTCTTCTGCATCCTCTGCTGAGAATACGATCTTACCACATGCAGCACCAGGAGATGCTCCAAGTCCTTTTCCTGCTGGAGTTGCTGCCTTAAGTGCAGCTGCATCAAACTGTGGATGAAGAAGTGTATCAAGATTACGAGGATCAATCATTGCAACTGCTTCCTTCTCTGTTCTCATTCCCTCATCTACAAGGTCGCATGCAATCTTTAATGCTGCCTGTGCTGTTCTCTTACCATTACGTGTCTGTAACATGAACAGCTTACCATGCTCTACTGTAAATTCCATGTCCTGCATATCTCTGTAATGTTCCTCCAGAGTTGCACACACATTCTTAAACTGTTCAAATGCTTCCGGGAACTTCTCACTCATCTCCTGAATATGCATTGGAGTTCTTACGCCGGCAACAACATCTTCACCCTGTGCGTTAGTAAGGAACTCTCCGAAAAGTCCTTTAGCTCCAGTTGCAGGATCTCTTGTAAATGCAACACCAGTTCCACAGTCATCCCCCATATTACCAAATGCCATAGACTGTACATTAACTGCTGTTCCCCAAGAATAAGGAATATCATTATCTCTTCTGTATACATTAGCTCTTGGGTTGTCCCATGAACGGAATACAGCTTTGATAGCTCCATATAACTGTTCCTTAGGATCATCTGGGAAATCCTTGCCAATCTTAGACTTATATTCAGCCTTAAACTGTGTTGCAAGCTCCTTAAGATCATCCGCTGTAAGCTCTACATCAAGCTTAACCCCTCTCTCATCCTTCATCTTGTCAATAAGCTCTTCGAAATATTTCTTGCCAACTTCCATAACTACATCTGAATACATCTGGATAAATCTTCTATAACAATCCCATGCCCATCTTGGATTGCCAGACTTCTGTGCAATAACATTAACAACATCCTCATTAAGTCCAAGATTAAGAATTGTATCCATCATACCTGGCATAGAAGCTCTTGCTCCAGAACGAACAGAAACTAAAAGTGGATTCTCCATATCTCCAAACTTCTTGCCTGTAATCTGTTCCATCTTCTCAATATGTTCGTTAATCTGTCCCATGATCTCATCATTGATCTCTCTACCATCCTCGTAATACTGGGTACAAGCTTCTGTTGTAATTGTGAATCCCTGTGGTACAGGAAGACCAATATTAGTCATCTCTGCCAGATTCGCACCTTTACCACCGAGAAGCTCACGCATATCTGCGTTTCCCTCTGTAAACAAATACACCCATTTCTTTCCCATAACAAAACCTCCATAATTTAATATTCAGTTATTTAAGTAGTATATTTCTTAGCTTGTTAAAATTATAACATAGTAATCGTTTTCGTGCAACCATAAATGTATTTATTTTAATACAATTTTATATACAAGCCTTACATTTACAGAATATGCTTAATATGGGAAAATATTCATGCTGTACTAAATAGTACAACAATAGAGCCATCATTGAAAACACAATATAAGGAGGATTTTTCTATGCCTAAAGACCCTGTTATGCTTTTAAGCTTTGTCAATACACAACTTCGAGACAATTACAATACATTAGAGGAACTGTGCAAATCTTATATGGTTTCTGAAGAAGAAATAACCAATAAGTTAAAGACAATTAATTACGAATATAATAGTGAAAAGAACCAGTTTGTTTAGTCTGAAAACGCAAGACCTACTAGAGCCTGCCAATATGTAAATCTAGTAGGTCTTTTTTTGCACATTAAGTTGTGCGCTCTTCTAATTTACCTACTCAATCATTATTTCGTTACATCTGTGTAGGTCTTTTTTCAGCTTCTCCAACGAATTAAAGTAAACCAGAATCAAAATTATCAGCAAAAGACCTACACAACCAGTATTATTCAATGATTTAGTATGTCTTTCAATTTTTACATCATCAATCTTCCAATTAAAAAACCTACTATATTGCATATTATTCTGTCCTTAGTAGGTTTTGCCCAACAATCTGCATACGAAAGCTGATACTTTTAATGATTCCTGATATTAAAAAGCAGGTATAATATACAGACTCACTCTGCACATTACACCTGCAATATCAATTACTTATTATTTCTGTCTTGCAGCGGCTCTGGCTGTCAGTTTTCCATCTACAAGGTCAATAACAATGTCATCACCTGTATTAATATTGCCTGCAAGTATTAACTTGGCTGCCAGCGTCTCAACTGTCTTTTGTACATATCTCTTAAGCGGTCTTGCACCATACATTGGGTCAAATCCGTTCTCAACTATGAAATCCTTGGCTGCATCTGTAAGAACAATCTCAAGCTCTTTATCTGCAAGTCTCTTGTTAACATCTGCAACAAGAAGATTAATAATATTGCTGATATTATCCTTAGTAAGAGGCTTGAACATAATTATTTCATCAAGACGGTTAAGAAATTCTGGTCTGAAATGATTCTTTAAATCACCCATAACAGCTTCCTCTGCCTCTGGCTTAATTGAGCCATCAGGATTGATGCCTTCAAGCAGATATGAAGAACCAATGTTACTTGTCATTATGATTATAGTGTTCTTGAAATCCACAGTTCTTCCCTGTGAATCAGTTATACGGCCATCATCAAGTACCTGTAAGAGGACA
>OLHA01000716.1_pt1 | contig 19109 bp, 17 predicted proteins | sample 1605961 | NCBI WGS metagenome assembly OLHA01 (sample SAMN03283288) | human gut metagenome | biome: human-associated habitat; material: feces | host: Homo sapiens | place: Peru | collected 2012
GAGATACCCGTTGATCCTGCCGCTCACAAGTGGGGCGAGTGGATAATTGACGGCGACGCAAGCTGCGCACACGGCGGCACAAAGCACAGAGTGTGCGAGTACGACGACACGCACATCGAATCCGGAACGATTCCGGCAGGCGAGCATACCCCCGGTAACACCGTGATTGAAAACAAGGTTGACGCAACATGCACTGTTGACGGCAGCTATGACGAGGTCGTTTACTGCACGGTTTGCAACACGGAGCTTTCAAGAGAAACAAAGACAGAGGCTGCAACCGGTCACGAGCTTGTTCACCATGACGCGAAAGCGCCTACATGCACAAACGTCGGCTGGGACGCATACGACACATGCGCAAAGTGCGACTACTCGACGTATGTCGAGATACCCGTTGATCCTGCCGCTCACAAGTGGGGCGAGTGGATAATTGACGGCGGCGCAAGCTGCACGCACGGCGGCACAAAGCACAGAGTGTGCGAGTACGACGACACGCACATCGAACCCGGAACGATTCCGGCAGGCGAGCACACCCCCGTTACCATTCCCGGCAAGGAAGCCACATGCACGGAAACGGGACTTACGGAAGGTAAAAAGTGCGCAGTCTGCAACGAAATTCTCCTTCATCAGGAGGTTATCCCCGCAGCGGGACACAATGAAGTTGAGGACGCGGCAAAACCTGCCACATGTACGGAAACCGGTCTTACCGCCGGCAAACACTGCGATAAGTGCAATGAAATCCTTGTCGCACAGGAGGTAATCCCGGCTCTCGGACACAACTTTGAGTTTGTCTCCGAAACTCCCGCAACATGCACCGAAAACGGCGAAAAGCTTTACAAGTGCACGCGCTGCGACGAGACGAAGACCGAAACAACGGACGCACTCGGACACAACTTTGAGTTTGTCTCCGAAACACCCGCGACATGCACCGAGAACGGCGAAAAGCTTTACAAGTGCACGCGCTGCGACGAGACGAAGACCGAGGCAACGGACGCACTCGGACACAACTTTGAGTTCGTCTCCGAAACTCCCGCGACATGCACCGAGAACGGCGCAAAGCTCTACAAGTGCACGCGCTGCGACGAGACGAAGACCGAAGCAACGGACGCACTCGGACACGACTTTGAGTTTGTATCCGAAACTCCCGCGACATGCACCGAGAACGGCGCAAAGCTCTACAAGTGCACGCGCTGCGATGAGACGAAGACCGAGGTTATCAACGCGACCGGTCATGTATTCGGCGAATGGGTAACGGTTAAGGAACCCACCGCGACAGAGGACGGACTTGCGCGCCGCACATGCCTCAAGTGCGATGCTTCGGAGGAAAAGATTCTCAAGGCGCAGGGCGAGAAGACCAGACTTATCAAATTCGTAAACATCGACAAGATGCACTACGTGCTTGATAACGACGGCGAGGAGTACATCGTTTACAACTCCGCGACGATAAACTGGTACACGAACAAGCCGCTGAACTTCACGGTTTACACCTATTCGAACTTCAAGTACCCGACAATAATCGTCAAGGTCAACGGCGTTAAGATCGAGCCGGACGCAAACGGCGTCTACACGGTTCCCGCCGGTACCGACCTTGCGGTCGTGACGGTCGAAGGCGCGGTCAAGGACGGCGACGGCACGAAGCTCTCGTTCTGGGAGATGCTCCTCCGCTTCTTCAAGAAGATAATCGCCTTCTTCGGCAAAATCTTCGGCGGCTCCTCCGGCGGCTCCGACGGCTCCCACAGCTGAGCAGCATATTCATAACGGCTGCGCAGCCTTCAAACCGCACAGCCGTTCCCTTGCATCCTGATTAATATGCACAAAACGGGCGAGAGGTCAATTCCTCCCGCCCGTTTAAGTTATGATTTTTTTGTTAACAGAAATTAAGACAGATGTTTTATTAAAGATCGAAAAAAAGTCTTTTAAGGACGTTATTCTGTCGGTTAAATTATACCCAATCGTGTCATCTCATCTTTAATTCTTTGTCTGTTTTTTGCGGTGATACCGGTCAACGGCAATCGCACGGCAGGGGAGAGCTCCTGTTCACGGAGCATTGACACGGCAGCTTTTATCGGAATCGGGTTTACTTCGCAGAACAACAGATTCATAAGCTCCGACAGTCGAATATTCATTTCCGCGCCGCGTACATTTTCTCCGTTTAAAAACAGCTCGCACATTCGATGCATTTCAAGCGGAATAATGTTCGATGCTACGCTTATAACACCCTTGGCGCCGAGCGACATCATTGTGCCGGTGAGGTCGTCGTTACCGGAGTAAAAGTCGAGATCGCCTTTGCAAAGTGAAAGCGCCTTTATAAATTTTGTAATATCCGTATCGGCCTCTTTTACCGCGACAATGTTTTTGTGTTCTGCCAGTGCCCGATATGTTTCAGGTGTGACAGACACGCCTGTGCGCGACGGAACGTCATAAACGATTATAGGTGTGCTTACCCTGTCCGCTATATAATAATAGTGTTCAATCAAGCCCGTCTGTGTGCATTTATTATAATAGGGAGTGACGATCAGAAGACCGTCGACTCCCTCTTTTTCCGCCGCATTTGCTTTGCGGACGGCTTCCTCCGTGTTGTTTGAACCTGTGCCGGCAATAACCGGAATTTTACCTCCCGCTTCCGTCACGGCAAGCGCAAATATTTCTCTTTTTTCATCTGCCGTGAGTGTGGGAGCTTCTCCCGTCGTTCCTGCGACGATGAGCGCATCGGCACCGTTTTTGATTTGAAATTCCAAAAAACGTTGAAATCCGTTTTTGTCAACATGCTTTCCGTCGGGTGTGAACGGCGTGATAAGCGCCGTGCCGCATCCCTTGAAAACTGTTTGCTTCAAAGTATCACCTTATTAATTTTTAGGCTCTATATAACCTTCCGCGCATAGAAGCTCTGCCGCAAGCACTGCGCCGCCGGCAGCTCCGCGAAGCGTATTATGCGAGAGACAAACAAATTTGTAATCATACTGTGTGTCCTCGCGAAGTCTTCCTATTGACACTGCCATTCCGCCCTCAAGCTCACGCTGAAGCTTGGTCTGAGGCATATTATCTTCCGTGAAATAGTGTAAAAACTGCTTCGGCGCGTGCGGAAGCTCAAGCTCCTGCGGTCTGCCCCTGAAGTTTTTCCAAACCTCGAGAATTTCGTCCTTTGAGGGTTTCTTTTCAAATCGTACAAAAACGGCGGCCATATGACCGTCCGAAACGGGTACACGCAGACACTGTGCGGTGAAATTCGGACCGTCCGCAGGCACTATCTCTCCGTCAACGACCCTGCCCCATATTTTAAGGGGTTCCTTTTCGCTTTTTTCCTCTTCGCCGCCTATGTAGGGGATAACGTTATCCACCATTTCGGGCCATCTTTCAAATGTTTTTCCTGCGCCTGAAATTGCCTGATACGTACACACAAGCACATCCTTTACGCCGAATTTTTCATCGAGCGGATAAAGAGCGGGAACATAGCTTTGAAGCGAGCAATTTGATTTTACCGCAATAAATCCGCGCTTTGTCCCCAATCTTTTTTTCTGATGCTCAATGACCTTGCAGTGCTCTCCGTTTATTTCGGGAATGAGCATCGGCACATCGGGAGTAAAGCGGTTTGCGCTGTTGTTTGAAACAACGGGGCACTCAGCCTTGGCATAAGCCGTTTCAAGCGCCTTGATCTCGTCCTTCGGCATGTCGACCGCACAGAAAACAAAATCAACTTCCGACGCAATTTTGTCGATATCGGCGGTCGCGTCAAGCACGGTCATGTTCTTTACGTTTTCCGGAAGCTTGGCAGTCATTACCCACCTTCCTCCGAGTGCTTCTTCATACGTCTTTCCCGCAGAACGGGGACTTGCGGCAAGTGCGGTAACGGTGAACCACGGGTGATCGGCAAGCAGAGTTACGAATCTCTGCCCGACCATTCCGGTTGCGCCGACAATTCCGACCTTGTAATGTTTTTCCATAATGCGACCTCCTTGGTATAATGTATATGCAAAAAGGCGATAAAGGTATTGCGCCTTTTTGATTTTTGTGCTATTATTTTTTTGATTTTATCATTGATTTAACCGCAAGTCAATCAGAAATACAATTTAAATAAGATTTTCGGAGCAGATATGAAAAAAAGTGATTTTTATTTTGAACTTCCCGAAGAACTCATTGCGCAGGAGCCTATTCCGGAACGCGACCGTTCGCGGCTGCTTGTTCTCGGCAGAAACACAGGCGCGATTGAGCACAGGAAATTTTATGATATTATTGATTATTTGAATGAGGGAGATTGCCTTGTTCTTAATAATTCGCGTGTGCTGCCTGCACGTCTTTACGGTATAAAAGACGAAACAGGAGCAAAGGTTGAGTTCTTACTGCTCAATAACCGCGGCAGTGACGTGTGGGAGTGCATAGCCGGCCCGGGCAAGCGTGCGAAAGAGGGCAATATGTTTACATTCGGCAACGGCGAGATGCGCGGAGAAGTCATTGAAGTTCTTGAAAACGGAAACCGTCTCGTTAAATTTACATACGACGGAATTTTCCTTGAACGGCTGGAGCAGATAGGTGAGATGCCTCTGCCGCATTATATTACACATCGCCTTGAAGACAAGGAGCGCTATCAGACTGTTTACGCAAAGCTCAACGGTTCCGCCGCCGCTCCGACAGCCGGGCTGCACTATACTCCCGAACTTCTTGAAAAAATAAAGGCTAAGGGCGTTAAAATCGCATATATCACGCTTCATGTCGGCATCGGAACATTTCGTCCCGTAAAAACAGAGAATATTGAAGATCATAATATGCATTTCGAGCATTACACAATTTCTCCCGAAGCGGCAAGCTTGATAAACGAAACGAAAAAAAACGGCGGCAGGATCATCTGCAACGGCACAACATGCTGCCGCACGCTTGAATCGGCATGCGACGAAAACGGCTTTGTGCCGTCATGCAGCAGAGAAACAAACATTTTTATTTATCCGGGCTACAAATTTAAATGCATTGACGCTCTGATAACAAATTTTCATTTGCCTGAAAGCACGCTTATAATGCTTGTGTCGGCTTTCTGCGGACGCGAAAACACGCTCAATGCATATAAAGTCGCGGTTGAAAACAGATATCGCTTTTTCTCATTCGGCGATGCGATGTTTATTTATTAAAATCGCATGTTGCGTCTTGCACGTATTGCATGACATTGACGTAATATGCTTCTGATTGAAATAATCGATAATTACACCGAAAGGATACAATCGTGTATAAATTACTGAAAAAAAACGGAGCTGCCCGCCGCGGCGAGTTTTCAACCGTACACGGGACGGTGCAGACTCCGGGATTTATGAATGTGGCAACGTGTGCGGCGATAAAGGGCGGACTGTCCGCATTTGACCTCGAAGACATAAACTGCCAGGTGATGCTTTGCAACACCTATCATCTTCACGTCCGCACGGGCGATAAGCTTATAAAAGAAATGGGCGGACTTCACAGGTTTACCGGGTGGACGCATCCGATTCTTACCGATTCGGGAGGCTTTCAGGTGTTTTCCCTTGCAAAGCTTCGCTCGATAAAAGAAGAAGGCGTCACCTTTAACTGTCATATCGACGGTCACCGCATTTTTATGGGTCCCGAGGAGAGCATGCGTATTCAGTCGAACCTCGGTTCAACGATTGCGATGGCTTTTGACGAATGCGTCGAAAATCCCGCAAAGTATGAATATGCAAAGCTTTCATGCGAGCGCACCACGCGTTGGCTGCGCCGCTGTAAAGAGGAGCACGACAGACTCAACGCGTTGTGTGATACCGTGAATCCGCATCAGCTGCTGTTCGGAATAAATCAGGGCTGCACATATGACGATCTGCGCATAAAACACATGCGGGAGATAGCCGAGCTTGATCTTGACGGCTACGCGATAGGCGGACTTGCGGTAGGGGAGCCTGCCGAAGATATGTACAGAATAATATCCGCGGTTGAACCGTATGCTCCCGCAGATAAGATACGTTATCTTATGGGGGTCGGCACACCCGGAAACATTCTTGAGGGCGTGCGGCGCGGCGTTGACCTTTTTGACTGTGTTATGCCGTCGAGAAACGCGCGTCACGGACACCTGTTTACATGGAACGGCGTTATAAATATCAACAACGCAAAATACGAAACGGATCTTCGACCGATTGACGGCGAGTGTGACTGTCCCGTATGCAAACGTTTTTCACGCGCATATATCCGCCACCTCGTAAAAGCGAAGGAAGTGCTTGCGCTGCGGCTTTGTGTTATGCACAATCTGTATTTCTACAATACTCTTATGACAAAGATACGTGACAGTATCGACAACGACACATTTGACGCGTTCTGTTCGGAGAATGTGTTGAAGCTTGATGCGCGCGCGTCGGAATAAAGGAGCGGAAAATGGTTCTTTATTTTTCGGGAACAGGCAACAGCAGATATATAGCAAAAAGAATTGCGGAAAAACTCGGAGACACTCTGTTTGATATCAATGCCGCAATAAAGGAAAGTGCCGCAACCGCAATCGGGACAACCGACGGCAGACTTGTTTTTGTTGTGCCGACATACGCGTGGCGTATTCCTCTTGTCGTACGCGATTGGATAGAGCATGCGGAATTTGCGGGAAATAATAAAAAAACATGGTTTGTTATGGACTGCGGCGGTGAGATAGGAAACGCCGCAAAGTACAATATCGAACTGTGCGGCGATAAGGCTTTTGAGTATATGGGGACTGCCCAAATCGTCATGCCGGAAAACTATATTGCAATGTTTTCGGTTCCCGTAAGGGAGAAAGCGGCGGAGATAATAAGCCGTGCGGAACCCGCAATAGACAGATGCATAAGCTGTATTGAGAATGGGGAAAGGTTTCCGATCCCGCGCAGCAATCTGTATGACCGTTTTATGAGCGGGCCCGTGAACGGACTTTTTTATTCGCTTTTTGTGAAAGCGGATGCTTTTACTGCGGGCGAAAAGTGTGTGGGGTGCGGAAAATGCGTTACCCTTTGCCCTTTGAATAACATTGCGCTTGTCGACGGCAGACCGAGATGGGGCAAAAACTGTACCCACTGTATGGCATGTATTGCATATTGCCCGACAAATGCGATAGAATACGGCAAAAAAAGCGTCGGAAAGCCGCGATATACATGTGAAAAGACTTTAAACGGGGGAAAATAAAACTATGGAGCTTTGGGACGCATATGACAGAGATATGAAAAAGATCGAAAACATGATCCTGTTTCGTGAAAAGGGAGTTCCGGACGGCTTTTATCATCTTGTATCGGAGATACTTGTGCGCCATACCGACGGCAGCTTTCTTGTAATGCAGCGCGATATGTCGAAGCATCTCGGCGGCAAATGGGAGGCGACTGCCGGCGGTTCGGCGCTGCGCGGCGAAACATCGCAAGACTGCGCAAAACGCGAGCTTGCGGAAGAAACCGGAATCAAAGCCGATAAGCTTATTTCCCTCGGAAATGTCATTCATGACGCTCACAAAACGGTATATGCCGGTTTTTTATGTATTACCGCCTGTGATAAGAACAGTATTGTTCTGCGGCGCGGCGAAACATCGGCATATAAATGGATAAGCCGCGATGAGTTGCTGACTCTCTCCGATGATTCTCTCGCGTCATCCCGGCTGATAAAGGTTTACACTGCGGGAGGTAATTAAAAAGAGATTAACCGTAATGCGTTTTAAAGGCTTAACGGTATTGAATTATATAAGCTTTGTGTCGGCGTGTTTGGAGGTTGAACAATAACGGTCAAGGCGCAGACATTTGTCCGCGCAATTCCTGAGAATATCTGATTGCGGCTGATATCCGACGGATTTCCCGATACGGCATAACGTAAAAAATTTTTATCGGCAATTACAAAAAGCGATACCGTGTACACTTACGGAATCGCTTGTTTTATTTCATTCCGGTATCGTCATTTTTGAAGTGACCGAATCTTATAGACGATTTTCCGAATTTCTTTCTTATTGCATCCATTGTGTTTTCGATGTTTTCCTGACGTTCGTCGGTTATGACAGGGGGCGCAAAGAGGTCAAGCTGTCTGAAATCCTCATTTTCACCGCAAAGTCCCGAAACGCTCACGCCAAGCAGACGGACAGGGTGAGAATACGACCAGTTTTCACGCAGCAGCAAAAATGCCGCGTCGGTTATTTCTTTTTGAAGATTTGTTGAAAACGGCAGGGTTTTCTGTCGCTGTATGGAAATAAAATCGGGGTCCTTTACGGTTAACTGAACAACACACCCTTTTTTGCTTAGAGAGCGCAGACGGGCGGCAACCATATCGCTCATAAGAGAAACCCCTTCTCTTAATTCTTCTTCACCCTTTAGGTCGCGGCGAAATGTCATGGAATGTCCTACGGACTTTATCTCCCGTTCCTCATAAAAGGAATGCACACGTTCGGTGTCGTTTCCCGTTACATTGTCATAGAGGAGGACACCGGCTTTTCCCAGACTCCGTTCGAGGACATCTTTAGGACATGCTGCAAGCTGCCCTATGGTTTTTATTCCCATTGCCGACAGCTTCAGCACCGTTTTTTTGCCCACCATCAAAAAATCGGATACAGGCAACGGGTACATTATCTCTTTATACCTGTCGCGCGTGAGCATTGTTGTTGCGTCCGGTTTTTTGTAGTCGCTGCCGAATTTTGCGATACTCTTGCAAAAGCTCACGCCGACCGATATAGTTATTCCTGCTTCCTCACGCACTCTGCACCTTATTTCATTTGCAAGAGCTTCGGCACTTTTTCCGAACAGGTGTATTGAATTTGTAACATCAAGATACGATTCGTCGATACTTGCAGGTTCGGTGAGATCGGTGTAGGATAAATATATCGCGTTCACTCTGTCGGATATATCTTTGTACAGAGAATGGTGCGGAGGGACACAGACAAGCTCCGGACATTTTTTTCTCGCCTGCCAAATTGTTTCCGCCGTTTGAATGCCGTATCTTTTTGCAAGCTGATTTTTCGCAAGAATGATTCCGTGCCTGTTTTCGGGATCTCCCGCGACCGCCATCGGGACGTTTTTAAGCTCCGGCGCAAGCTTTTCCTCGCAGGAGGCAAAAAAAGAATTGCAGTCACAGTGAAAGATGATTCTGTCCGTATTTTGACCCTCCTTTTCCTGTTTTTTTATCTGTAACTATTTTATCATTATCTGTTACGATTCTCAACCGTAAATTTTTTTTACCGACAATTTAAAAAGTATACGATGAATATTCGACACGGCGCATAAAAACACATAGCTTTCTTTATCTGTTTTTTATCAAATAGGTGTTGAAAAACGTAATGCGGAAGTGGTAGAATAGAAGTGTTAAAAAAATCAGGTTTTTGCGAAAACGCAAAATCATAATTTGCGTTTCTCGTAAAACGGAGGAGGAAAACCGAAAATGCTCAGCATTAACGAAACTCTTTGCAAGGGTTGCGGCTACTGCATTAAGTATTGCCCGAAGGCAATTCTCGAAATGGGCAGCGAACGCAACAAAAAAGGATATTTCTTTCCGCACTTGACCGATGCCGAAAAGTGCATCGCGTGTGCAATGTGCGCAACGATATGTCCGGAGGGCGCTATAGAGCTTACGGAAAAGGAGGGTGAATAATGGCTAAGGTTTTAATGAAAGGCAATGAAGCTATCGCGGAGGCTGCCGTCAGAGCGGGATGCCGTTTCTTTGCCGGGTATCCCATAACTCCGCAAAACGAGATTCCCGAATATCTTTCATGGAGACTTCCCGAGGTCGGCGGAACGTTTGTTCAGGGCGAGAGCGAAGTCGCGTCCGTTAATATGGTCTACGGCGCTGCGGCATCGGGCTGCAGAGCAATGACAAGCTCGTCCGGTCCCGGTATCAGCCTGAAGGCGGAGGGCATATCATATCTTGCCGGCACACAGCTTCCCGCGGTTATCTGTAACATAAGCCGCGGCGGTCCCGGCTTAGGTTCAATTCAGCCCGCACAGCAGGACTATTTGCAGGCAACAAAGGCTCTCGGACACGGCGGATTTAAATTGATGGTGTTTACCCCCGCTACACTTCAGGAAGCCGTCGATATCACATACAAGGCGTGGGATTATGCGGAGCGCGACCGCAATCCCGTTATGATACTTATGGACGGCTGCCTCGGTTCTATTATGGAGCAGGTTGAGCTGCCGGAGATGAAAGAACCCGACAGAACTCACACCGATAAGTGGAGCCTTAACAGACCTGCGGATTCGACGCGCGGTGACAGAGTGCTCACTCCCTATTTCCCCGAAGCACTGCTTGAGCTTCAAAATACATCTCGTGCAAGAATGTATGAGCGCTGGGCGAAGAACGACGTTCAGGTTGAGGAGTTCATGCTCGACGACGCCGAATATGTTGTTGTCGCATACGGTATTGCTTCAAGAAGCGCAAAAGAAGCTATCCTCAATCTTCGTAAAGAGGGCTGTAAGCTCGGCATGATCCGTCCGATAACGGTCAATCCGTTCCCGAAAGCAAGCTTTGAAAAGCTTGATTATTCACGCGTAAAGGGCATTATTGATATTGAGCTTGCCATTCCCGCACAGATGCATGACGATATAGAGCTTCAGGTTAAGGGACGCGCTCCCATATATGAATACTGCCGTTCGGGCGGTGTTCTGTTTGACGACGACGGCATTTATGCTGCCGTTAAGAAAATTTGCGACGGAGGTGCAAAATAATGGCTGTGTATAAAAGACCGGATACACTGAAAAAGACACCGAGCGGATTTTGCCCCGGGTGTATGCACTCGCTTGCAACAAAGCTCATTGCCGAAGTCGTGGACGAGATGGGACAGCATAAAAACTGCGTGCATATAGTTCCCGTCGGCTGCGCAACGCTCAACCTTGTTTACTGGGGAGGCGATGTGCTCGGCGCGGCTCACGGACGTGCTCCCGCCGTTGCTACCGGCTTTAAGAGAAGCAATCCCGACAGACTTGTTTTCGCCTATCAGGGCGACGGCGACTGCGCCGCAATCGGTCTTGCCGAAATAATGAATGCCGCAAACAGAGGCGAAAATATCACGGTTATCTTCTTCAATAATCAGACATACGGCATGACGGGCGGTCAGATGGCTCCCACGACGCTTATCGGTCAGAAGACAACGACAACACGTTACGGCAGAGATCCGGAGACAACGGGTTATCCTTTGAGAATGTGTGAGCTTCTCGCAACACTTGAAGCCCCGGCATTTATTGCGAGATATCCTCTTAACACACCCAAGGGCTGCAGAGACGCAAAAAAGGCTATCCGCAAGGGATTTGATATTCAGATGGCGGGCAAAGGTTTCTCGTTTATTGAGCTTCTCGGCAACTGTCCGACAAACTGGGGTCTTACACCGCTTCAGACGCTTGATTATATGGAAACGAACACGATTCCGTATTTCGTACCGGGTGTATACAAAGATAAATTCAAGGACGGGGTGAAATAAAATGAAAAGAACACTCGTTATTTCAGGTTCCGGCGGACAGGGCGTTATGAGCGCCGGAGTGATGATTGCGCAAACCGCCGTAGACGCCGGCAACTGCGCTACATATCTGCCCGAATACGGTCCCGAACAGCGCGGCGGCAGTGCAAAATGTACCGTTGTTGTTGACGAAAACGAAATTATTTCCCCTCTTGCGAGCAAGTGCGATACGCTTATCGTTATGAATGAGCAGGCATACGAAAAATTTGCAAAGACGCTTCGTGCAGGCGGTATTCTCGTTGCCAACACGAGCCGTGTCGAGTCGGAGATAAAAAAAGACGGCATTACGGTTGTTGAAGTTCCCGCCGACGATCTTGCGGTCGAACTCGGAAACATAAAGTGCGCAAACATAATTCTTATGGGTGCTCTTGTCGGAAGCGAGGCAGGCATTATATCTGAGGATGCGATTCTCAAGAGCCTTGATAAGAAATTTGCGTCAAAGAAAAAAGAAGTGCTTGAGCTTAACCACAAAGCGCTTCAGTTAGGCATTGAATACGGCAAAAAAGCCATAGGCTGAAATACCGTAATATAAAACGGCTCCCGCATTCCCAAAACGGATTGCGAGAGCCTTTTTCATGCTTTATTAAAGACCTTTTGTCGGCAGCCATTGTGTCGCGAGAGCATAGGCCTTTTTGCCGTTTCTCGATATGTATGAGCCATGATTTGCGCCTTTTATCACAATAAGATCACTGCCTTTTATGCTGTTGTGAAGAAACAGTGTGTCCGACAGCATCATGATGTCGTATTCGCCGCAAACAATATAAGTCGGGCATGTGATCTTTGCGAGGTATTCGGCGGTAAAATCGGGTTGTGTGAGCATCATGTCATTGAGCTTGTCGTTTTTGAAAATATTGTCAAGCTTTACTCCCGCGGTAAAATACGGCCAAAAAGCAGACGGCTTTGAATTGGCACCGCAGGATATTATCGCTGCCGGGAAGTCGGGATAATCGGCGGCGATGCAAAGCGCAGTTATCGCGCCGTCGCTGTGTCCCATTACTATCGGTTTTTCGATGCCGAGCGCCGCAGCAAATTCAACGGTGTCCTTTGCCATAAGCTCATAAGAGATTACTCCGGGGTCGCTGCTCTGTCCGTGACACCTGCTTTCCGTAACATAGACCGTATAGTCGTTCGCAAGGTATCTTGCCGCCTCCGACAGCGATTTGACGGTACCTCCGTTTCCGTGTATGAGAATAAGCGGCTGTTTGCCGTGACCGTAAACGTTATAGTGCATGTTAACTTCGCTCAACTGTATGAAGCCGTCAAATTCCGGAGCATCGACGGGCGTCGGAAGCGAAGATGTATCAAGCGAGCGCAGGTTGTATTTTTCGGGGTTTATTCTTATGTCGATTTGCATAATTTGCCCCGTAATGAAAGAAACGAGAGCAAGAAGTATTCCTACAGTGCTTTGCATATTTTTACCTCTTAAAGCTTTATTTGAGAAAATTGTAGCACATTTACGTTTGCATGGCAATATATATTCCGAAATTCATTTTAAAGCAGGGGGAGGCGCCGACAGAAGTAATCGGCGCCTCCTTGGAAGAAGTAGGGGGTAATTCTTTTTTTTACAGATGCTTTGAAAGCTCCCAGATATCTACGGAATCAAGTCCGACGGCAACACGAAGAATGTTTCTTGCGTCAGAGACGTTTATTTCTTTATCAAAGTTTGTGTCACAGGCGAGTTTTTCGATTGCCGTGGGATTTTCAAGACCGACGGCAAACCGAAGTGCCATTCTTGCGTCGCTGACAGACGGAGCGGTTCCGTTCGCAGTGACAACGCCGGGGATAACGGCTACGGTTATTTTATTGCAGCTGTCGCAGATAAGATCGCCGTCGGCATCGATGTGAACATGCCCCGTGAGTTTCGGTATAACGGTATCGTTAAGTGTTATTTCCGTTGCGGCACCGCCGTCTTTGAACAGCTTTCCGCATGTGGTGCACTTGAAATACTCAATATTGCCGTCCGAAGTGTAAGTAGGGTCAACTGCGGGAACTTTGGTTAAATCATGAACATGAGCTGCAGAAATAACGGATATCTTTGTGCAGCGGGCAGCAAAGAGAACGCCGTTTGTCGTAGGGTATTGTTCGGGTTTAACCGTGATACCGTTAAATGTTATTTTGACACTATCGGCAAGTTTATAGCCGCTCTTTGCTTTAACGGTTATGCCGGCATAATAGTTGCCCTCCGAGGTCATTTTTTCAACGGTCGGAACATTTCCGTGATTTTCGTCATCGGAATATACGGCGCCGTTTACTTTGTTGGGGTCGTTTTTGTCGACATCCTGAATCGATTCACATGTAATTTCGTACTTGTCTTTGTCTGCGGGAGCAACCTCGGCGGTGAAAACGGGCGCGTCACCTTCGGTATATTTCAGTGTTGCGTTGATTATGTTTACACTGCTTACGGTTTTAATATTTACTGTGCTGTATGTCAACGGTTCGCTGAAAAAGACTTCGCTTTCATTTCCGGTAAATTCATAAAAGTGTTCCGGATTTTTGCTTTCGCTTGGATTGAAGTATGAAACTGCCTCCTTCGCCTGTATGCTGAAATACAGCGTACCCGATTTCGGTGCGGTTTCTTTTTCAAGATAATCTTTTATTGACTTCCACCATTCTTCGTTTTCGCAAACGAAAGAATCAAAAACATCGCTTTCCGAAGTGCCGTTGCAATAAAGCTTTATTTCATATTTGACCGAGGATTTGCAATAATACTCGGATGGTGTAAAAATCGCTTTATCATGTGTTCCGTAGAAATTAAACCACTTGATATCAATGTCGGTTTTTTTCCCTTTTTCCCACTTAAGTGAAAAATTCGGTGTGAATGCAGTTTTCGAAACCGGAACGAGGGTGCAGTTTATCGAATATATATCTTCCAAGCTGTTTCGGTTGCATTTATATTTATATGTGACATATTTTGCGCCGTCGTCAAGCGTCAATGTCGTTCCGGCGACCGTTCCGCCGCTCCAGTCGTATGCTCTTTCAACGTCAAATCCGCAGCGCGCAGTCAGTTGGGAAAGGTCGATCGTGTTATCATCGTTTTTTTCGACGAAAATTTCCTGCACGTCGAGGTTTATGTTGTTTATAATGCCATCAAATTTAAGCCTTGAACAGTCGGTATCGGACAATTCGATTGCACCTAATCTGTTTTTGTGTAAATCCAGGATTCCGTTCTTCCGTCCGTCATACAAATCTTTTCCGAGTTCGGTAAAGCCTGCCAAATTAATATTTGTCAACAGATTACCTTCAAGATCCAATGACTTCAGCGATTGTTTATTCACGCCGCTCAAATCAATTTCGGTCAATCTTGCTTGTTTGCACCACAGTCTTTCCAAAACGGGTTTTTCGCCGAGAACCAATGAAGTCAGATTGTCGGTCAGCCTGTTGCAGGATATCATAATGCTCTTGAGCATTTTATTGCTGCTCAAATCCAGCGACGAGAGTGAATTAAAGCCCATTTCAAGTTCTTCAAGCTGCGTGTTTGCGCTTAAATCGAGGGACGTAAGTTTTTCCGCATCAAAAGGAAATCCACCGTAACGATTATAATAGAATATTCTCAGATTTGTGAAATATTCGATGCCTTTCGTGTTTTCGGTGTTATTATAAAGTTCAATTTCGGTTACCGATTCGATTTCATCATCGCTCAAAAGATCGTCGCCGTTCACATCAAAGGTTTTTACCAGTCTTCTGAATGACTCATCGGGAAATATTGTTTTGTTTATATTTACAGGTACGCTCGCTTTTGCCGATACGGCAAAAGGAAATACCGTGAATGCAAGCATCGCCGCACAGAGTGATGCTGTCATTTTTTTGAGCGAGAATTTCATTTGATTTTCTCCTTATCCGTTATAGTTTTTCCATGAGGAAGGTTCGTCAAGTCCGACCGCCGCTCTCAAAATATTTCTCGCGTCGCCTACCGCTACTACGCCGTCACCGTCGGTGTCACAGGCGAGAAGCTGCGCAGCCGTGGGAATGTCAAGCGCGACGGCAAAGCGAAGTGCGCTTCTTGCGTCGGAAACGGTTATCTCGTTATCCCCGTTTGCGTCACCCGCCATATACGGGTTTTCAGTCCATGTCGCATAAAGAGTTATATTTTTATAACGTTGGTAACCGTTGTCTTCCGTGATTACGGTATCTTTGTCAAATTCTTTATCGGTTTCCTCGTTTATATCCCAAGATCTCCAATACATATATTTGTAATTCTTTCCGCTGCCGTCGCTTTTTGTGTTCCAACCGTTAAATGTGTAGCCGTTTCTTACGGGAACATAAGGTAAAAGCGACATCATTGCGCCCGAGTCTCTGCCTTTTGTATAGTCGTATTTGTCAGACTCCTTACCGTTAAGCGTTCCGCCGTTGGCATTAAGCGTTAATACTATACCGTCATTATCAAAGGTGTTTTTGGTATAGGTCGCGAGAACCGTTACAACATCTTTTTCCTTAAAGCAATCAGCCGGCACGGAGGTTACATACTCACCGTCCAAGTCCCAGCCGACAAAGGTATAGCCTTCTTTTACGGGTGTGTATTCAGTCAGGTCAACCGTCTGATACTCGCTTGAGCTGCTTGTCATGGTTATTTCATACTTACCGTTTATTTCGCCGCCGAGACCGTCAAGCGTCAGGTAATATGTGCCCGTTCCCTTTAACGGTTCGTCGGAGAAGGTAGCGTAAATCGAAAGACCGTTAGAGTATTTCACATCGCCGTCATTTTCCCAAGAAAAACCCTCGGAGGTGAACTCCGACAAGGGTATATCCTCTGCAACTTTTGTTGCGCCAGTCCAATCTGTTGCCCAATAAACAAATTGTGTTCTGCCGTTGAACGGATGAACGCCTGCGGTCAATTCGGACAAGCTTACCGTCGTGTCGCCGTCGGCAACGTCAAACCTTATTATTTTTGAATAATCGCCGTCGATTTTTCCGTCCATACCGTTAAGGCCGGTCTGGAGTATCAGCGTGTATTTTCCGTCGTCCTTGATTGCAGCGGCATTTACCGTCATTATGCACGAGAAACTTAACACTGCTGCCAACAGCATCGAAATTGTTGTTTTTAGTCTGATATTTATTTTCTTTCTTAAGTTTTCGGTTTGAGCTTTCATAAGAGTTCCTCCTTTTATATAAGCCTTTTTCAAGGCAATTTCACTGTTTTTTTCTTGTTTGCAAATCAACCCGTTTATTTGAAAGGTCAACGGACTTCCCGTCAATGCACGGCTTTGTATTTTCATCGGAGCGCTGCCCGACAGAATATGCGTTTTGAGTCGATTTCATCATCGCTCAAAAAGTCATCGCCGTTCGTATCAAAGGTTTTTACCAGTTTTCTGAATGATTCGTCGGGAAATATAGTTTTGTTTATAGGTAGGTTCGGCTTTGCCGATACCGCAAAAGGAAACAACGTGAATGCAAGCATCGCCGCACAGAGTGATGCAGTCAGTTTTTTGAGTGAAAATTTCATTCTGTTTCTCATTATCCGTTGTAGTTTTTCCAAGAGGACGGTTTATCAAGATTTACAGCCGCTCTCAGAATGTTTCTTGCGTCCGTAACTGTAATTTTGCCGTCCTTGTCGGTGTCTGCGGCAAGTAACTGAATTGCCGTGGGCTTATCGAGCGAAACGGCATATCGGAGCGCATTTCGTGCATCGCTAACGGTTATCTTTTTATCCCCGTCGGTATCTCCCGCAGTATATTCGGATGCAATTTCCGCCGTGAAAACATTTCCGAGATACAGGTCATAGTATTCTCCGTCAACTATTCCTCCGCCCTCTTTTCCGGGAGTCACTTTTTTTCCGTTTACTCTTATTTCGATTTTATCCTCGTCCGCAAAACGCCAGCCGTCCTCAAGAGCTTCTTTTTTTATCCAAATCGTTGCGCCGTAGCTATAGGTTTTTCCTTTTTCGAATTCATTCAAAACGGTGAAGCCTGTTCCGTCCGTCAAAAGCTCAAGCCGCCAGTTGTTGCTGCACCATATTTTCGACACGTTGTCCGACCATGTTATCAAGAACACCTCAAGAATATCCTTATACTTATCGGAGATTTTCGCTGTCATACGGGGCTTGTCGCCTGCGTTGTAACTAAGGGCAGCGTTTTCGATATCTATAAGCGAGATTACTTTTTTGGGGTCCTGCTTCGGTATTTCCGAAACGGTGCGAAGACCTTCGACAATCATTTTCCTGCCGTTTTCCAAAACGGTTATTCCGCTTGTTATCTTTTTGCCGTTAAAGATTATGAAAGGATTGTTCTCGTCAAAGAAATAATCGACGCTTTCGTCTGACATATTGACGTGAAGCTCCAGTGCGTATTTATATGTATAATTCTCCTCAAAATAATCAAAATCACTCTTTGAATGGTAGTAGTCGATTTCTTTTCCGTCGTTTCTTATCCATCTGCGATTGAGTATTGCAAACTTTTCTGATTTTGTTTCAGCGTCAAAGCTGTCTCTGAATACGCTTATTAAGTTGTTGGGGTAGTTTTGAATTTTCGGTTCTTTACTTGTTATGACAATTTCGTCCGACGGAATTATATTTTTGTCTTCCGCAAACGAAAGCATCGGTAAAAATGAAAACAGGGATGCGGCAGTCAGAATCAACGCAATAATTTTCATCGTTTTTTTGTTCATTTCAAACTCTCCTTATCTTATAACCGATAAAAGGTTATTTTTTCGTATTTTATTATACATCATCTGTACGATAAAAGTAAACAGATTTCCGATTTGTCAAGTTCCAAAGCGGAAACTATTTACTTTTTTTAAATACAGAGTATAATAAAATAATAAGCAGAGAAGTGTAGGTGTTTTTGATGAAATTTTGTGAAAAACTTAATGAATACATAGACAAAACCGGCTGTACGGCAAAAGAGATAAGCGAGCTGTCCGGAATCAGCGAATCAACATTGAGCCGTTACCGTTCCGGGGAACGTGTGCCGGATGTTAAATCCGATGCGTTTGATTCGCTCTGCAAAGCTGTCGCGGAGCTTTCACGACGCGAAAAAGGGGAGATAACTCTTGATTATCACACTGTTAAAGACGGTTTTTTGTCGTGCCTTGATATGAACACTGCCGACAGAGAGGTTTTCAGAAGAAATCTTGATACCGCGATGACGGTTCTTAACATAAACGCGTCGAAAATGTCGGCATACACAAATTACGAGCCGTCAACCGTTATCAGAATAAGGAACGGTTCGCGCCGTCCTGCCGACCCTCAGAGATTTGCACTGGGAGCGGCGGAATATATCTCCGAAAATGCGGATACCCCCGAACGGCTTGATGCCCTTTCCTCGCTTCTCGGCTGCAAGAGTGAAAGCATATCCGACAGTGCGCAACGTACGTCTAAAATATTCGAGTGGCTTTTTTCGGAGCATGCGGACGCGGAGGACGATGTTTCCGGATTTCTCGGCAAGCTCAGTGAATTTAATCTGAACGAGTACATAAAAAGCGTTCACTTCGATGAGTTGAAGGTTCCGACGCTCCCGTTCAGATTGCACGGTTCAAAGAGCTATTACGGAATCAGGGAGATGATGGAGGCAGAGCTTGATTTTTTAAAGACGACCGTTTTGTCGAAATCCGATTCCCCCGTGACAATGTACAGCGATATGCCGATAGAGGAGATTGCCAAGGATTCGGAGTTCATGAAAAAATGGATATTCGGAATGGCTTTGCTTCTCAAAAAAGGTCTGCATCTTAATATGATACACAATGTAAACCGTCCTTTTCCGGA
>OLHA01000719.1_pt1 | contig 19093 bp, 30 predicted proteins | sample 1605961 | NCBI WGS metagenome assembly OLHA01 (sample SAMN03283288) | human gut metagenome | biome: human-associated habitat; material: feces | host: Homo sapiens | place: Peru | collected 2012
AGCTTGGAGACAGGTCCGAATATAGTGGCGAGCGTCGGAGACGGTCGGTCGTGGTGGCATCAATAGTCTTGACCATAACCGACCCTCTACGAGGCTCATACCCTTTTTGGTACTAACTCCAAGCTGCGCTCATTCGCTCCTGCTGAGCTTCGTTCGCTTGCATGGAGTTAACCACAATCAGCCGTTTCCAACGGCTACAAGCCTCTACAAAATCTTTACTTCATTCACTATATTTTTTTCAGTGCTTTCGATACTTTGCATCCGCGACAAATAACTGATATTCAATATGGTATAACAATTATGGGCGGACGTGAAGTATCACGTCCCTACCGGATTGTGTTTTTCGCCAAAAGGCTGTTTTTTATGTTTTTTGTTTCGGTGCCCCCAGTATTTATCCACTGAACCATTAAAGGTCTTTGCGTTCCAGTTCGGTTTTTTGCAGGCGAATCACGGTTTCGCCGGCGGTGTTGAGCAGCTCCATATCTGTGCTGATATTGCCAGCCTTTTTGCACGACACGGTTTCTTCCAGTTTAATCAGCAACTGGGTTTCCTTATCGTTCTCGCTCTGGTTGTGGTAATACTGCAAGTCCTCAAACTGCACATCGTTTTCCTTTGAAGAGTCGATGTGGACTTTGCCACGGATAATGTTGTGTTGGGTTTGCACATGCACGGTGCGCATGTCGATGTCGATAACAAGGCGTATTTCCTTGTCGAGCACATTCTCGCCCTCAATCTCCTTCACCAGCCAAGGGCCGTTCAGCAAGTCGAAATTGAGTTGGCGCAGACGCATCACCTCTTGTCCCTTGAGGTTTTTCAGCACCAGATAGTTGATGTTGTAGAGTTGCTGCATTTCCATGCTTGCCACCTCTGCCAGAGCGTCCATGATGGTTTGCTCGCTCGTCACGCTGTAGCACAATGCGCCGCCCTGAATCATATCGGTAAACGACAGTTTGTTGCCTTTCAGCTTAAAGCGGCCGTTGATGGCATTACAGCCATTGCAGCCATACACTTGATTGCCATTTTTGAAATCAAGGAAGATATAGGCACGCTCATCGGTGTCGATGTCGATTTTATTTACGCTCAAAATAGTCCATTCGCCATAGAGCTGCTTGTCGGGGGCAGTGATAGTCACTTTTTGGGGTCCTTTCTTGCCTGCCATCTGGTCAGCCATCGGAATAGACACAGCTTGCTTCTCATACACGGATTTTTTCTTGTCGGTATTTCTCTTTGTGTCGGCGTAGAGCGAAGTGAACACAAAGCAAACCGACAAAGCCGCAATTATATATTTTTTCATATAATAAAGTAAAGCCAATTGGTTTTCAAATCTCAAATTTCGCAAATTTCCACCAATTACACAAACCTTTTAATATTAATTGGCATTTGCCAGCCGCTTGTGAACGGTCGTCGGCGCAGGTGCGTATGGGCAATGGGTGGGCTTGTTGTTGTGATATAAAAAAGATTAAATTTTGTGGAGAGGGGGCGTTATGTGGTAGGAATGAGTTATTTTTACCTTTTATTCAAATTCCTGTTTCGTAATTACTTGGAATGTAGGATATTATATTGTTTTTGCGTTGATTTTCAAAAAGTTTGCGACAATAAATCGGAAACACTTTTCTGTTTTTCAGAAAAGCGGCAATTATTGGTTTTGAAGTTGTTTGATTTTCTCCTGGAGGTTCTTGATAATCTCTTGCTGCATGGCAACCACGTCAACAAGTCCAGAAATTCGCTTTTTCTGTGCATCATCTATTTTCCCTTTCAACATTTCGCCTTCACCACGCAACAACCAATCGCAGTTTAGGTCGGGAAACTCGCGTGCTATACTCTCAAGTGTTACAGAACTTGGACCATTCACGCTACGCATTTGGCTCCAGAGAGTTGGTTGTTTAATTCCTATTTTCTTGGCGAAAGCCGCATCTGTCATTCCGCTGAAGGCAATGAAATCTTTAATTCTACTTATCATATCTGCAAAAGATTTAATAAATATATTTTAACAAAACACTTAAATAATCGAAAATGCAGTATAATATATTGAGATTACAATTACATTTATTGAAATTTCAATTAACTTTGCACTATCTATCAATCACAACCCAAAGTTAACACTTTTCTGTGAGATAGCAAGCGATTGAAACCAAATTGTTTAACTAAATAAAAATTCGACTATGGAAGAAAAAATGAACGCCAGCATAGCAAACGAGAACGAGAACAGCAACGCAGTGAACAGCGAACTTGAAGGGCTTCGTGAGGACAACGCCAATCTCCTCGCTGAGCTTGTGAATCTGAAGGAGAAGGTGAAGTCGTTGGAGAGCGAATTGAAGGACGAGAAGGACGAGAACAGTTCCCTCAACAAGTGGTGGCTTCAGGAGAGGAGCAAGGTGCAGGTATTATGTATTGTGGCAAAAGCGGCTGCTAACAACGATGACAGCGTCGTTCAGCTGATTGACCGAATCGCGAAGTCGATCTGATAACCGACAGCAATTCCGCCGTAGCTCAGCAATGTAGAGCGCAGAGCGCTGGATAGCCTCTGAGGTCGTTGGCGCAATACCAACCGGCGGAGCAAATGGCCCGTAAGGGCGCAGCAGAGTTCATTGACTTATTGCTTTCCGACGGAACTGACGCTGACTGTACAGCGTTAAGCCAGTCGTTGAGCGAACCTCCAGTACCGCTATGCCGTAATCCGTCCCCCACCGAGAGGCAGAGGAACGGGGAGCAGAATTGGCAATAAGGAGAAATCCCGAGCCAGGCGAGAGGGGAGGCGAGCGAAATCCCAGCCATGCCGAAGGCTGGTGCCGATGAGCGGCGGCGTAGATGACCGCTCGGAGTGATAATTAAAGATACAGAAGCCGGAAACGGCACAAGCATAATTCAGGCGGCGTACAACCAAGCGGTCAAGGTGGTGTTCACGGCCATGTGGACACAGCTGGCTTTCCAGTTTCGCAGGTTCGAATCCTGTCGCCGCCCCTACAAAACATTTACGACAATGATATTAAGCGAATACACAAACACCATTATCCAACAAGTGGCAAAAGGGATTACTGACGCAAGGGAAGCCTTGCGCAACATGAATGTGGTCATCCCGTCTTTTGAGACCTTGCTTGAGTTTGAAATTCCTTTAAGCAGTGGCGACAATTATTGTCTTCTAAATGGAGGAAACTCAACTTGCACAAATGATGACCAAGAGAAAATCAAATTCAATGTGAAATTACAGTTCCCCATAAGTGAGAGCGACGGAGAATGAAACCTTGGTTACATCATTTGATGTTTCCTGTTTCCCTTTCTTGCCTCCCATTGAGAAAATGCTTGAAAGCACGCTGATGCCACCTGAAGTCTCGTTGGTTGTCTCAATTCCAAGTACAGCTTCAAAGTTGACAACAGAAACGAACTTCATACCCTTGTCGCTTCGTGCTTTTGGCAAATCTATTCCTAAGGCACTCGCTTCAACAGCCAGTTGCATACCATTCTCATTGAGTTGAGGCTTAGCCTCATTCACGCCCTCGGCAATCTGCGTGAGTGTCTCTTTAACGAAAGTCTTTAAGTCCATAAGTAAGATGTTTTTGATTGTTTGGTACCGCAAAGATACTCATTTATCGGGAAAGGCTTTTGTCCGCCGTGGGGTGAACACCTCACCTCGCGGCTATTATGAAAAATCTTCAACACTTTTATATTGTTATGGAAGCAACAACCACACATGAGAATATCGTCGGAACTATCCGAGATATGAAAATCGGGGACGCAGTCCAGTTCCCGATAGAAAAGACACCCTACATAAGGGTGGCGCTCTACAGCCGTCTGTTGCCTGAGCGTAAAGCCGGGTGCAGATGGTCGACGAGCACAGACAATGAGTTAGGTACCGTAACCGTCAGGAGGACCGGGTGATGGAGCGCATGGCAATCGAGAACAGGTTGCTCGCGAACATTCTCGCTGCGACTTCGACGATGACGGTAGGAAAGACGAAGGCCGCCCGTATAGTTGGCGGAGAGCGTACCTTAGAGCGGCTTCACCTGTCGGGTGCCATCGAGTGCGCCGGCAAGGTGAACGCACAGAACGGGAAGTGGCGTTTCAACCTCTCCCAGGTCCTGCAACATTGCAGGCCAAGCAAGCAGCCCAAAAAGTCAAACATCTAAAAATTCACTGAAATGAAAACATTCCTCACAATCTTCTCGTGCGTCCTATTCCTTTCAGCCGTGTTCATGGTTCCGGCAGACGACGCACCTCTGTCAACGCTCATTCCTTGGGCTATATGGGTATATTCCATCTTGTTCCTCGTGAGAAAGATTTGGTTGGAACTTGAGCAATGGGATAAGGACGACAACGGCAAGAAGTGAGGTGCATGGCTTCCGCTCACGAGAGCCGGATGCGACTTTGCACTAACTATCATCACATGTGTGGCGCTCCGCCGTGAGGCGTAAATCCACACGCATAACCGCAAAACCGCAACCGAGCATCCGCCTGGGTCGCACCAGGGCAAGCCACCACACTTCATGTATAGGTAGTTTAAGTTTTATGTTATTTCTATTTCTATTTACAGATTTATGGTAACTTAATCGGAGAGTGCTGTCGCTGTGACAGCAGGCAGCACTTTTTATTATTGCATTGACACAACTTAACCTATCCGTTAAATAGCGTTGGTCAGACGAAAATAGAGTTCAATCTGTTTGCGTCTATTGTAATAAAACGCTATTTTTATAGTGCAAATAATTATAAGTCAAACATTTAATATTCAACTTATGGAAGAAACAAAAAACAAGAGTGTGTTCGCTACTCTGAACGCGATTGATGTAAGTGCCCATACCGAGGTCAAGGGTGAAGGGAAAGACAAGTTGACCTACCTTTCATGGGTGTGGGCTTGGCAGCAAGTCAAGAGCAGATACCCAGATGCAAACTACGAGGTTCGCCATTGGGACGGTAAGCCGTTCCTCTATGACGGGCACCTTGGTTATATGGTAGAAACATCACTCACAATTAAAGGTGAGACGATGAGTATGTGGCTTCCAGTAATGGACAGCAAAAACAAGGCGATGAAGGACACGCCTTATGAGTACAAAACGAGGTTTGGGAACAAGTTCGTTGAGCAGGCTTCGATGTTCGATGTGAACACAGCCATTATGCGATGCCTTGTTAAGAACATCGCGATGTTCGGTCTTGGCCTGTACATCTATGCCGGTGAGGATTTGCCTCAGGAAGCTAAAGAGAAACTTCAAGGTGTTGTCGATGAGGCTTGCCTCGCTATGCGTGCCGTGAAGAGCCGTGAAGAACTGGAGGCCGTATGGCGCACATACAGCAAGAGTGTTCCAACAACACAGGGCTCCGAGTTTATGACAGTACTGCAAGAAATGGCAGCACAATTCCCTAAACCCCAATAAATTTAAACAATGATTACTAAAGCAGAACTTAAACAGTCGTCGGTGGTGTTCGATGAGGACGGACACACATACCGACGTGGAGAGGAAGCCCTTTCCGGAATTACAGGACTTATCCACTCGGTGTTGCTCCTCGGCATCTACCCAGATGCGAGCGATTATGTGAAAAGGGTGCAGATACCGAAAGCCGGCTACTACGGCACATGCGTCCACAAGGCGATCCAAGCGTGGGACGAACTCGGTATTGAGTTGGTCACCTTCCCCGAAAAGGCGCACCCGACCGCAGGCACACTTCCTGCACAGGACGTGAGCGACGAGCTCGCCCACTACCGCAAGGTGAAACCTCGCAATGTGAAGACCGTTGCCAGCGAGTTCACCGTTGATTACCTCAACTTCGCCTCGCAGATTGACGCTGTGTGGTGCGATGACGAGGATAACATCTACCTCGTTGACCACAAGACCAACAACTTGGACTATTACCCCGGTGGTCCAGAAGGGCTGAAGGAATACCTGTCGTGGCAGCTTTCCTGCTATGCTGTGATGTTTGAGAAGCAGACGGGCAAGAAGGTCAAGGGTCTTATCGGCAACTGGCTCCGCAACGGTGCAGGAGAGCTGTGGCGCATTCCTCGGCAAGATGACGAAAAGGTGCTAAAGTTGCTGTCCACCGAGATTATGCCCGACGGCAACGGGCGTTTCGTTTACCTCAACCCGGAAATGCAGGTTTACGCCGAAAAGGTTGAGGAAGTGGAGCCAACCGCCAGCGAAGGCGCATTGACAGTTCCATCCGATGTGGTTGCTGCCATCGCCAATCTGCTGAGGGCTGAGAAAGCCGCCAAGGCGATGAAGGAGAAGCTCCGTGAGCTGATGGAGGCTGCCGGAGTGAGCAAATGGGAGTGCGACCAGTTCACCGCCACCATTGGAAAGGCGAGCGAGAGCACCACGTTCGACTCCAAACTTTTCCAAGCCGACCACCCCGACCTCTACAAGCAATACTTGAAGAAGACGACCCGAAAGGGCTCATTCACACAGAAACTTAAATAAAAAGTCAAACATTTAACTCACAACACTATGGCAGTAAATAAAGTTATCTTATTGGGCAATGTGGGCAAAGACCCACAAATCAGAGATGGAAACGGTCAGAAGTTCGCCACATTCTCGCTGGCGACCACCGACAAGTCGTACACCAAGCGCGACGGGACGGTAATGCCAGAACGCACGGAGTGGCACAGCATCGTGGCTAACGGCAACATCGTGCAGGTCATTGAGCGTTACGTCAAGGCAGGAACCAAACTCTACATCGAGGGCAAGCTGCGCACTCGCAAGTACACGGCTCGCGACAACACCGAGCGCCAGGTCACAGAGGTGTATGTCGACAGCATGGAACTGCTCGGCTCTAAGCAGGAAAGCAATCCGAATGTGGCATTCGCCAACCAGCAGTACAGTCAGCAGAACAACTCAAACAATCCCCCATACTGATTATGGCAAAGGTAGTTGAATTTGACAAGTTCAAGATTATCAAGGCATCTGCGAGGGAAATGTTTGATGCAGTCGGCTCTCCAGGTATCTGCGACTACTGCGATGATAAGCCAAATGAAGGCTACTACATTGCGGTGCTGAACCAGTGGTTCTGCAAGAAATGCTTCGACAGGTTCAAGGAAAACGCCAGATGGTACCCGGAGGACGCGCAGATTGAAGAGCGCAACTTCAAGCACTATGCCTCCTGTCTTGGCATAAATGTAGAGCCATGAAAGCGAAGATGGTCATCCACCTTAGCAAGGTGAACGGAAAGGTCACCGACGGGAGGACGCTTGACGAGTGTTGCAGGTTCCTCCCCAACGGTGATTATGTCGCCACCATTGAGGCGAAAGCCGATTGGGAGAAGCGGCAGCCACGCACTGTGAGCCAGAATGCCCTGTGCTGGGTGTGGTTCGCCGACATCGCCAACTTCTTCAACAAGACCTACGGCGATGACAGCTGGAACAAGGATAACGTGCATGACCTGTTTTGCGAGATGTTCCGCTCGCCGGTCGTGCTCCCCAACGGTCAGGTGATAGACAAGTGGGTGGAGACCTCGAAGCTCAACAAGCGTCAGATGACCGATTTCATGAATAAGGTGCAGTCGTATATGGCAACCGAGCACGGTGCCACCGTACCCCTGCCCGATGATGACAAGTACAGTGATTTCCACTCTTTATATTCAACGATGTAATATCTTGTTGCGTTCAGCTAAGTTGCGGCGTCGGAATGTAAAAATAGCCTCAACCATACAAGAATGAGATTTGCAATTTTTCCCTCGGTAAGCAGAGCATGGTTATGGCCACAATGGTTATTGCGGAATGAACTGCCGAGTTTTAATTCTATTTATGCCCCAATAAACAATTAAAAACCTATGATATACACAAAAGAAGAATTCAAAAAATTATGGGAAGCTGACGACGAAGGCTCAGGTATCACTTATGATGATATAGCGGATTGCGCCAAAGCGTGGGGCTTATATGAAACTCCAAGAGTTAATAACTTTTCAGAAGTCTTGTACAAAGTCCTTGTTGCGGCTGGTGTAGAAGATGCCGAAGATTTTAACCCACAAAAACAAAACAAATGAGCAACTACTGCAAGAAATGCCGTCTGCGTGACGGTTGCCTCCGCAAGTGCAAGGAGGCTGAAGTGTACGAGCAAGGGTACTGCGATGGTGTTTCCGACGGCTACAAGGGAGCGGTCGATGCGTTAACGCCTGACGAGCAACAACCTAAATTAATTATCAAAATTGAGGGTTTAAAAAAATAAAAATGGAAAATAAATATAAATTTTGGGTGGCACGTGATAAAGATGGTAATCTTTTCGCTTATAATGATAAACCTACACGTTGCGATAATCAAAAAGAATGGTTTGCGGAGAAGTTTCTCAGTTCAATGGAAAATTCGTTTTTCCCAGAACTCAAATGGGAGGACGAACCTTTAGAAGTTGAACTCCGCCCACTTGTAACCGACCTCGACACAAAGGCGCAGGAATACGCCAACAATGTCACCGACAACGAAGAAATCAAAGAGTTAGTCATCAGCGCTTACATGGCTGGGTATAACGCATAAAAATCAACGCTAATAACGACCATTATGATACTATACATATTCTTAACAGGCGCGCTCATCAACCTGGCGTTGATGCTGCTGCTCCACTGGCTGTTCGATGAGTGCGAGGTGAGCAATAAAGCCTACTGGATAATCACGGCATTGATGGTGATGCTGTCCGTCATTCCTTGGGTGTCGGTGCTGTTTGTGTATCTCTCTATGCTGCTGTACTCACTCACAAAGAAGCCGATGTGATGGTTTACACATTACGAGATTATCAGCAGCAGAGTTCCGATGCGGCAGTCCGCTTCTTCGGCGATTCCAACAGCTCGAAGCACAACGGCATCATCATACTCCCTACCGGCGCAGGAAAGTCGCTTGTGATAGCGGATATAGCGTCAAGGATTGACGAGCCGCTTATCGTGTTGCAGCCTAACCGTGAGATATTGCAGCAGAACTTTGACAAGTTGCAGAGTTACGGAGTGTGGGACTGCTCGGTGTACTCTGCGAGTTTCAACTGCAAGGAGATAAGCCGTATCACATTCGCCACCATCGGAAGTGTGATGAACCACTGCGAGGACTTCAACCACTTCCATAAGATTCTCATCGACGAGTGCCACCTCGTGAACCCATTCGGTGGCCAGTACCGTGACTTTATCGCAGCCGTCAAGGGTAGGCAGGTGATTGGGCTTACTGCCACTCCTTATAGGCTCGGTCAGACGATAGACCCGAAGACGATAGGGAGTCCGTTCCCAAAATACGGCTCAATCCTCAAATTCCTCACCAGGACGCGCCCAAGAGTGTTCGACAGTGTACTTTACTACTGCCAAGTGAAAACGCTCTTAGAACGCGGTTATTTGGCTCGCTTGCGCTACTTCGACATGAACCGCATAGATATGGACAATGTGAAGCTCAACTCTACTGGTGCGGACTACGACGACAAGTCGCTATTCAAGGAATTCGAGCGTGTCAGCTTCTATGAGTACACGTTGAGCATCATTAATCGTGTGCTGCACCCGAAGGACGGCAAGAGACGCAACGGAATACTCGTTTTCTGCCGCTTCGTCGAGGATGCGGAGAGCCTTGCGGCCCAGTTGGCCCCGGTGTGCGAGGTGGTGACTGGGAGCACTCCGAAAAGGGAGCGTGACGATATTTTGAAAAGGTTCAAGAGCGGAGAGGTGAGAGTGGTGTGCAATGTGGGCGTGCTCACAACTGGCTTCGACCACCCTGCACTCGACACCATCATTCTTGCGCGCCCAACGATGTCGCTTGCCCTCTACTATCAGATGGTGGGCAGGGCGATAAGACCATTCCCCGGCAAGGAGGGCTGGGTGATTGACCTGTGCGGCTCGGTCACCAAGTTCGGAAAGGTCGAGGATCTGTGGATAGACCCATGCGAAAACGGCAAATGGGTCATTACGAGCAACGGAAAACAATTAACAAACATAATCATGACGAAATGAGTTTAAAGAGATTCAAGTTCGGCAACCAGAAGATATACGTCGTGCCAGGCAGTGAGCACCGATTCCGCACGGAGCACGACGCAAAGTTCTACTGCGAGCAGAACGGCATTGATTTCTCCACGGTAGAGAAATACGACAGCAAGAAGGAGTACGACAGGTGGATAGAGCTTCAGATGCTGGAGCGTGCCGGCGAGGTCAAGAAGCTGCGCCGTCAGGTGGAGTATGAGCTGATACCTGCCAAGTTCGAGAATGTGAAGATAAAGGACAGAGAGGTGCGTCAGTGGCTTGTTTACACCACGCAATCGCTCGGCAACTATTTCTCCACCAAGAAAGAGGCTATCGACTTCTGCAAGAAGAACGACATTCGGCAGAAGGACATCGGTTTCATCACCAGGAGAGAGCCGGTGTATAAGGAGGTTTGCATAGAGCACAACGCCATATACACAGCCGATTTCGTGTACATAGACAGCACGGGCGCAGAGATAGTTGAGGACGTGAAGAGTGCCATCACTCGCAAGGAGGCAGATTATGTGCTTCGCCGCAAGCTGATGCTCCACGTTCACGGAATCCGAATTAAAGAAACGTAGCATTATGGAATCATGCATTATACTGACACAGGCGTTCCGTGAATGGGAGTGGTACGACGATATGAATACCGCTAAACTTTATCTCCATCTCCTGCTGAGAGCCAACACCGAGAATCGGGCTTGGAGGGGACTTGACGTGAAGCGTGGCGAACTGGTGAGCAACCCTCGCAAACTCGCTATTGAGAGTGGATTGTCGGAGGGTTCGGTAAGAACCTCGCTCAAGAAGCTCAAACGCACTAAATATGTGACCTGGGTGAGTTTCAAGGGAGATAATATCTATCACATTAACCACTACGAGGACTATGGAAGAAGGATGGATTAAGATGTTTCGCCGTTTCCTTGACTGGGAGTGGTACGGCGACACAAACATGGTAAGGCTGTTTCTCCACCTGCTTTTGAAAGCCAATTTTGAGGATAGGAGGTGGAGAGGAATGACCATAAAAAAAGGCCAGATTATCACTTCCTCACTCACTTTGAGCGACGAAACCCACATGTCGAGGCAGTGCGTTCGCACCTGCTTGGCGCGGCTTGAGCAAACAGGCGAGATTTTGCAAAAATCAACCAACAAATTTACACTTATAACTATTTGTAAATATGTGGATTATCAAGGTTGCGTGATTGAAAGTCAACCAACAACTAACCAACAACTAACCAACAATCAACCAACAACTAACCAACAACTAACCAACAATCAACCACAACATAAGAATATAAGAAAGAAAGAATTAAAGAATATATATACTCTTTCTAACGAAAGAGAGTCGGACGCTGTCGCCTCCGACCCCAAAAAAGCCTCAAAAGATGTTGTGGATTTTGCTGGTCTGATAAGATTTTTCAACCGTGCAATGGACCAAGCGAAAGCTATTATTCCACGTTGCCAGTCATGTGAGGGCAAACGCCGGGAGTTCGTTCGGGCGCGTATCCGTGAGCACGGAATGGAGAAAGTCTATGAGATGATTTCAAAAGCGAGTGAGAGCGACTTCCTCAATGGCAAAAATGCCCGTGGGTGGATAGCTGATTTCACATGGCTTTTCAGACCGAGCAATTTTCAGAAAGTGCTTGAAGGGAATTATGATAATCGCACACAGCAAACAAACAGAAACTATGGGCATACCAACCAAAATCAACAATGCTCTTCAGAAAGCCGTCAGGCGGAGCGAGAGAGACTTGCCGAAAGCTACGCAGCAACTATCGCCAGACTTGCAGCGGAAGACGACGCTCGTGCTGGAAAAGTACGGTAGCCGTGACGAGTTTCTCGTGACGATGAACCCCGACACGCAGATTTACGCCGCGCGACACCAGGATAGGGCGTTCTTCGGCGATGCTCCAACACTTGCCACGCTGAAAGCCGCCTACGGCCCCAACACGCCGACGATGTGGCTTCTTCCGCAGATACTTGACCTCGTGATTTACTGCAACTCGAAAGGGACGCTCAACAGCCGTCAGGCGCAGTTCCTCGCAGATGCGATAGCGAACGACTACTACTACCTGAAGGTTTCGGAATTCCTGTTGTTCTTCTACCGCTTCAAACTCGGCAACTATGGCAACTTCTACGGAGTTGTAGATCCGATGCTCGTGACTGTCGCGCTTGAAAAGTTCATCAAGGAGCGAAACGATGTGATTATCCGTAGGGAACAGGAGAAAGCCGACGCAGAGCGTGCGAAATTGTCGGACAACGCCATAACACCTGCGGAGTATTGCCGAAGGGCTGGCTTCCCACAGTTCACCGATGTGGCTGATGTGGCAATGTACAAGGCGAGGTGCGACAATTTCATAGACACGCTGTGCCGGCTTATCCACACACTTTGCATTATTGCAGAAAGCCTTGAACAACAACACGTTAAATAAAGTTGGTCGGTAATCAAAAACGGCGATTTTCTGAACCGACTTTGTTTAAAAACGATTATCTTTACAGTGTAATTAATTATAAGTCAAACATTTAATTTCAAACTTATGGAAATAATCAAGAAAAAGTATGAAGAGATAAAGCAGAAGCACCAAGGGTGCGTGGTTCTCTTCCGCGTAGGTGACTACTACGAGTGTTATTATGACGATGCCGATGCCGTTTCAAGTGCGTTAAGCATCGAGTTACAGCAAGACGGTGAGAAGAAAAAAGCAGGTTTCCCTTTTCATGCGCTGGACAACTATTTGCCTATGCTTATTCGCCATGGTATCCGTGTGGCGATAGTTGAAGAAAGTAAAATTCAGCCAGAGAATACGGGCGAAGAGTTGAAAGACACGAAATCATTGGCTGTGAAAAATATCAACCTTTCGCAGATAAAGCCAAGTCCGCTAAACCCAAGAAAGACCATTGATGAAGAGAGCATTCGTGAACTCGCTGACAACATTCTCCAGCATGGACTTCTCCAGCCTATCACGGTGAGGAATATTGGAACAGGCAGCAAAGACACAGTCGGGCATTTCGAAATCGTGTGCGGTGAGCGTCGCTTCAGGGCGTTCAAGCTGAATCTTGAACGTGTTCCAGGTTACACTAAAAAAATTCCGTGCATCGTCAGGGAAATGAGCGATGCCGACGCGCTCGACGCTATGATTACCGAGAACCTACAGCGCAAGGATGTCGATCCCATTGAGGAGGCTTTCGCTTTCGGGCAGCTGAACAAGCACGGAAAATCCATTGATGAAATCGCAGCGCGCTTCGGCAAGTCAAAGCGTTTCATCACCGAGCGCATCAAGCTTGACAGCCTGCTTCCGGAACTGAAGAAGATGGTCACCGATGACAAGTTGCACATCGGAGCCGCCATGCACATTTGCAAACTCACCGAGGGCGAGCAGCGCAAATTCCTTGCCGAGTGCGCTGACGAGGAAGAGGTCACCAAGAGCGACGCGGAAAAGTTCACCAATTACCTTTTCATGGAAATAGAGGGTGCTGATTGGGAAAGTGATTTTGAGGGCACCTGCAACAGCACCTGTGCAAAGTGTCCGTTCAACAACGCGAATGCCGGTTGCCTGTTCTATGAGATGAAACCTCACGACGCTGTGTGTACCAACCGCGACAAATGGAACGCAAAGAGAAACTCATGGTTGCTGCACATTGTCGAGGAAAACGCAGATGTGCTGGTCAAGAGTGGATGCAAACTTGAGGCAGGCAAGACTGTAGTCGTGGTGTCCGATGTGGAGGATTACTACAAAGAGCGCAACAAAGAGTATGAGCCGCTCATACAGCGCATCAAGGATATGGGTTTCGAGGTGGTAAAAAAGAATGACTACTTTGAGGGTTATTCCAGTTACCGAGAGGACGACGAGCGACTTCAAGATAAACTTGCGAAGAATGAGGTGTACCGTTGCCTCGTCGTTGAGGCCACTTGGAGAGGGACGGAGATACGCACTCTCTACTACTCGTTCAAGAGTGATGGCGGAACCCAGGAGAGCAGTGAAGAGGTTCAGGCAATGCGGCTTGTGGCCCAGTACAGGGAAAACGAGCGCAAGAAATCATTAGGCATAGCGGCAAGACTCCGTGCGATGCTCAGTGAAATTCAGCCAACAGATTTCAGCAAAGAGCCGCTTTCTCTTATGGAAAGCCTGGTTCTGCTGGCATTGATACTCAGGAACACCTCGTATGAGTTCCGCAAAGAAATCGGACTCGATGTCCAGACGACGAGTGAGCCGAAAGTGTTGAGCTATGCGAGAGAACACACTGGAGATGTTCACAAAATCTGCCGTGGCTTCATTCGCGACGAGTTGGCATCTGCCCCTGCCGAGTATAACCTCGACCTTCAAGAGTGCCAGCATGTGCTTCTTCAAGAGTGGTCAAAGGAAAAATCCAATGAGGTGATTGCCGAAATGGAGGAAAAGATGGCAAAGAAGCAGTCTAAGATTGAGGAAAAACTCACCGCCCTCGGCTACAACACAGACGGCACTAAAATAGGCGCCTAATGGCTACCGACCGGTTAAACGAATACGAGAGGGGCATCATTGTCCCCCTCGTTTGTGATATGCTGCGGAAGTCGTGCGGTCGCCCGCTTCCGTCGAGTGTCATAGCAGAAGGCATCCGCAGCCGTGGGTTCACAGTCACCACAAGATGTGTCCGCCGTGTCATCAACCACATCAGGTGCGCAGGAATCATTCCCTGTGTGGCATCAAGCCCAAAAGGCTTTTTCGTGGCATCTAACGAGCGTGAGATTACCGAGTGCATATACACACTTGCGAGCCTCGCAGACTCAATACAGGAAGTCATAGACGCATTAAAGCGACAACGATATGTGAAGTTTAACATCTAACAGCACAAGAATCATGAGATTATTCAAGAGATTATTCAGCAGAGGCAAGCCATGTGACGCTTCGCCAGTGCTAAGACCGATTGCGGTCAAGTCAAGGGAACAAGTAGAGGAAGAGAAATGGGAGCAGCGACGCTGGGAGCTGACCCGATACATCGTAACTCAAGACCGGTGATCCGTGGTGATCGGAAAACTCCAGGCATCACCAAAGACAATAGCACGCAAGGCGAGGGAACTTGCCGACGCGACAGTAACCGAGTTGAGAACCGTAAACTACAGCGAGCATGGAAGAGAAACAGAAGATTGATGGAAGCGCAACTGGGCGTGACCTCATCGAGAGGTACACCCCTCACGCATGTTGCCTCGGCTCCGTGCTTGGAGCACTGGGCATGGGATTTGTTGTATATTTAATTTGCACGCTTATCAAGTCAATGTTATGAGCACAACATCAGTATTCCTAATCGTGTATGGCGTTGGTGTAGTCGTCAACGCCATAGGAGCCGCCTCCATCTGGGACGATTTGATGGAGGAAGGTCGGCTCGTGAAAATCCGCATGGCGGTCGTCGTGTTCTTCGTCGCCGCATCGTTCGCAACGTGGGTGTATATGATTTTATACCTGCTATCGTCCGTCGTCAAGACAGCGTTCAAAAAGCGAAAAGACAATGAAGAGGACAATGATTAACGAATTCGGGCCATTCTACGAGGCTCCGTTGATGTGCGGAGCCTGTAGATGCTCGATAAAAGGGGGAAGTGGCGCAGGTGGAAAAACCTGGTGCGTATTGTTCGAGAAGAGTAAGAATTACTACGACAGCCCACCGAAGCGATGTGCGGAAATGTTTGAAAAGGCACTTTCCATCGGTGGTGATGTCGTAATAGTGGCGAAAGAGTGATGAAAAGGGTAATCCACAAGTACAAGGTCGGAGAGACGGTGCTGCTCCATGGGCGTGAGGTCACCATTGAGCGAACGGGAACAAGCGTGAACATACGCCCTGTTTACTTGATTGGTGGCGTGTGGTATCTTGAAAAGGTGCTCACGGAGTGGTTTCCGCCTTGCCCGATGTAAAAAAACACGGGAAGAACTGCTTTTTTCTCGTAAAAATTTATTATATTTACAGTGCCTAAAGGGCATTAAGTCAAACATTTAATTCATATTATCTATGACACAAATTGATTTGGAATTGAAGTCAATGGCGAAATCCGCATTGCGTGAATACATCTCCAGCAGGGGAGCCATTGACTGGGAACAACGCCGCTACGAGATTGCAAAGGATGTTTTATGTGCGTGTTTTGCTTCCGGTAGAACAGATGGCATCAGTACTGTTGATTATGCCGTTAGTGTAGCCGATGAACTAATCATGGTACTAAAGGAAGGAGGTGAGAAATGAACCCCAAGGCAACAACCATTGAGCAGAGTCGCAAGCTGCTCGAACTTGGACTTGACCCAAAGAGTGCGGATTTTGCATGGGTAGGTGAAGACGGTTGTTTTGTTAAGTCCTCTTCTTATGAGGTTGAGGACACAGAAACCCCTGCATGGTCGCTTGAAGCACTTATCGACGCGCTACCACCAGGCACAGCATTCATCTCCAAAGGTCGTTTAGTCTATAGCGTATCATTTCGTAAAGGCGGAGGTGGAGACGAGAATTTTGTAAGCACAAGCTACTCAAAAAGTTTAATCAATCAAGTTTTTGAACTTGTCGTATGGATGTTTGAAAACGGCTATATGCAGAAAGGAGTGTTTAAGGACTGATGGAACGATACTATTTCACTTTCGGTGTCGGTATAGACAAGCCGCACCGCTGCTGCTACCATGTGATTGAGGCGGCCAGTTATGAGCAAGCCCGTGATGAGATGTTCCGCCGCTTTGGCGATAAGTGGGCTTTCCAGTATGATGAAGCCGGGTGGCTTATAGACCAGGCGAAGTATCACCTCATGAAGAATCCGCGTACTGTCGGTGAGTGGCATGAGGGCTACACTCAAGCCGAATTGTTCAACCTTAAAAAGATTTAGCGAAATGAAGGACAAAATAAAAGAGCCAAAAGCGAGGCGATGGACGCAGTGGGAGATTGGCTACCTGAAAGAGCACTACGCCAATCGCGCCTCATCCGACATCGCTACATGGGTACACCATCCTGTGGCGTCTGTGATTCAAAAAGCCTTTGCCCTCGGCTTGCGCAAGGACAAGGCGTTCATGCGTGAGCGCAGGAGTGTCGGAATGTTCAGAAAAGGCAACCGACCGTTCAACAAGGGTGTCAGCAGTAAAGAGTGGATGAGTGACGATGGAATGCAGAACAGCGCCAGGACGCAGTTCAAGCCAGGCCGTGCAAACCCCAATTCTCCCACTCTGCGGCCAGTGGGCTATGAGTGCAACCGCAATGAGGGGGGCAGAACTTACATTTGGATAAAGCCTGAGGGCAGACGCATGATGCCGAAGCACCGCTGGCTGTGGGAGCAAGCCTACGGCCCAATCCCCAAAGGGCATTGCGTTCAGTTCAAGGACGGCGACACGCTGAACTGCGTACTGGCAAACCTCTACCTCATCAGCAGGAAAAAGCAGGTGAGGAAAAACTTCGATGACCTGCCCGACGATAGAAAGGCGGAGGCCAGGGCGAAGATGCAAGACAACAGGAACAAATCAATCCGAGCCGACCGCCTCCGCCTCCGTTGGGGACTGGAGCCAAAAGGACGGCTCATAAAACGAATCCAAAGATGAGGAGGAAAGGGACAACACTAACACCAGATAAGCAGGAGTTGTTTTGCTCTTATACGGCGCACGTCACCGCGAAAGGTGCTGGCACTCCTGACCATTACCTTGGTTATGTCTATGACTTCTTGGTCGAAGTCGATGAGGTGAACAAGCGGGGGTATATCAAGTATCGAAAATCACACGCCGCCGAGTTTCACCTGAGCGGAAAGCAGCAAGGAGCCATCAGCGACTTCATGTCATGGTGTGGAATTCAAATTGGTGGTGTTAAAAAGCGTGCACGGACAAAGGCGTTGGAGAAACGGTCAAGGCTTGACGAAAAGGCACAGCAGATATTGAACGGCTTCTCGGAATGGCTTGTCAAAGAGAACGCATACAGCCAAAATACGGTGAGGGGCTATATATTTGGGGCAAAAGATTTCCTATGCTACTCAACCTCAATCAGCACCGAGGTCGTAAAAGGCTATAAGGCAGCGATGGAAGAGCAAGGAAAATTGCCCAGAACGGTCAACCAGAGGCTAAATGCAGTCGCTGCACTTGCAAAATATCTCGGCAAGCACATAGAAATCAAGCATACCAAGATACCTCGTACTTTGAGCCTCGAGAACGTGCCGACAGAGAAAGAGGTTGAAAAATTACTTGTCTACTGCAAGGCTCACAATGAGAAAGCCTACATTTGGCTCAGGCTTCTCTCCACCACAGGGGCACGAGTGCATGAGTTTATGATGTTCACCTACGAGATGGTGGCCGCTGGACATGTGGACCTCAAGGGCAAAGGGAGCAAGGTAAGGCGGTTTTTCTTCACGCCGAAAGTGCAGCAAGAATGTGCCGAATATGCCGAAAAGAACAAATTGCAAGGGGTCATCGCCGTCAATCGAACCGGTGGCGTTTGCTCTACCCGTGGTGTCGCCCAATTATTACACGCCATGGCAGAGCGTGCGGGAGTTGACGCGAAAAAGTGCCACCCTCATGCGTTCCGCCACTTCTTCGCCAAGATGTACCTCAAACGGAGCAAGACAAAGGACGTTACTGAACTTGCAGATTTGCTCGGGCATAGCGGACTTGACACGACTATGGTTTACATCAAACGCAGTCAAGAAGAGCAAAAACGAATGTTTAACAAAAACGTGGACTGGTAATGAAACAAGCGATTGACAGATTAGTCGAGTACGGCTATATTCAAGGCAAGGATTTGTCCATTTGCTTTGAGGAGATGTTAGACTTCTTCATCGAGTCTTTTGATGTCAAGCGAGTCATGCGCCACAAATGCGACTATGCCGAATTGTTCAAAGAGCGTGAGAAAGAAAATCCTGTGCTCTTTGAGTTGATGCGCCAATGGCTTACTCTTTCCGCGCAAGGAATCGAGAAAGACGGTGCATTTGACTTTTTCGGCATCATGTATGAGGAAATGGTGAAAGGAAAGTTCAAGTCCTCGAGCTATGGGCAGTTCTTTACCCCCCTACCATTGTGCAAAACAATGGCTGAACTTGTGTACTCGGATGCCGGCAGGACAATCAACGATTGCGCCTGTGGCAGCGGACGCACCTTGCTCGCTCACTTCGCTATCTGCTAGGGTTTTTTCATCGTCTTGGAAAACAAAGGCTATGGTAAGGCTGTATTTGCCTTTAAGAGAAGCGCCCTCGTATAAATCCACAACACGAAAACTTTTTAAAATACCTATT
>OLHA01000722.1_pt1 | contig 19046 bp, 16 predicted proteins | sample 1605961 | NCBI WGS metagenome assembly OLHA01 (sample SAMN03283288) | human gut metagenome | biome: human-associated habitat; material: feces | host: Homo sapiens | place: Peru | collected 2012
CTACATGAAGATACAACTTTCAGAGTCATATTTGACTTATAGGCATTTGAATAATAATGGTAAGATAGTGGTCATGGTGTAGTATTATCGCCCCTTCATAAGGGCAATTCATAAACATAATACAAAGGCTATGAGATGATAAATAGAAAACAATGGCAACCGACTTGTTTAAAAGTAAGAAGCGAGTGTCGTAATGCCATAATCTCCTCAAAGATTTGAGAGGTGGAGTAGAAAATAGAGTCAATAGATTTCTTAAAATAGTTAAATTGTGTAACAAAAGTCATTCATACACAGTGTTTTAAGACGTTTTGTCTTGCGCCAGTTCTGCGCCATTTTTCGTGCAAAATAAGCGAAAATGCCTAAAGACGGCACTTGAATATCAACGAGTTACGGAAGTTGGTAGAGTGGTATAAAATCCCTCTCTCTCCGCAAAGTCCTGTAAGTCGAAAGATTTACAGGACTTTTTTTATTTAATTTCTTATGTTCTATGTATGAGAATGACTTCTTGTCGGCTGAGAGTGGTTTCTTAAAATTTCTTTCTAAAACGTGTTGGTTGTTTGTGCGGAATTTCCTAATTTTGCCATAGGAAGCAGCTGGTACTAAGGAACTTTATGCTAAATAGCCAATCTTGGCACCACTCCCCTTGTATCTTTGTTATAAATAATTAGGAAATATGAAAAGGACATGAGAAACAAGCCTCAATTAAATCCTGCTCAACTGATAACAGCTGACCTGTGGATTGATTTTTTTGCTCAACATTTTAATGAACCACCTCAAAATGTTGCATTTGGCGAGTCTGTAATCAGAATTGATGATTTTTGGGCACTTCTTGATGCAGTTAATTCTGGATTAAAAGTTTCTGCGAGCGTGGTGGATAGGGCTGTAGAATGCATTGAAAAAGCGAACGAGGCACAAATTGAGGTTTCTGATCTATCATACAACGAAAAAGAAATGCAGAGGCAAAAAAATCACACGATAGCCGAGTGTGCAAAGAGTGCTATAAAGAGTCGGTTAAGAGCAGAAAGAAGATTGACACAATAGTATTCCAAATTATTGGCAAAATCGATATACAATGGCAAAGACAAACGCTATGGGCTTAACAGATATTACAGCATTGACCAGCAGGATTCAAGAATTAGAAAAGGAGAATTCCCGGCTGAGAGCGATTCTCGACAAAAATGGCATATCGTACACCTCCAAAGATGATAGCCTCCAAGAAAACGTGGTCCCTGCCCCTGTTGTCACTTATAGTTTGGAAGAAAAAGTTGCCATTTTTCAAGGTCTGTTCCAAGGTCGGAGCGATGTGTTTGCCAAACGATGGTATAGTGAAACGAGTAAAAAGTCGGGCTATCAGCCTGTGTGCGAAAGGGAATGGAATCCCGATTTTTGCGACAAACGGAAATATAAATGCGCCGATTGCCCAAACCGCCAGTTCGCACCATTATCTTACAGCCATCTGTTCAATCATCTTGCAGGAAAAGACAAGTGGGGGCGTGATGTAATTGGACTTTACCCAATTCGGAAAGATAACACTTGCAGTTTCCTGTGCGCCGATTTTGATGACAAGAGCTGTGAGCATGGCTATAAAAACGATGTGCTTGCCTTCGTGAATGTTTGCAAGGCATGGAAAGTACCTTGTTACATCGAGCGTTCACGCTCTGGAAATGGTGCCCATGTGTGGATATTTTTCCAAACGCCTATCCTGGCATCTAAAGCGCGAAAATTGGGCAATACCATTCTTACCGAGGCGATGAACAAAGAAATGCGCCTGTCTTTCAAGTCTTACGACCGCTTCTTCCCAAATCAAGACACTTTGCCAGAGGGTGGATTAGGAAATCTTGTGGCCTTGCCGTTGCAAGGAATGGCGCGACACCAAGGCAATAGTGTGTTTGTTGATGAGCATTTCAATGCATTTTCCAATCAATGGAATGTGTTAGCCAATATACAAAAAATGCTGCAATCCGACATCGATCTACTGCTACAAAAGCATATCGCACCCTCTTTAGGGAACCTTTCTACGACAAGCGATGCAAAACCTTGGGAAACTCCAGATGCTGAACTTATTGGAGCCAGCGACTTCCCGAAACAAATAGTTCTAACGAGGGCAAATATGCTATATATCCCATTAGCTGGTTTGTCTGCCCGATGCGTGAATGCGTTCAAACGAATAGCCGCTTTTCGCAATCCAGAGTTTTACGAAAGGCAAGGTATGCGCCTTTCCACTTATAATGTTCCCCGAATCATTTCCTGCTCAGAATTGTCAGACCATTACCTTGCACTGCCTCGTGGGTGCGAAGATGCTGTGTCAGACATCCTATCACGCCATGCCGTAAACACGTCCATTTCTGATAAAACGAATCACGGCCGCAGCATCAGCGTTACGTTCAAAGGCGAACTTCGCGAAGAGCAACAAATGGCAATGGATGCCATGATTGCGCACCGAACCGGCACACTGTCAGCCACCACAGCTTTCGGCAAGACGGTGTTTGCCATAGCCATGATAGCAAAACGAAAAGTCAACACGCTCATCCTCGTTCACAACAAAGCCCTACTTGCGCAATGGAATGAGCGATTGGAGCAATTCCTTGAAATAGATGAAGCGATTGAAAAGCCCCATGGCAAGCGAGGAAGAAAAAAAGATTCGTCAACCATTGGCTGCCTGTATTCTGGGAAAAACACTCTTCATGGGATTATCGACATTGCATTAATACAGTCTTGCCTCAACGAGGGCGAAGCAAAGCCTTTCGTCAAGCAATATGGAATGGTGATTGTCGACGAATGCCACCATGTGTCATCTGTTAGTTTTGAGCAAGTGCTTCGTCAGGTCACCGCCACTTATGTCTATGGATTAACGGCAACTCCCATCAGAAAAGATGGGCATCAACCTATCATTTTTATGCAGTGTGGCAAAATCAGATTTGCATCGAAAGCCAAAGACCAAATCGTAAAGCAGACGTTCAATCGGGTATTGGTGCCAAGATTCACCACTTACCGCAACATCACAGACGACACAAAGACCTACACGCAACTCACACAAGCCCTGTCGGAAGACAGTGCTCGTAACGAGTTCATTATCGATGACATCAAATCCGCACTTGAAAATGGACGCACACCATTGGTTTTAACCACTCGCACAGCCCATGTGAGGACACTTGCACAAATGTTGCAGCCATTTGCCGACCATGTTGTGCAGCTCGTTGGTGCAGACTCAAACAAAGAAAAACGGCTCGCTTTACAAAAACTGCAAGCAATTCCACAAACGGAATCACTAGCAATCGTGGCAACAGGAAAATATATTGGAGAGGGATTTGACTACCCTCGCCTTGACACACTATTCCTCACCATGCCAATAGCGTGGAAAGGCAACATTGAACAATACGCAGGCCGCTTACATCGTGAATACGACGGAAAAAGCGAAGTGCATATATATGATTACATCGATTTTCACGTGCCACTCTGCGACTCCATGTATCGCAAACGCCTTAAAGGGTATTCGGCAGCAGGATATGGAAAAAGCTCAGAAAACACCACCTCTGAGCAAGCCTCCAAAGAACTGATATACGAACGCGACAACTACGAAACGCCATTCCACGACGACCTGCTCACGGCCAAACGCTCAGTGATAATAGCTGTACCAAAAGTGAAATTCAAGTACAAGCCAGCAATCATCACGACACTTACCGACCTACTCCACAACGGATTAGAGATAGCCGTCCACATAAAAGAAGATGGGAACAATGAAGCTGCCCTGACAAATGCTGGCATATATGTGAACACCAACACAGAGCAAACGCTACAATGCGCCATCATCGACAATTCAATTGTATGGTACGGCAACATCAACTTCTTCGGCTTCACCGCCCCCACAGCAAATATCATCCGAATCCCCGACCTCCAAATAGCCCAACAATTCACCCACACCCTCATCCCCAAAACCAAAACAATAAACCGAATACCGTAGCAAAATTCGGCCGCAGATAATTCACCCCAAAATGGCACAAAAAAAGCTGAATCCCAAACAAGGAATCCAGCCTATATTTATTTGTCCAAAAATCGACAATCGCCATCGGAGAGTTGAAAAACGGGTAGATTTTTTGGCGAAATTCTTCCTTTTTGCCTGCTTGAAAATACTTGTGAAAAACCATTGCAGGCAACGGCATGACTACCACGGTTCACTGCCGTCTTCACCGTATTTCCCGCCTTTTGCCTCGTAGATGACCGAAGGTGCCAGCACTTCCACGGTGTGCCACGCGCCCTTCGGAACCACACAGCCATAGCAGCCCGCAGACGAGTCAAGCAGGACTCGTTTCACCTCACGCAGCCGCCGTCCCTCAGCCACATCTTCCCCCTTTAAGGAAGCCAAGAGTGGTTCCTGCCCCATGCCGTCCGCCCCCGACAACCCATCATCAACCTCCTCATATATCACCTCCACCACCTTACCACACAGCAATATCACACTCTCATTGCTGTGAGGATGACGGTGAACTGGCACCTCCGTGCCAGGCAAAAGCGCATTCAGCATACGCTGCGAATTATCGTCGGCCGATGTGCGCAAATCATAGTTTTGCCGCAAGCGAGCATTCTCCCTCGCCTGCTCAAGCAGACCATCAATCAATCCCTTATCTATCTCCATAATATTCTGTAATTTATATCCGTATCAGTATATTGAACATACCGTCTTTCAAAGCCTATTTGAGACAAAATGGGCGATTAGCCGACATTCGTGCATTCCACACTACACATCACCACTAATCGCCCACCTATTATCGTACAATCGCTTCCTTAATGCAGTCCACGATGTAGCGAACATCGTCGTCGGTCACATACGGACCTGCTGGCAAGCAGAAGCCCACCTTGAAGATTTCCTCCTCAATACCGTTGGTATAGGCTGGAGCATCGGCATACACTGGTTGCTTGTGCATTGGTTTCCATACAGGGCGACACTCAATCTTCTTATCGAGCATAAACACACGCAACGCCTCCACATTCTCGTTAGGCTGGCAGTCGGTAACGGCAGAGTCAACAGCATGAATTACACCTGCAGCGCCACCTACGGCAGTCTTGATAACTTCCTTGTATGCGTTCTCTTGACCTTGTATCTTCACATCTGCATCAAGTGTGGCAGCACAAAGCCAGAAATTGGCATCGTAGCGAGGGTCGGCTGGTTGCTTGTGGATATGCACGCCCTGAACGTCTTTCAACAGTTCTTCGTAAAGTGATTGCACATGCTTGTGATGAGCAATATGGTCATTGAGCACAGTCATCTGACCACGACCGATACCAGCACACACGTTACTCATGCGATAGTTATAGCCAATAGCAGTATGCTGATAGTAAGGATAAGCATCACGAGCTTGAGTGGCATACCACATCACCTCGTTGGCTTCCTCCTCGTTGCGACAAACCAAGGCGCCACCACCAGACGTGGTAATCATCTTATTGCCGTTAAACGACAGCACACCATACTTGCCAAATGTGCCAAGCACCTGACCATCGAAGCGCGAGCCCATGCCCTCTGCGGCATCTTCCACCACGGGAATGCCATACTTATCGGCAATCGCCATAATCTCATCGATGCGGTAAGGCATACCATAGAGAGCCACAGGCACAATCGCCTTCGGATATTTTCCCGTTTTCTCCTTACGGTCAATGATAGCCTTCTCAAGCAATGCTGGATCCATATTCCAAGTTTCGTCCTCCGAGCCTACAAACACTGGCTTTGCTCCAAGATATGTAATAGGATGACTCGAAGCACAGAACGTGAAACTCTGCACCAGCACCTCGTCGCCAGCTTTCACACCACAGCCAATCAGTGCCAAATGCACCGCAGCCGTGCCAGCCGACAGACAAACCACCTTACGGTCAAGCGGCTCAGTGCCATCACTCTTACTGTTGGCAAATGCCTCCAAGTCTTTTTCGAAGGCATTCACATTCGGGCCCATAGGCACCACCCAATTGGTGTCGAACGCCTCCTTCACATATTTCTGTTCAATTCCAGCCTCGCTCATGTGAGCCAGACACAGATAAATCATCTTTCTTTCTTCCATTGCTTAATATTTATTTTGATTATTGCTTCAATAAAAAGTTTGTTTGAAAAAAATAACAACCTATCATGCTTAATCTACTACACAATAGCTGCTGTTACTATCTAAATTGCAGGATGCCGAACCTCCTACATTTTCAAAACTTGGTTGCGTTGTTATTCAATCTTGGAAAAGGCTTTGTAACCATATTTACTAAGCCTTTAAAATTTCCACATAGTATCTACAATCTGTTATTTTAATGCCAGTTGGTAAGGCATTATGCTACAATAACACGATTATCGTCTCTTGATAGCAAATAAAAAACTATCACCTTAATTTCGCGGAAACATACACAAATTGTCGTCAATTGCCCAAGGGTATTCCTCAAAAGATTTTGAATTTAAGACTTTTGTTAATGAGCTAATATCTGCATTATCTTCATAAAAAAAGGCTTTGCAGATAAACGAATCCTCTTATATGAACTTCTAACACATTCAAAAGACAAGAACACAAGAAAGGCACTTGAAATGACATCATCAATTTCTTCACTAAACAAGTTTCCTAAGTTTTGATATTTCTTTATGCAAATGATACCGACAAATATAATATAGGTCACATTCAGAAGAAATTCCACCACTCTCGCATCATATATGTACATGATTAAATCTGCCATTCTTTTTTTGGACTTTTTCCCTTCTGTATATATTACAAATGGCATTCTATAAATAATACACCTTATATAAGATGGGCAGTATACAATGATAAATGAACTTAACACTAATACGATAAAAATTTCTGTTGCCTGATTTAAAGCGACATCTATAATCATATTAGCTAAAAATACAATAACAATGGGTGGAACAATTGCAGAAAAGACAGAAACACCCCCCACAATAACAACAGAAATAAAAGGCATTGCTAACGTTAGCAATAAATGTAAGAAAGTTATAGGAATGCTCATAACATTAAATATCATTCGACGACGGCTTCCTTGTACATCATTTGATGTACTATTTGCGTATTTTTCTACAAAAATAGTTACAATAGCTAAAAAGGACACAAACACGAAGGCAAATACTTCATGTGACAGTACGGAAAAAACAGAGAAAACAATACCTCCTAATACTATAATTAAGAAAGATATTAATTTTAGCCAAGTGTTTAAAGATATCTCCGGAAGCCAACTTTTAGCTTTAGCTATTAGTCTTTTATTGTTACACACATAATGTGTAAGGCTTAAAGATCTCACAATTACACCTTCTTTACGCTCAGATGTTACATAAGGGAAAGGGTATTCACAAATGCTACCATCTGACAAGAATACAACAATTGATTCATAAGGCTCTCCTTTTGAGATATCACCATCATCTATTTTAACGAGTTTTCTTCTTTTTACTCTATACTTTCTTGATGATAAATTTAAAGAATTAGCCAACAATCTATCAACAATAGGATATACAATTTTCTTTTCAAGCCGTATATTCATTAGATTAACAATTCTACTCCATGCTTCCATCAAAAACAAGAGCAAAAAAACAGACAACAAGATTGTAATCCATAAAAAATCTTGTTTTTGTTTCCAAATCAATCCAAATAGCATTACGGAGCACAACAACCAGAAAACTACTACTCCAACAAATGCCCTACTATGTAAAAACCTATATTTTACATACCGAATCACAACATTTCCAGAAGAAGATTTTTCGTCAATTGAATATGGATGTTTATTTCGTCTCAACATTTATTAATGTATACAATAACCTTCTTAAAAAGGAGTGGTTGGCTAACGGCAAAGCCTTCACCAACCATGAAGTTCCTCACTTTAATCTGTTGTACTACGTTTTATCTCCATTCTGTCACTAACAAAGTTAGCGAATTGTGCCGAGTCAATGGTAAAAGCAATGATACTTTGATACTAAGCATACACAGGAATTAGACTAGCAAGATCGTGAGCCACAGCAAACATGTTTGCCTTGTCTATTTCTTTTTCTGAAAGTATTCTCAATAACAACTCACCACTATCTTTTACTAAAGATATACCGCTTGCTACGGGGATTCCTAAAATCCCCATTACATCTAACCCAACAGAGACCAAACAGTTAATACACTGCCCTTTCGGGCTTTGAATTGCAGCGAGAACCTTCACTAAAGGTTCTGCTGCCTAAGAAATAAAATTTTTCATAAACATTAATAATTAAATTTATAGTTTAATTAAAACAGAGCTATGCTCCATTGTAGCAGGTAGTGGTTTCGCTCCACAGGCACAAGCCTATTCAATCATACCTGCTTAACCTTATATTTTAATAATCATTAATCACTAAAAATTAATAATTACTCACACTTCTTCCCCTGCAAATTTCACTTTAAACCCAAGCACCGTGGCAAATATCATCTCAATATCTTTCCTAAACGAATAGTGATGATAGTAGTAGCAATTCAAGCGCACTTTATCAGGGTAAATCACATTATCGTTGTATTCTATGGCAATCTCTTGCATTGGGCGACTATCACCCTCTGCTTGCCTCTTTTTCACATATTCCGAAATCATTTCATCTTCCAGCCTGTACTTCAGCGTGGCAGGGCCGGTTATACCTGGGCGCAGCTTCAGCACATCGCGGTCAGCCCCCTTCAACCTGTCGGCATAGCCTGGCACATCAGGTCGAGGCCCCACAAAACTCATATTGCCTATCAGCACATCCCACAGTTCGGGCAATTCATCTATCTTATAATGACGAAGTTTAGCTCCGAGTGGAGTGATGCGGCTATCGCCTGCTACCGACACCGAACTCCACGAATCATCCTCCCCCCCTTTCAGAGAAGAGCAAGTGGCAGGAGCCACAGTCATTGAGCGAAACTTATGACATGTGAACAACTTACCATCCTTTCCCACACGCCTCTGGCAGAAAAATGCCGAACCTCCCGGCATCTTCCACCGAATCAACAAAGCAACTATCGGAAACACCCACCATATCAACAGCAGCCCCAACAGGGACGCTACAATATCAAAAGATCTTTTTGCATACATATTCACCTTATATTTTACCGAAATAACCACATGTGCAAATATTTCTTATTCAAAAATAACACAATATACTCATATATTAACAGAACACGACACCAATAAATAGAAATATTTGTGCGACCTAAGATATTTAAGCTCCAAAGTTTATAAAATACGATTCGATATCATATATTTCTCCATCTTATAATAAACATCCGTCTGAAAGGAACTGCAATTATAGTGATACTCGCAATAATAAATAATATTAAAACAGATATTTCTCATCCGACAAATTATCATACTTATAATCTCCAAGAGCCCACTTGTTGGCATGTTGCTCATAACGAATACGCTCTGGGGAAGGAGCTTTCATATAATCTCCAAATCGGTCTGTAAGGAAATCTTCCAACCCACCTGCCACATTTAGTTCAATAGTCTCAAACGGAACACGCTTCACTGTTGCAAAATATTTATGTTTATAGGTTCCATTCTTCAATAAAGCTTTACCGAGATAGTTACAATAGTAATCTGTTTTCTGGTTACGGAAAGCATATACTTGATTAAGAGCGAAATTCAAAAGAAATCGCTTTGGCAACAGTTTCATACACTTCAGCATATAATATACTACACCACCTCTACGTTTATACTCCTTATTTGCAAGCCCCTTTACAATTACATATTTTGCCCAAATGTACTGCCAGTAGCGCAGAATCTTGTTGTTTGGACATGTATGCAAGATAAAAATATCCACATATACACCTTGATGCACATGCCAATCTTTTATTATATCCTCTTCAAAATAGGAATTGTTCAAACGTACTTTAGCCGTAATAACCTTGCCTTCTGACGCACCCAACTCTTGAAGATAGTATTTTTCTTTATCACCGTCCTTATTAAAGGCATCACGAAATTGTTCATATTCATCAGGAGTCATAAACACATCAAGATCATCATCCCATGGGATAAAACCACCATGACGCTTAGCACCAAGGGCAGAGCCCCCCATAAGACGATAAGTTATATTATATTTTTGGCAAAACTGATCTATATCATATGCAATGTTAAGAATAACATTTTGCAATTCTTTTAACCCCCATTCATCAGGAGTTTCTTTACGCATCAAATTATTCATATTTCATTCTATTTTCCATTAGTTTTCTTATAATCTTACGAATAGGTGTTGGTATATTATAATATATATCAAAAACCCATTTACGTTTTGAAGTCAAGTACTTAGCAACCACCGCATCATAGCCTTCATTTCTCCAATCAGCAAAAAATGCATCTCTATTTTTAGGCTTTAAGGTGGCACTTCCCAAACAACCATTATTATCGACTGCAAAATCTATTGGCAGAGCGTTTACACCATCCAGCTTATGTTTTATTATTTCAAAATATCCCTTACCTTTAGTAGTGTTCAAAAGCAGACAAGATACTCCTCTTTTACTATCCAATCCAACATTTGCCTTCTCTATACCCCAGAAGTCAGCCAACGTAATGTCCGAACATCTATCAGGTTTTGCCCATTGGCATTGGTAACACGAGGGTCGCAAGGTTATATGTTTTTGAAATCCGAAATAATAAGGATCTTGATAATGCATTCTTAAAATAGTTTTCTCTTTACCATTTTTTTCATACTCTAACTTGAGAGTTTGCGGATGTTGAACTTTGCTACCTTTATAACGAAATTCAATACTTCGCACATTACCAAATATTCTATTATTCCATTTTATATTTTCGTCAAACAATCTTTGGTTGGGAACACCATGACATACAAAATCCACTATGAGTAGTTTTTCCCTAAGATTATCTCCAACATAATTTTGCAATGCTTGACACTGGCACGGTGTTCCAACAAACAACACTAAAGAACCATCCTGCAAATCCTTCTTCACATTGCAATAGATTCCAGAGCAATCACTTTGAAGATATTTTGATTTGCACAAAGGACGCAAGTCTTCAATTTCTACAATCCTTCTATGCTCAAGTTTCAATCTATCATTAAAGGCAGCACCATACACTACACCTCCATCATTGATAATACAAGAAGCAAGTAGCGAAAATACTCCTCCTGATGACCCTGTATCCTTTTTGCATTTATCTGAAGCAAATGCCGAGTATGCATAATCTGGCTTTTCATTAACACAAACGTTAAGAGCAGGACATTTTTTAGCACATAAACCACAATCCACACATCTGCTTTCATCAACTGTGGGATAAAAAAAGCCTTCAATATCCTCTTTAAAAGATATGCAATGTTTAGGACACACGTCTCCACACATTTTACATCCTGTACAAGAGGACTTTGATAATGATGTTATGCTTTTACTTTTTACCATGGAGTTTTTCTCTAAGTATTGTAGAACTTATGCCGTCTGTATGTGTCAAATATTCTATTTTAGCTCCATATTTCGCAAATTCCTCCTCGTATTTATTATATAGTTCTGTACCTTTCCATTCATCACCATGAAACATCACATCAAAATGACGTTTTTTTAAGAATTCTAATTTGTTCATTGAAGTCTGTGGCACAACCTCATCCACATACCTTATAGCCTGTACAATTGCAGAGCGTTCCTCATAAGGAATAATTGGAGTTTTGTTTTTATATGATTGCACACACTCGTCTGTACTCACTCCTACAATAAGGTATTCACACTGTTCCTTGGCGCGACGAATAAGATTCAAATGTCCAATATGAAACATATCATACACACCTGTTGTATAACCTATTTTATATTTCTTATTCATAATAATTATTAGTTTAATTTCTTGCAAATGTTCTAAACACCCAACCTCTTAACCAATTAGGCATTGCCACTTGTACTGCCCAACGTATAATTACATTATAGGCATACTTAGGCCATGAAATCAACTTATGGTCAAGCATATATTTCTGTAGACGAGCTTCGCTGTCGAAATACTTCTTTCCACCTCTGCGCTGATACATCTCTACACCTACACGCACATTCACTAAATTCTCTTGAATATTATAGAACTTGTAGCCACCCAAAGCCAAGCGAATCCACAAATAATAGTCTTCTTCACAATACCAATCCTGATACCCGCCAACTTTCAAAACATCACTTTTCTTAAGCATGACGGTAACAAGGTTCATAGGACAGCGCGACTTCAAATATTCCTTAATGTCAGAATCATTTTCAGGAACAATTCGTGTTCCCACAACATTATCAGTGCTATGAATAAACTCATTTATCAATCCACCCACCACGCTAACTTCTGGATGCTCATCAAAAGCCTTCAACTGCTTTTCAAAACGAGTTGCCACAGCCAAATCATCTGCATCCATCACGGCACAAAGTTCATTCTTAGCAGCTTCAAGTCCAGTCTGACGAGCTATAGCATGTCCCATGTTCTTTGGAAGAGGAATAACTTTCATTATACCTGTTTTTTTTGCCAAAGACTCTATTGTATTAAGCATTATATCAGGAACAGGGCCATCAATCACAAGAATAATTTCATCAGGAGGACATGTCTGATTGTATATACTTAGTACAGCTTCTTTAAAGTCTGTCGGGTTGTCGTTTTATAAACCGACATACAGACTGAAAAACTCAATGTCATATATTATTGATAAATATTTGGTTTAATGATAGATTTTAGAACACTAGCGATTTGCAACATAGAAAATTTCAAATTATATTTGAATGGACTTCTCACAAAATATCCCAGCATTACTTCTAATAAGTTAATTGAATTTTCGCGCACTTGCTTTTTTGTCCGAGGAGAAGTTATTAAACTATTATCACGATATCTTCTATAGTAAATCGCATCTGGCGACGCAAATCTTATATACTCAAATCTATCCGATATCAAAAACATGAAGAGGCCATCTTCCCCTATAGAAAAGCGAGTGTCGAATTTTCTACCTTGTATGAAACTCTTGGGAAAGAGTTTCATACAAGGTCCGGAGAAATATCTCCGGACCTTGGATGGAGAATATTTTTTATCACTATACAAACGACTATACATATCAGTTAAAGGATAGCGTACTTTTACATCTTCATGACCATCTTTAAATGCATGCGGGCATGCTATTGCTATGGTATTCTCGTCGGCTACAAGCATCAATGATTCCAAAAAGGTCATACTTATATAGTCGTCATCATCAATAAACGTCACATACTCTCCTTTGATATTGTCAAGAGCGATGTTGCGGGCATTGCTCACACCGCCTTCATCTGTTTGGAAATACTGCACCTGCAAATCGGGGTGTTTAGACAACCATTCTGATATTTGCGCATTATACGGCTCATTACACCCATTCAGCACAAGTAACAGTTCATAATCCGACTTCGAAAAAGACTGATTATATATCGAATCTAAGCACTTCCACAAATACCCCTGCGGCTTATAAGTAGGCACAATCACCGATATTTTCATCGCACTTGTTTATTTATAAATGACAAAATTCTCTTAGCTCGTCCCTGTATTGCATATTCTTCATGTCGTGAAAGAGAATAATCAGTCATTGATTTGCGTAGTTTTGGATTGTCACGAAGTGTTTTAATAGCCTCCGCTATCTCATCCACATTATCTGGGTCAACACGAATAGAGTTTTTATCATCTAATATATCGTCATTAAATGCGCCTACAGATGATATCACTGGTAGCCCCATTGCCAAAGCTTCAACAATAGCATTACAACATCCCTCTTTTTGGGTAGGCAAAACAAACACATCTGCACAATTCACATACATCGGAAGAAGTTCATGATCCAAAGCCCCTTTATGGATAATGCCAGGACAATCAAAATCATATTCATAACCAGGAAAAGGCTTTCCGATAAACATAACTTTAATATGTGGGTCATTAAGATTCTTAATGGCTTGCGCTACCCTATCAGGTCCCTTTCTTGGAACGAAACTACCAACAAAACTTATAACAAAGTCATCCTTATCAATTTTGAGATCTTGCTTCATCTTTGTCACATCCATCTTGTGGAAAACTTCTGTATTGACACAATTGGGGAATACATCAATATTATCTTTATTTGCAAGATGATACTTAATACATTTGCGTTTATTTTCTGAAGATACACTTACAACGCCAGTACATGCTTTAGCCAACTTTTCAAGTTTTTTTTGAGGCATTTTCTCAACCATATCTTCAAGCGCATTATCACCTTCGCCACAAGCTACAAACATAGGTAGACGTTTCTCTAAAGCGTATTCATATACGTGAAGAGAACATCCCCAAAAATGACAATAAAGAATATCGCTCTTAATGGATGCAACTTTATGTTGAATTATTCTTTTATTTAGCCAATCAACAAATTTAATATCTCTTTTACCTGCAGAAATGGTATAAGGACGGTATATGTCGTATTCGATACCCTTGTCTGACACTCCTTTAGAATGCAATGGAAGGACTTTCACTTTATGAATTATAGAATGTACTATACTTTGATAAGCCACTACATTTACCTTGACTCCTTGGTCTATCATTGCATGCACAAGTTGCTGAACAAAAACATTCGCAGCATGTCCATGTGCAGGAAAGTTGCTTGTTACTACTGTTATTGATTTTACTTGTTTTGTCATGATTAAAAATTATTGTTAGGAAAGACTCCATTCCAGCTCTCCACATTTGTTCTCAACACCTTTGCAGGAGTGCCTCCGATTGAGCAATTTGGTTCCAATACACTTTTATTAACTGTGGCATTTGCTCCTATATGGCAATTATCTGCAATCTTAATATCACCAAAGATGATTGCTCCAGGTCCAATATAAACATTGCGACCAATTCGAGGTGCTTTTTCACGATACGCACCAATGTTGACCCCTACATGTATTCGGCAATTCTCTCCAATGCGAGTATGTGGATTAATAATAATATTACCCCTATGCGGTAAGGATAGCCCGGGTCCAAATACATTAATCGGAATGGAATAACCCAATTTAACCGATATTTTTCTAAATTTATACTTTGCTAACAGCCACAGGATTTTCCCCCCCCCATTTGCTTTTTCTTTACATTTTCACAATACTCTAACCACCTAAGAGCTTTTATGAACTGCCACTCATAAGAAGGAAATAAGGTTTGCTTAATCTTAGAGACTAAAGAATTCGATTCGTGGACGTTATTATCTCTATCTCTTTCAATATAATATTCATAATCTTGTTTTGATTGTATCATATCACACTCATTTTAGATTTTTTATTATTTCTTCTCTACACTTTTGAAATCAGGCATCTTCTTGGTCTTGGCAATGGGCGAGGCAGTAGCCAAATGTGGTGCACGCCATCATTGAATAACCTGTGTACGACATTGAAAAGATGGTTTCTACAAAGAATGAAATAAATGCAAGTGAGAGCACCAGTCTTGCCGTTTTGTTATGCTTCGTGTTCCATATCGTTTTCAGGAAGCAAAGCCAATAGAATGCATACGCCACCAGTCCAAGCACGCCCTGATTGATGGCTATCTCCAACCAATCGTTGTGAGCATAGTTGATATAGATGCCCAGAGTGGCATTTGCACCATTGCCAAAGATAAACTTAATATTATCAGTCTCGTTTTTAAAATGGTTCCAAAAATGCTCATATATCGCATCACGGCCACTGGAACCGCCTTCTTCGGTTTGTGCAATGCGCGCCATGAAATAGTCCGACGTTTCCATCATATACTGCACAATATACACAGCTGCGATTACTATCAAAACGGAAAAGAACAGCACTTTAGTTTTCGACATGCTTTGGTGATACCGATAGTTGAAGTACAGGAAATAAAGCATCAGCAACACGCCCACAATGATTGCCCCTCTTTTCATACCCATCACAATAAACGCCATGCAGAAAATCATCATCCCATACTGAAGAATACTTTTGTGCTTGAATAAAGCCACAGCAGGCATTAGCGCCACGAACACATACCCCATGTTGTTGGTCACTTCGTCCACGTCGGTTCCCTCAAGAAGCATCTCATGAATGGTGGTCATCTGGTAATCAATAAAAATAAACACAGCCGCCCCCATAAACACGAATATCCACCTTTTCAGCAATTTCTCGGTAAGGTATTTTTTTGTGGAGAAATAATACAACGTGTAAATATTTGGCAATGAGAGAAATATACTTTTCAGAAACGAATAGTTACTTACCGTCCCATCTCCAAATCGCTTTGCCTTAACCACATAATGATGGTCGCTAAAAAGCAATACCAATCCATATACCACGAAGATGAAAAACAGCAGGTTTAGTCCCTTAAAGTAAACGGGCTTCCCCTTCATCGCCACCACCTTCACGGTGTAATACAGCCCCATCAGCATAGTGACGAGCACTATCATTTGCGAGAGCGCACTGCCACCAGTAGGTATCATCGTGCCCTGCATTGAGTAAAACGTAAGGAGCGATATATATATATTACACGGATTTTTAAAGAATTTTGTCATTTATGTCTATTAAGTTACCGAGTTTCTCGTCCCATTCCTTAGGTTTAAAAAATCCAATTCCACTGGCTGGATAAAACGTGAGCTCACCGAAATACACTTTACCATCAATCACATACAGGTCAACCCTAAGGAAAGGAATATTTGCTGAAAGCGTTCTACAAATCTCTTTCATCGTTTCAAGATGTTTTGGCTTACCTACAGGCGTAATGCCATTAGCGATAGCCGGGGTACCATCTGGTGCCTTTTGGTTGAGGCCTACAAAACTCTGATGGTTCCATTCCATGTCGTAAAAATCTATCGACTCGCGAGTGTGGCGGTCCCGAATCACCTGGCAGTAGCATGGCTCGCCACCAAAACAAAAGAATTTGTAATCCGTCAGGTCGTAGGTAGGGTCATTCACCTTCTCTTTTGGAATCATGAATTTTTCCGCTATCACCCGCTTCTTCACATTCTTGTACGGCCACTCACGCAGATTGCGGTAAATGTCGCTATCCATACTGTTACGAAGCCTCATTATAGCTTTACCCTTATCAAGGGTATTTTTATCCTTGCACACAACCACACCACCATTACCTCCACCATGAGTGGTTTTCAGCACAAACTGATTCGGCAAAGCGTCAAAATCAATATCCTCAGGCTCCTTCCACACACCCAAAGTAGGAATAATATATTCTCCACCTATCTTAGACGCCACATACTCTTTCACCGCATACTTGTCCACCATCATCGTGTATTCAGGTTTGCGATCATGCAGCTTTAGCCAATTGATTTTCTCCACAAATGTGTGAGGGGTTGTCAAATTTGGCCAATATCCCATTTTAAAACGGAATCGCAATGACAGATATTGCTTGTCTGGCAGCCAAGCAAAAAAGATTTTAACTATTGAGTCACAAAACTGTGTCCTGTTGTGCATCAAATAATTGATGCCACGTTTAATTGATGCCACGATGTTATTAATAATTAATTTATGAATTATGTAGACATACTGTCTGTAAGCTTTATACATACAGCGCCCATAAAGTTGACTATGTACAAAAATATTTAGTAAATTCTTTCTATAAACTATGAAAACGAAAAATCCTCATAAACTTTTTAGCCAATACGAATGAGCCTACGCCCAATAAGCCTCTACAAAGGAGCACTGTGATTGCAGCTCCAATATAAGTGAAATAATACACCAAGGGAACAGCCACACACATACCAATAAGCGAAGTAACAAATGTCAAATTTCTCAACGCCCTCTCTTCGTGATGAATTATAAGATAGTTGGTGCCATAGGTGTAACTCATTGCTAAAAACACAACAGAGAACGACAATATTTGCATCACGATTACGGATTTTTCAAATTCGTCGCCTAACATGATTTTAATCAACCACGGAGACACCACAATTAGCAATATTGCCCCAGCTAAAGCCGTTGCCATATTTATCTTTGCATAAAAGCTATGTTTATCTGGTCGACGAGACAAGAATGGATAGAAAGCTCGTGATAGCACTGACTGAAATTGGTAGAAAATTGATGGAAATCTACTTCCTCCATCATACAAGCCATTGGCAGTGGCGCCACCAAAGAATCCCAACAGCATCACAGAAAAGCTGTTATACAAGTTAGGCATCAGATTGTTGATAAACACATCTGTGCTACCTTTGATTGTTTTCCTAATCTCACTCAAATTTGGACCATACAACTTGTATTTCCACTTTCTGAGAATCAAAAACAACGCTCCTGCGCCACATATTAGATATCCAATTGTGGTCAGCAATGGTTGAATAAGATAATCCTCTCTATCTCGAATGAAGATAAATACCGCCACAGTGAATATCAGTTTGAATGCCAAATTAAAAATTGTGGTGTATTTCATCTTCTCTATGGCTTGGAAAAACCAATCAGGAAAAAGAATGTAACCAGGAACAAGCAAAAAAGTTATCCAAATAATAGCAGCATTTTCTTGAAAATACGGCACTATAGAAATTGCAATAAATAACAGCAAACCTGAAAACACCGTTAGCAGGCATCTTGCCCATAACACATTACTGAAAATTCTTGATACCTTCTCCTTGTCGTCTCTATTTTGAGCTACATCACGTGTGGCTGTAAGGTTAAAACCCCAATCTGATATTGTTTGAATCCACACAACAATTGCTGACGCAAATGCTATTTTTCCAAAGCCATCAGCACCTATCACTCGTGCAAGATATGGCATTGTTATAAGTGGAAACACATATCCAGCAATCTGCAAAAGTGATAAATACCCGAAATTTGCAAAAACGGTTTTACCATCCTTGCTGTTAGTTATACGTTTCTTTATTCCTGAGATTTTACTCATTTCTTTTTTTTATTTAAGCATCAATAGCGTCTATTACAGAACTATATACACACCTCCACTTCAAATGTTGTTAGCGCTCAATTTCAGGCTTAGCCCTTTATGAAAACTTTAGTAATTGCAGTATTGTTCGAAAAACACATTCTTTCGTCATAGCAAGATTCAAGCAAGCTTGCTTTGCTCATTTGGCTTATCAAAAAAGTTCCAATTCTTCACCACAAAATATAAATTAATGTATTGCTGTCCGGTAAAACTTAAACGAGCATAATAACCCTGTCCGAAGCCCTGTG
>OLHA01000728.1_pt1 | contig 18963 bp, 23 predicted proteins | sample 1605961 | NCBI WGS metagenome assembly OLHA01 (sample SAMN03283288) | human gut metagenome | biome: human-associated habitat; material: feces | host: Homo sapiens | place: Peru | collected 2012
CGAGCCCTGAAATCTGTCATTCATCAAGTTTTTCATAAACTTTTGACTCTACCTTCGAATTATTTTAAACCTCATACTGAATGATACACTACACTAATAAGTCATCATTTTTATACCTTCTAAGAATTACTGTAGTTTACAAATTCCATCCCCTTTACACAATGTAATCATATAATTGTTACCAACAATTACGGTTCTGACACTTATGTTTCTTCTCCGTACAAATTAAAAATCTGATACATCCAAACTCCTAAAGTGTTCGCTATATCATTTGCAGTTTTTAGGCTTGGTACAGTTTTTCTACTTTCTATTTTCTTTATTCTTATTCTTTATATTCCAATTTTTCACCTAATCTATGTTGTGACAAACTTAATGGTTTTCTATATTCTTCAATTCTATTTCTCGTCAGTATACCTTTTTTGGTTAGTTATAGTTAACCATATATTTCTGCAACAATCAAGTATATAGTTAGTTATTTCTAACCTTTTTTGTTCTCGATTCATTTGAATATTCACTATAAAGTTAAAGACTTGTTATTTTCTGTCTTTGCCTTTCCTTCCCCATGTTACTTCATGATCTACAACTTCTCTATATACTCATTTATCATTAGTACTGTTAACTCTTCATTATCGGTATATTTCTCTAACGTCTTTAGAAATCCTATCATTTAAAAAAGCCATTGGATGTTAGTCACATTCAACGGCTTTGTTTTATTTCTTATTTAATTTCCATTTGTAATCAGGATTGTCCTTTATTTTTTGTTGATAATCTTTGCGATAATCATTTAAGCAAAGTGGATTAGCACATCCAGCCCATTTATCTGGCTCTGACTCCATTAATTCATCATCTTCCCATCCGCAAAATGGACAAATATCATGAGAATCTGTGTCTTCAAATTCATATTTTCCACATACCGGACACATATGCACAGTTACTGCATAATTATCTTCTGCATAATCATATTCTGGATTTTCATCAATTCTAGATTGAAACCATTTTCTATAATCAGCCAAAGATAATTCATTTGTTAGATTTGGCACATCTGGATGTTCAAATTGATATAAATCATATTTCCATCCACAATGTGAACAGTAATCATCTTCTTTTCCTTCATACTCAGGATCTTCTTTTTCCAAATCTGTGTCATCTGAAAAATAATATTGATGACAAACTGGACACTCCATTGGCTTGAAATTTTTAATTGTCATATTACTTTTTTCCTTCCATTTTCTTCTACTCTTTATAACCATTAGTCGTACACTATGGTTTTTAGTGTTCTTGTAAAGTCCTTTGCCCATGCAAAAACTATGCATCTTGATTCATTTTCTTATAGTTTCTTTAAAGTTTCTTCTTAATAATATGTCTAGGTGTTCTAAACTGTCCATTTGTGTTAGAAGTTGCAAGTTTATTTAATAGGTATTCATATAAATCCCCTTTTACATCTGCTTCTTCTGTATTGAGTCCTTCTATTCCTGTCACTACTTTCTGTAGTAAATTTGATGTAGGAATCTTGAAGATAGCATAAGAAGATTCTCCATCACCTTTAAATTCTTAATAAATGGAAATAATTCATCATTCATGATTTGATACATATTATCAGCACTACCACTATCTTTAAAATGATGACATCTAAGATATGGTTTATCTTTAGGGAATAAACTTTCATATTCTGTTCCAATTAATTCAAAATCTGCTTCATCTAATTGTTTCATAAGATAAGTGAAAAGAAGCGTAACGCTAAAGATACTATCTATTCATCTCTTATTTTATGTATAAGTGTTCTTATACCTGCTGTCATAAAAGAGATTAATCCACATAGAATAGATAAGAATCCTAATGGGATTAAAAAGAAGTTTTCATGTAAAAATCCATTAGAATCAATATACTCTACTGATAACCCCTTTATAACCAGCATTATTATTCCAATAAGAAGAAAGAATGCTCCTATTACTAAACATACCATATTATATCTTTGTCTTCTTGTTTCACTTCCATCTTTAATAACTTTTTCTGTCATATTATTCATATGGTCATCTCCTTTAATCAACTGATCAAGAGAAATATCAAATACATCAGACATCAAAATCAACATGCCTATATCTGGAAGATTTTTATTATTCTCCCAATTAGAGACAGCTTGTCTAGTAACATTGAGCTTTATCGCAAATTGTTCCTGTGTGAGATTTTCTTTTTTCCTAATACTTTTAATCTGTTCTCCAAAGTCCATATTCTCATACCTCCACTTTGATCATATACATTTAAGTATAATTTATCAAGAAAGAGCCACTTGCATCAAAGCAAGTGACTCTTTCATAAGCTCAATTCTTATAATTTCTTTAATGTTTCTTCTACATCATCTAGAATCTGACTGAATTTAGTAAGTGCTCTAGAAACAGGTTCTGGTGTACTAAAATCAACACCTGCATGCTTTAATTCATCCAATGGATAAGCACTACCACCCATAGATAAGAATTCTAGGTATCTCTTTACAGCACCTTCTTCATTATTCAAAATAGCTTCACTAAGTGCAACAGCTGCACAATAACTTGTTGCATACTTATATACATAGAATGGTCTATAGAAATGAGGAATTCTAGCCCATTCATACTGTACTTCATCATCAATGACGAGATCTTCACCAAAATAATCTTTGATCAAGTTCTTATATAATGTATTCATGCTTGCTGCAGTGATGGCCTCTCCTCTTTCAGCCATGGCATGTGCATCTCTTTCAAACTCTGCAAACATTGTCTGACGATAAACTGTTCCCTTGAAACCTTCTAGATAATGGTTTAATAAAGCCAAACGTTCTTTAGGTTCAGTTGTCTTCTGTAATAACTGTTCTACAAGTAAATTTTCATTAACTGTAGAAGCGACTTCAGCCACAAAGAGTGTATAGTCTGCATTCTGTGGTGTCTGTGTATGGTTAGAAAGCCATGTATGCTGTGAATGACCCATTTCATGAGCAATTGTACTAACACTATCTAATGTACCTGTAAAGCTTGTAAGGATGTATGGATTAGAGTCATAAGTACCACTAGAGAAAGCTCCACCACGTTTACCATTATTAGGATAAACATCAATCCATCTATCTTTATATGCTTGTTTTACTCTATTGACATAGTCTTCACCAAGTGGTGTTACTGCATCTAATACCATCTGCTGTGCTTCTTCATAAGTATATGACTTAGATGATCCTGCAACTAAAGGTGTATAAACATCATAATAATGGAGTTCATCTAAACCAAGCATCTGTTTTCTTAAACGTACATAACGATACATTTCAGGCATGAACTTTCTTACTGTATCGACTAAACTATCATACACTACACCTGGTACATGTTCATAAGCCATGCTCATTGCGCGTGAAGACTCATAATGTCTCACCTGTGCTTCTGCCACTGCTTCTTTAATACATGCATTATATGTAGAGGCAAAGGTATTAATATGTTCCTTGAATCCTTTATAGAAAGATTTAAAGGCATTTAATCTAAGTGTACGGTCTTCACTCATCTGTAAAAGAATATAGTTAGACTGGTTGAGTTCATGGACTTCTCCATTTGAATCAGTCACTGATTCAAATGTCATATCAGCATCCTGTAAGCTTTCAGAAATCTTACTAGGAGCCCCTAATGTTTCTGTAAAGGCGGCAAGAAGTGCTTCTTCTTTTGCACTTAATACATGAGGTTTCTGATCTAATAACTTCTGCATATTAAATGCATATGGTAATAAAACATCTGAATGTACAATTGATTCTAAAACGTCTTCATCAAGTGATAGGATTTCTGGTTCAGCAAAGCTGATTGCAGTTGCGTAAGCTGTATAGACCTGATATGCTTTTGCTTCCATTGCCTGTGCGTCACTATCTCTTGTATCTTCACAATTTCTAAGTGATGCATAACAATAGAAATCAGATAACTTTCTACCTAGATGTGTATCAAAATCAAAGAATTCTCTGATTGTTTTCGCATTATTGAGTTTACCCTGGTATTCAGGTAATTTCTTAATCATTTCATCAAGTTCAGGTAATGCGTTATTCCATTCTTCATCATTTTTAAAAAGTGTTGAGAGGTCCCACATATATTGTGGATCCATATCTTTACGTTCTTTCATTGTTTCTGACATAATACTACTCCTTTCAATGAGTTAGTTATAGTATACCACTCATTTGTGTTTCATACACAAAAAAAGATGATTCCAAAGGAATCATCTCTTAAATAATTAGTCGTTTAAAGCTTCGATCATAGCTACGTATGATTCAACCTGTAATGATGCTCCACCAACTAAAGCACCATCGATGTTAGGCTGTTCAAGTAAAGCTTTTAATGTAGCAGGCTTTACAGATCCTCCGTACTGAATTCTTACTTTTTCAGCAACGTCCTGACCATAAAGTTCAGCAACTACACCTCTAATGTAACCACAAACGTCTTCTGCGATTTCATTAGTTGCAGTCTTACCAGTTCCGATAGCCCAGATTGGTTCATAAGCGATAACTACTCTTTCAGCAGCTTCAGCTGTAACATCCTTGAATGCAGCAACAACCTGAGTCTTAACTACATCATGAGTCTTTCCAGCTTCATATTCTTCTAAAGATTCACCAACACAAACGATTGGAGTCATACCGTTGTTTAATACCTGAAGCATCTTTAAGTTAACAGTTTCATCAGTTTCACCGAAGTACTGTCTTCTTTCAGAATGTCCTAAGATAACCCATTCAACACCGATTTCTTTTAACATTCCAACGCTTACTTCACCAGTATAAGCACCACTGTCTTTGAAATGGCAGTTTTCAGCAGCAACGATTAAGTTCTTTGCGCCTTCTTTAGCAGTTGCTAAATCTAAGAAAGGAGTAGCAATACCCCAATCAGCTTTATCAGTTACTTTACCATCAACAGCAGCAACAAATTCCTTTGTTTCTGCGATGCCATGGTTCATTTTCCAGTTTCCTACAATAATTGGTTTTCTCATTTTAAATTATATCTCCTCGAAAAATTATTTATCGTTGATAGCAGCGATACCTGGTAATACTTTACCTTCCATATATTCTAATGATGCTCCTCCACCAGTAGAAATATGAGATACCTTATCAGCGAATCCTAACTGCTTAACAGCAGCTGCAGAGTCACCACCACCGATGATAGTGTTAGCACCCTTAAGGTTAGCTAACATGCTACATACAGCTTTAGTACCTTCTGCGAACTTAGGCATTTCGAATACACCCATAGGGCCATTCCAGATAACTGTCTTAGCACCTTCAAGTTCTTTAGCGAATAATTCAACAGTCTTAGGACCAATATCAAGACCCATGTATCCTTCAGGTACATCTTCACCAACAACCTTGATATCTCCATCTTCACCAAACTTACTGCTTACTACAGAGTCGATTGGAAGGATTAACTTATCTCCACCCTTTTCGATGAATGACTTAGCTAATTCTACCTTATCTTCTTCAACTAATGAAGAACCAACTGTATGTCCCTGAGCTTTAGCGAAAGTATAGCACATACCACCACCGATAATGATCTTATCAGCAATGTTTAATAAGTTTTCGATTACACCAATCTTAGAAGATACTTTAGAACCACCTAAGATAGCTACTAAAGGTCTTTCTGGATCAGATACTGCCTTACCAATATAAGCAATTTCCTTTTCTACTAAGAAACCTGCAACTGCTGGTAAATGAGCAGCGATTCCTACAGTTGAAGCATGAGCTCTATGAACTGAACCGAATGCATCTTCTACGAATACATCACCAAGTGATGCCCAGTAAGCACCTAATTCAGGATCGTTCTTAGTTTCACCAGCTTCATAACGAGTGTTCTGAACTAAGATAACCTGTCCGTTTTCAGCGTTCTTTACTGCTTCTTCAAGTTCAGCACCGCGAGTAGCGTTTACGAACTTAACATCTCTTCCTAATAATTCAGCAAGTTTAGGAGCAACAACAGCCATATCGTTCTTAGCTTTGTCTTCTTCCTTCTTGATCTTACCTAAGTGAGAGAAAAGTACAACAGCCTTTGGGTTGTGTTCTAATAAGTAGTTGATTGTTGGTAATGCAGCAACAACTCTGTTATCGTCTGTAATTTCTCCTGTGTCTTTGTCTCTTGGTACATTGAAATCTACACGTACAAGAACTGTCTTGCCTGCGACATCAATATCTCTAATTGTTAATTTATCCATTAATTATCATCCTCCTACGACGAATTATAGCACAATTAAATATTTATATACAATCAAAAATACTATTCTTACTAATTATCTGTTTACAGATGAAGCAATTTTATGATATGTCCATCTTTTACCACGAATGGCAACGCTTAACGTCATGATATTTTCAGGTAAAGCCATACCACACCATCCAGCATCACCGATATGCTGAATGTCTACACCACATCTTTTATTCACAATAGCGATTTCTCTGACTGTTTCAGTATCTGCACCTTCCTGGCTTGTACCAATTGCAGATAGTGCTAAAGCGTTATGTGCATGAATATATTCACATGCTTTAGTCACTGTTGCTTCAGATAATCCAGGAACAGTATTCACAGCTGGCATTAAAATGACATCAGCCCCTGCATCAATGAATTCCTTGATTGCTTCTAAATCTACAACTGGTTCATTAACACCTGCACCATGCATCTTACCGGCAATAATGAGGCCCTTGAAATATTTCTTAGCTTCTTTAATTGCAGCTGCAATAGAATGATTCGATACACCTACACCAGGGTTACCTGTTAAACAGATGAAGTTGAATCCTAATTCCTGTGCTTTCTTAAATGTTTCAGCAGTTGCCTGTCTACCAGATGCGATTGTCTGTCTTTCTTCAAGCATATCAGCATCTAAGTCTACTGGTTCAAGGTTACATCCTACTGGTCTACCAATTAATTCCTGTAACTTCTTAACTGGTTCATCACATTCTGGCAAACCATTGATCACTGGATTATTGCAATCAAATACATTTAAAAGAACCATATCGCTACCAAAAGAAACAGCAAGTTCCGCATTCGTTAAATCTCCTAATAATGGTGGAATAGCCACTACTGTTTCAGTCATGACAGTTCTTCCTTCACATGCAAGAATAGACTGTTTTAATTCTTCTCCATTCATTGCAAGCATTTCACTTGTTGTACAATTCAATAATCTTTTCATATTTTATTCCTCCGTAATTGCTTACATTATACTACATCTATCCGGAGATTTCTTCTATATAATATGTAATTTATGTAAGGCTTTGAAAATGCCATCTTGATTATTGGTACTTGTTACGTCTTTTGCGATATTTTTAATATCATCAGGCGCATTTCCCATCGCAATACCCATTCCTACACTCTCTAACATCTCTTTATCATTATAGTTATCACCAAAAGCGACAATATCCTGTTTATTAATAGAATAATAGTCACATAGATGATTAATGGCATCTGCTTTAGTGACTCCTTCATTCATGATTTCTATTAAGATATCTGAAGAACAGGCAATAGAACAATGAGGAAATCTGTCTTTTAAGCTTCTTTCTATCTCTTTTGTATAAAGAGGATTACACATACATAATAGCTTATGTATTTTTCTAGAAGGATCTAAAGAAGAAAGTGTACCTTTCTGTGCTTCTGCTTTTACTATACGCTCTTCTCTTAATACACGAGGATCATCTTTATCCTCAACTAACCAATCATGTAATGCATAAATATTAATAGTACAATCAAACTTCTTTTCTTTAATGAAAGTAATGACTTCTTCTGTCTGTTTATAGTTCATCCCATTTTCATATAATACCTGTCCCTTTTCATTTAAGATGAGTCCTCCACTAAAACAGATCATTGGACAAACAATATCATTCTCTTTCAGTATTGGATAGATACCTTCTGGACTTCTTGCAGAGACAGGTAAAAAAGGAATATCTAAAGATTTAATAGCGTCTCTTGTTTTAGGACTCATATGATGGTTATCTGTAAGTAATGTGCCATCAATATCACTTAATATACATTGATACATATAGTTACCTCCAAAAAAAATGAGCATCACAATCAGTGATGCTCATATAACTAAATTTATAAGTTGATAGGATTATTGAATTAAATCTAATATCTTATTGACGTTGTTTCTACCATTTCTAATTCCAAGCCCAATGATCACAGATATGATTACACAAAGTATCATACCAACAATACCTACAATTCTTGTTATAAGAGATGTAGGTCCAAATAAAATGAACGCAAGGAATAATGAGGAAAAAATGATTGAACACTTTAGCCATCTCTTTAAGTTGTTAAGCATCTTAGTTTGATATTTTACTTCTTCTACATAATGTGATTTAAGCTCTTTATTCATGATAGAACGCTCCTTTATATTAGTATTTTAATCCAGGGTTGAAGAATCCAACGACTACACCTACAAAAGCAATGACTACAAGTAATAACATTACTTTGATAGGAGACATTTTCTTCTTAGATAATAGATACCAGCAAAGAATAACGAATACTGCTGTTAAGAATCCAGGATAAACACCATCTAATGTTTTCTGTAATTCTAAGAAAGGTTTAGTTGCACCAGCTGCAGTCATTGTGAATGAAGTTTTGATACTTACCCAAGTAGCTGCAACAGCACCAATAACGATACCACCTAACATTGTGATAGATTCTCTTAGTGCTTCACCCTGAGGACCTACTAAGAAGTCTACGGCTTTACCACCAAGTTCATAACCTTTGAAATATAAGAATTTCATACCAAAGTATGCGAATAAGTTCCATACGATGATATAGAAGATAGCACCAAGAGGAGAACCTCCAGTACTCATACCTAAAGCGATACCTAATAAGATAGGAATAACAGTACCTACAACTAATGAGTCACCAATACCAGCGATTGGACCCATTAAACCAGCACGTAAACCATTGATTGTTTCATCATCTACGTCTTCAGCACCGTTTGCACGTGCTTCTTCAAGACCAGCAGTTACACCAACGATAACAGTACCTAACTGAGGTTCAGTGTTAAAGAAAGCTGTATATGTTTTTAAAGCTTTTGCCTGATTTTCTTTTTTGTCATATAACTCTTCGATAATTGGTAACATTGATGTTAAATAACCAAAAGTCTGCATATGTTCCTGTGAGAAACATGTAAGGTTACCATAATACCAATGATGGAATGATTTTGATAGAGTTTTCTTTGAAATCTTCTTTTCCATTTTAGATATCCTCCTCGTCATCATCATCTAAATCATCTGCAGCAACAACAGCTGTTTTTGATAAAGAAAGCATTTTGATCTTGTAATTGATTAAAGCGAATAATGCAGCAATTAATGTTGCAGATACTAAGTTAATGCCAAGTGAAGCAGCTAAAGTGAAACCAAAGAAGAATGGGATGAAATCTACTGCTTTAGTAACAATCTGTTTTAATAAGATAGCAATTCCGACACATGGTAATAATGAACCAACAGTGAATAATGTCTTCATAGCAAGACCATCCATTGGTAAGTAGTTCTTGATTAATTCAACCATTGGTGCACCCATTTTACACATGATTAATGTTGGAATGAATGAACAAATGATATGTGAGATCCAAGGAAGTACCCAGTCAACTGTATATAATTTCTTGAAATCACCTTTTTCAACTGCAGTCCAGCCAATATGCTGCCATGCTAAGTTGATAGTCGCTGTTCCATAGAATAATACTGTACCTAATGTACCAACCATTGTACCAAATGAAGTAGCAAGACCCTGAGCTTTAACTGAAGCAGGATTTAAACCATAAGAATGAATCGCAATCATTGCTAGTGGGATACCAATGTAGCTGACAGCACGAACGTCTGCAGATACTGTTCCACCAGGAGTAACTAATGCGATATAAACTAACTGCATAGCGATACCAACAAGAATACCTGTCTTTAAATCGCCTAAGATAATACCACAAACTAAACCACCAACTAAAGGTCTACCTAATGTGTAGTTACCAATAGAAGTACCACCTAGACCTGGCATACTTGATAAACAAGCAAATAGGCCAAGTAGGGCAGCTTGAAACCAACTAATTTCCATAATTTTTTCTCCCTTAAATATAATATTTGTTAATAACCGAATTTACCTTTGAAGTCATCCCATGTACCAATTGATACATCTGGTAATAAGGCAAATTTGATTTTATAACCTGCTTTAGCAATTCTTTCGAATGCATCTGCTTCTTCCTGAGTAATAGACTGGTTATTACCAAGCTTTACAGCGCCTTCACGGTCATTACAAGGACCAACAATAACTGTATCAATACCACACTTGAATCCCTGATCGACTAAGATAGTAGCCATATCAATAGGATTCTTAGTGATTAAGAAATACTGAGTATCTGAATCTAATACCTTCTGAGATTTTTTAGCGAAAGCATCAAGTGTCCAGACAAATGTCTTTTTACCACTTGCAGCTTTATAAGCAGCCTTTAATACGCTGTTATCTGCTGCTTTATCATTAACTGCTACTAAACCATCACAAGGATATTCTCTAGCCCAGCGAGTACAAGTCTGACCATGAATCATACGGTCATCAATACGAATAAATGAAACTGACATATTTGTTTTCCTCCTTAAATATCGTCTTCTTCGTCATCATCTTCTGATGCGAGTTTAAATTCTTTTAATGCTTCATGTGCTTCACCAAGTACTGCCTGAGGAAGCATTTCCTTATCCATGTTATCCTTCATTAATACTGTAGTTAATGCAAGTGGAAGGTTCATACCACCAAGGACAACTGTATTATTTGTTAAACCTTTTTCATTGATTACATTGAGTGCAGTAGTTAATGGTGATCCGCCAATTAAGTCACCAAGAAGAATGATTTCATCTTCTGCAGTAATTGAACTTACTGCTTCTTTGAATACTTCTGCGAATTCATCTGCAGTCTTACCATTTTCTAATCCAACTGCAATAACTTCTTTCTTTTCTCCAGCTAACATAGCAAGTGCATTGGCTAATCCCTTAGCAAACTCACCATGGCTTACAAGTACTACATATTTCATTTCTTTTCTCCTCCTGTGACTACATTCTAGCATTCAAGCGTTTTCATTCCATCTGTCTAAAGTCATGACTTTAATATGACATTTGTCATATTAAAAAGAGTGGCTAAGCCACTCTATTCATTCAGGTATTTATTCACTTGTTTTTGTAATTCTATTAAAGAGAGATCAAAATCATCACTTGAATGAATCATCTTTATCATATTGGTATCAATCATAGTCTTCGCCGCATCATATTTCTTAAACTTTTCACGGTTACGTGCGCCCAGCAATGCCTGATTTAATAACGACATACTGATTTTAGAATCACCTGTTTCTTCATCGAGCATATCAATGATTGTTTGTGACTGTGCAACCTTCTTCAAAGGAGAAATTCCTTGAGAGTATTGTGTTATAGATTGCTGAGTTGTTTGATTGTGACATAATTCTTTTAATAGATTCCAAGCCTGTGATTTATGATATGATTTTGCACTCATACCCATCAATAATGTTGATACCTGTGCACTTCCCTGATTCTTTGAGGCAGTAGGCATCTTTAAACAATCCCATTCAAATGTAGAATATTTTTTAACACGCCATGGATATGGCTTATACGTACGATATACAGCTAAAGAAAGAGGTGAAAAAGCAACTAACCCTTTATCGAATTCTTCAGATGTGACTGTATGTCCTTCATTTAAATTATTGAGTTTACGATAAAATTCTATAGCACGCTTCACAGCACTCTGATCTAGATAACATTTAGTTCCTTTTTCATTAAAGACCTGTGCGCCATATGCATAAATAGAATCAAGCCATTCATAATCATAATAGCCATAATAATTTGAAGAATACTCACTTACCTTTTTACATATAGAATAGAAATCATCCAATGTCCAATCATTATCAGGCATCTGAATATGACAATTTTCCAGAAGAGTCTTATTCACAAACATCAATGTCGGATTACATTCATAAGGAAGTGCATATTGATTATTCGAATACGTTCCTGCTTTTAAAACACTGGAATAATAATCATCCGTACTAAAATTCTGATCATGAGTCATATAACTATCAATGTTTGCAAGTGCACCGATAGAACTTAATGTATTGAAATCATCATCAAGAATCATAAAAACATCCGGTTCTTCTCCCTTGACAATCTTATCTGAAAGCCATGAAGAATAATCATTCTTCATGATTCCACTCTCATACTTTACTTTAACCCCTGGATATTTCTTTTCAAATCGTTCTATAGCGCCATCAATGATTTTATAGCTCTCTCCGCTTGGTACATCCCAGTTACTTCCTGAGAAAACACCTAACTCCAAGGTAATTGTATCTGGGTAATTTGCGACAATCATGAAAAAGAGTGAAAAAACAACAATACTGAGAAAGACCTTTGACCTATTCATCATCAAACGTCCTTGTCATAAGACCACTTTCTACTGCCCATATAGCCAGCTGTGTGCGGTCTCTTAAATTTAATTTAGAGAGAATAGAACTCAAGTAATTTCTTACAGTTCCTTCAGATAAGAAGAGTTTCTGGGCAATTTCTTTATTGGATAAGCCATAGCCCACATGCTGGATTACTTTCCACTCCGGCTTGCTGAGTGTTTCTACATCTTTTTCATCTACTTGTATTGTGTAGTTATTCTGCTGCATCTTAGAGAACATACTGAAGACTTTTGTCGCAATATCAGGATTGATCATTGCGCCTCCTGTATTCACTGTCACAATTGCCTTATAAAGTTCATCCATAGATACACCTTTCAGTAAATAACCACTTGCCCCATAACGCAGTGCACTAAAAACAAAATCATCATCATCAAATGTTGTCAAAATAATAATCTTTGTATCCGGATACTTAGATTTCACTTCTTTTGTTGCCATTACACCATCCATGCCAGGCATACGAATATCCATCAATATAACATCTACCACATTGGATTCTAGACATTTTAATACTTCAAACCCATCAGATGCAGTCCCCACTACATCTATATCCTCATGTGTACTTAATACTATTTTCAGTGATTCTCTAATCAGTTCCTGATCATCCGCAATCATTACTTTAATCATAAAGTTCTCCCTCCTGTATTGGAATTGTGACTACTGTCAAGAAACCATGATGTCCATCATAAGCCACTTTTCCATTAATCATAGCTAAACGTTCTGTCATCTGTTTTAATCCAAAGCCATAATGGATTTCTTCACATCCCTGTCCATTATCCTGAATTCTAAGATATAAATCATTTTCTTCTATATATAATGAAATATCAATATGTGTTGCATCACCATGTCTCACTGCATTGGTGACACTTTCCTGAATGACTCTAAATAAGATATCTTCCTTCGTATTTTCAAAATCCACCTTATCTAGACGATAGTCCAGAGTGATTGTTAAGTCACTGACACTCGTGAATTCTTCAATCATATTCTCTATTGATCCTTTAAAGCCATGCTGTTCAAGAGCACCAGGTCTTAATTTATTCAAAGAATTACGCACATCTACAATACCTTGTCTGACAACTTTACTGATTACTTGCAATTGTTGCTTAGTTGCCTGTGGATTAATATCGATCATCGCAATACAAGCATCAACACCTGCCGCAATACCTGTTAAAGCATGGCCGAGTGTATCATGTATTTCACGAGCGAGTCTTTTTCTTTCTTTATCTTCTGCAATCTTTTCACTTACTGCAGCATAATTCTCTAATTCATGATTGACTTGATGAACCATAATTAATTCCTGTGTCATACGTTCATTTTCCTGTACTTCATTCGCAATATAAATCATCAAGAATAAAATAAAGAACAATAAATTCACAATATCTAGTAAATTGATTCCTACCTGTAATAACCCTCTTGTCGTACTTGTATATACATTGAGATATGCATCCGCATTCACAAGAGGAAATAATGTACTGAAGAAATTATAGTTAGAAATAATAAGAAGTAGACTTAACGGAATAGTCAGCCACTTAACGTATTTATTCTCTTTAAATCTAAATAATGCATCACTGAATATCAAATAGATAATACCACTATAAATGAAATACAATGATTTCATAATAATAAAGCCTATAAGTGTTTCAATAAGTAGAAAGAGAATATTCTCAAATGGATATTCCTTAACACGATGATCAAAGAAATTCATAAGTATCATGATGATTATATATAAAATCAATGATTTAAAGAAAATAATGGATGGATCTGTAGGAATGTAGTTAAGAGAACTCAGAAAGTCTCGTGAGATATTATTCATAATAATATACTTGGTACTAAACATGAATATCATTGCATAACTTGTAATCATGATGAAGTTCCAGAACATCATTATTGCACGTATTCTTTTTAAATTAAATTGTTCCAACATTACTGCCACCCCCTGACATTGAAGGTATCAATATTGTCTTTTGTGATCAGCGTCACAGGGACCTCTATTATTTCAGGCACATCTTTTCTATTGAGAAGAGAATACATATTCTTTGCGGCCAATCTACCAAACTGGATAGGTGACTGAGCGGCCGTCCCTGCCACTAAAGGACTCTGCTTAATGAGTGACTTCAAATCCGGTGTACCATCCACACCATAAACAAGAATATTTGTGCGCTTCATTGACTCAATAGCTGCCAAAGCACCTAAAGCTGAAGGATCATTTAAAGACATAACAACATCTACTTTAGAATGTCTTTCTAGAATATTCTGCATCACTGGCATCGCAGTGCTGTTTCTGGCGGCGCAGAAGGGCGCACCGGCAAGGGAAAAGCGCAACTACACCGGCGTGTTCGTGGTGCTGATGCTCAGCAAGCTGGGTGCCAGCGGCTGGGCGGGCGATATCTGCTCGGCGCTGGTGTGGCCTGCTTTGCTGGCAACGGAGTACGAGCGCGGCAGACCCATCCAGCGGCAGCTGCAGCTGGTGAGCGCCGCCGAGGTGCTGCGGCTGGTGTTCTGGATGCTGACCAAGTACGCGGGCATGAGCGGCCTTGCCTTCTGGACGAATATCATGTTCGTGCTGCTGACCTGCGCCCGGGGCTGGGCGGGGCTTACCCTGTATAAGACGCAGGAGGAGACCCTGTGACCCAGCGCCGCAGGACGTCTAAAGCCAAGGCAAAACGCCGTTTTGGTCGCAGAGCCTTTCTGACCGGGGCGGGCGCAGTTGCCTGTGCTGCGGCGGGGTGGTATCTGCGGCAGAAAAGCGATGCAGACCACACCGCCGTCTCCGGGCAGGATACGCCCCCGGCACCCAACCCCGCCCTGCCCGCCGGGGAGTGGCGGGCGGTGTGGGTGAGCTATCTGGACTGGGCGCTGCTGGATTTTTCCACCGAGGATACCTTCCGCGCCGGGGCGGCGCAGCTGCTGGACAACTGTGCCGGGCTGGGGCTGAACACGGTGCTGGCGCAGGTGCGCCCCTTCGGGGATGCGCTGTACCGCAGCAGCCTGTTCCCGTGGAGCCATCTGTGCACCGGGGTGCAGGGCAAGGACCCCGGCTTTGACCCGCTGGATGTTTTTCTCACCGAGGCGCACCGCCGGGGCATCGGGGTGGAGGCGTGGGTCAACCCCTACCGCCTGCGCTCCTCGGCGGCCATGCCGCCGAATCTGGCAGAGAATAATCTGGCAAACCTCCACCCGGACTGGCTGTGCACCGCCGGGGAGGGGCTGTACCTGAACCCCGCCGTGCCCGCCGCCGCAGACTATGTGGTGCAGGGGGTGGCAGAGCTTGTGCAGAACTACCCGGTGGACGGCATCCACTTTGACGATTACTTTTACCCCACCACCGATGCCGCTGTGGACGCGGCGCAGTTTGCGGCAAGCGGCGCAGCCGACCTTGCCGCGTGGCGGCGGCAGAACGTCACCGCACTGGTGGCGCAAGTGCACCGCACGGTAAAGGCGGCAGACCCCACCCTGCGGTTCGGCATCAGCCCGCAGGGCAACCCGGACAACGACCTTGACCAGCAGTACAGCGATGTGACCGCGTGGCTGGCGGCGGGCGGGGAGGAAAAGGTCATCGACTACCTCTGCCCGCAGGTGTACTGGGGCTACGGCTTTACCCTGCACTCCGGCAGCACCCGCTTTGCCTTTGAAAACATCGTCCCGGCGTGGCTTGCCTACCCCCGGGCGGGGGATGTGGCGCTGTACTTCGGGCTGGGCGCGTACCGGGTGGGCACCGGGGACGGCGGCGCGAACCCGGACAGCGTGTCCGGCTGGAGCACCGGCAGTGCGCTGGCGGCGCAGGTGGAGGACCTGCGGGGGCAGGCGGCGGGCGGCTGGGCGCTGTACCGCTACGGCAGCCTGTTCGGGCCGGAGTCTCCTGCGCTGGCCGAGGCCGAGTGCGCAGCGCTGCGGGCGCTGAATAAGTGAAAATTCGTGCAGAAACGGGCGGCAAACCGCACAAAATAAACACAGGTATCTTGTGCAGAGCGGCAAAATGCGGTATACTTACCATGTATCTGCCCGTTGGCAGAGACGCACGAAAAAGAAAAGTTTCTTTGTTTCTATGAGGAAAGCTATGAAGATGAAAAAACAGCTTTTGGCACTGCTGCTGGCGGCGGTGATGGTGCTTAGCCTGACCGGCTGCAAGGAGACCCTGAAAAAGGTGGCGCAGAAGGTGACAGGCCACTCCGAGGAAGTGCAGGAGGAGGATACCACCCGCTGGGCGGAAGCCACCACCGACCCGCTGATCATTCAGGGCATTGCGGATGCCTCGGCAAAGTATGCCACCGCCACCGCAGACGGCTGTCTGTACGCGGTGTTCAACGGCATCTGGAGCCGCAACACCGGCTACTTTACCGTGCCGGGCGGCAGTTTGAACATCATGGCCTGCGGCACCGCCGAGGGCACCCAGAAGTTCAAGGTGGCACTGTGGAAAAAGGTGGACGGCGGCGCAGCGTATGTGCCGGACAGCACCTACTACGTCAAGACCGATGGCACCGACTACCGCTGCACCATTTCCGGGCTGGACCCGGCGGCGCAGTACCGCGTGACCATCTCCTATGATTCCAGCCGGTACTACCTGTACGGCCTGCTGAAGGTGGAGGGCATTGCCGGATGACGAACCAGACGAAAAATTCAATGCTGCTGATGCTGTGCGCCCTGATCTGGGGCACAGCCTTTGTGGCGCAGAGCGCCGGTTCCGGCATGGGCGCGTTCTCCTTTCTGGCGGGGCGCAGCTGGATGGCGGTTCTGGTGCTGATCCCCACGGTCAAGGCGTTTGACGCCTTGCACCGCCGGCAGGGCAAGCCGGACGGCAAGCCCAAGACGGCAGCCGAGCGCAAGCTGCTGCTGAAAGCCGGGCTTGTGTGCGGCACGCTGCTGTTTTTAGCCAGCGCGGCGCAGCAGCGTGGCATCACGCTGGACCCCTCCACCGCAAAGGCGGGCTTTCTGACCGCCATGTATGTGGTGCTGGTGCCGGTGTTCGGCCTGTTTCTGGGGCGCAGGGGCAGCGCGCAGCTGTGGGTGAGCATGGCCATTGCCGTAGTGGGGCTGTACCTGCTGTGCATGAAGGACGGCTTTGGCAGCATCCAGAGCAGCGACTGGCTGCTGCTTTTGTGTGCGGTGCTGTTCAGCTTCCAGATCATGGCGGTGGATCATTTCTCCCCGCAGATGGACGGCGTGCGCCTGAGCCTTGTGGAGTTTTTTGTGGTGTCGGTGGAAAGCACCGTGGCGGCGTTTTTGTTCGAGCAGCCTGCCATGGCAGAGTTCGTCACCTTCGCCGGGCCCATCCTGTACTGCGGCATCATGTCCAGCGGCGTGGCCTACACCCTGCAGATTCTGGGTCAGCGGGACCTGAACCCCGCGGTGGCCAGCCTGATCATGTGTCTGGAAAGCGTATTCAGCGCCTTGGGCGGCTGGCTGCTGCTGCACCAGAACCTTTCCTTCCGGGAATCTTCCGGCTGCGTGCTGCTGTTTGCCGCCGTGGTGCTGGCACAGCTGCCCCTTGGCCGCCTGATGCGGAGCAAGGCCTGAGGTGGCGGCAAAGCCGTGCGCCCAGCTGCGCAGCGTGGAGGGCATCCAGTACGAGCTGGTGCGCAAAAAGGTAAAGCAGCTGCACCTGCGGGTGCGGGACAACGGCACCGTGATGGTAAGCATCCCCCTGACGGCCAGTCTGGAACAGGCTGACCGTTTTGTGCTGCAAAACGCCCAGTGGATCCGGGATACCCGGGTGAAGAACATTACCAAGCTGAACAAGGATAACGCCGACCTGCCGGACAAAGCCACGGCGCTGGCCTACTTTACCGCCATGAGCGATAAGGTCTACCCGGCCTTTGCCGGGGTGCTGGGCGGGCAGAAGCCCATCCTGAAAGTGCGCAGCATGACCAGCCGCTGGGGCGTGTGCTGCCCGGCTAAGCGGCAGATCACCCTTGCCTTGCAGCTGTATAACCAGCCCCCTGCGGCGCAGATCTATGTGGTAGTACACGAGTACTGCCACTTTTTGCAGTTGAACCACAGCCCAGCCTTCTGGGCAGAGGTGGAAAAGCTGCTGCCGGACTGGAAGGCCCGGCGGGAACTGCTGAAAAAATAATCTATCGTAAAAACGGAGGGAAGTTCCCTTGGAAAACGAAAAAAAGACCGGCGATAAATATTCAAAGCTTGCCGGCAATACCCTGATCTTTGCAATCTCCAGCTTTTCGTCCAAGCTGCTCACCCTGATCGTACAGCCCTTTCTGACCTACGCCATGGCGGAGATCTCGGATCTGGGTCTGTCCAAGATCCTGAGCCAGTATGCAAACCTGCTCATCCCCTTTGTGTCCATGGGCATGTCCAACGCCATCATCCGCTTTGGTCTGGACAAGGGCAACAGCGAAAAACAGGTGTTCACCAACGGCCTGCTCACCATTCTGGGCGGCTTTGGCATTCTGGTGCTGTGCTGGCCGGTCACCCAGTTTTTGCCGGATATGGCGCAGTACGGCCTGCTGATCTACATTTATGTGCTCATGAGCTGCCTGCGCACCCTGTGCACCCAGTTCGTGCGCAGCCGCCAGTGGA
>OLHA01000731.1_pt1 | contig 18938 bp, 14 predicted proteins | sample 1605961 | NCBI WGS metagenome assembly OLHA01 (sample SAMN03283288) | human gut metagenome | biome: human-associated habitat; material: feces | host: Homo sapiens | place: Peru | collected 2012
TTGTTTTTGATTCCATTCACGATTCGGCAACAATGCATAATCTATCCCCAGAAATTTTCCACTGAACCCTAATTTCCCCACACTTGTTGACCTGTTGACTCGTAAGACTTGTTGACTTTTTTATGGTGGATATCGGGAATTTGTGTATTTTTGTGGAAGACAATGTTTTTTACACCATTACATAAATTTTTAATGCTTATGAGATTGAGAAAGTTGATGGCTTTGGCACTGTTGCTGGCTTGCGTCGGTGGTCGAAGCGTGGCTCAAACTGCTCCCTACGAGCCTTCGGCAGAGAATCTGCGTTCGCGCGCCGAGTTTGCCGACATGAAATTTGGTATATTTTTGCACTGGGGCATCTACAGTATGTTTGCCCAAGGCGAATGGTATTTGCAAAACTCAGGCACCGACCGCAACGAATATGCGAAAGCCGCCGATGCGTTCTACCCTCACCGCTTCGATGCGAAAAAGTGGGTGGAGGCCTTTAAAGACGCTGGAGCGAAGTACGTTTGTTTCACCACACGCCATCACGATGGCTTCTCGATGTGGAAAACTGATGCGTCGGATTATAACATCGTGGATGCTTCGCCATTCCACCGCGATGTGGTGGGCGAACTGGCTGCCGCGTGCCATGATGCCGACATGCGTTTGCACCTCTACTATTCGCATATCGACTGGACGCGCGAGGATTATCCTGCCGGAAGAACTGGTTTGCGCACTGGCAAGAAACCCGAAAACGCCAACTGGGCGCACTATTACGACTTTATGAACAAGCAACTCACCGAACTGCTCACTCGCTACGGCAAGATTGGTGCCATCTGGTTCGATGGTTTTTGGGACCACGATAGCGACTCTATTCCGTTTGACTGGCAACTTCGTCCGCAATACGATATGATTCACCGCCTGCAACCTGCGTGCCTGATTGGCAACAACCACCACGAGGCGATTAAGGACGGCGAGGACATTCAGATTTTTGAGCGCGATCTGCCAGGCGAAAACACCGCCGGATTTGTGGAAAAAGCGGCCTCGGTGAGCCGTTTGCCTTTGGAAACCTGCCAAACGATGAACGGCATGTGGGGCTACAAGGTGGTGGACCAGAACTATAAGTCGGTGGCGCAGATTGTGCAACTGCTCATCAACACTTCGGGCAAGGGCGCAAACCTTCTGCTCAACATTGGCCCTCAACCTAATGGCGAACTTCCAGCCATAGCTCTCGAACGCCTGAAAGGCGTGGGCAAGTGGCTTCGTGAATACGGCGAGACCATCTACGGCACCACCGCTGGCGATATGATGCCACAGCCATGGGGCGCCATCACCCGTAAGGGCAACGTGCAATATGTGCATATCACCGACAATGCTTTGGCAGGAAAACCACTCACGCTCACATTAAACAGCAAGGTGAAATCGGTATCAGTGTTCGGCACCACCCAGAAACTCCCATTCAAGCAATCCAAAGACAAAACCCTCACCATCACCATCCCCACCCACCCCGAAACCATCGATTATATAATAGAGGTGAGAAATTAGAGGTTAGAGATTGGAAGTTAGAAATTAGAGCGAAGATATGTTTAAGAGCATATCCCGTATATATACAACATAATGGAAAATTTTGTAAATTTGTAAATTAATAGCTGAACAATCTGACTTGCAAAAGACCGATACCTAAACGATTATTTTAGGAATTTAACAAGCAAAGCTTATTTGTGGCAAAGTGGCAAGGTCTGCCGGCAAGCCCCACAAACGAGATTTTGCAAATCTTTCTTATTGGAATGAGCAGTAAATTCAATGAAGCAACACGCGTCCAGATGCCGGCAATGGTGCATCTGACAAGATTAGGATATACATACTTCGGGAAAATTTCCGAAGACGATGCTAATGTTGTTTATGACAAAGACACAAATATCCTAATTGATGTTTTTTGCTCACAATTCGACAAATTAAATCCACAGCACGCAGGGGAAGGACTTCAAACTCTACAAGTCATAAGACAGGAACTTAAAAATGATGATTTAGGACGAGCTTTTTACTCTCGTCTCAAATCCGTTTCTCCTATAAGACTTATCGATTTTGAGCATCCAGAAAACAACAAGTTTCAATTCACGGCAGAGTTCACTTGTAAAAACGGTCAAGACGAGTTTCGCCCCGACATTACTCTTTTTGTAAATGGTTTGCCGTTATGCTTCATTGAAGTAAAGAAACCGAACAATTCAGGCGGCATGGTTGCTGAAAGCAGGCGTATGAATCTGCAACGTTTTCCCAATAAAAAATTCCGTTCGTTCATCAACATTACTCAACTGATGATTTTCTCCAACAATATGGAGTATGACGCTATGGGCGGAATTGTACCATTGCAGGGTGCATTCTATTGTACAGCGGCAAGAGAATTTGCACCATTCAACTGTTTTAGAGAAGAAAACCGCTCCAACCTTGACGTAGCACCATACAACAGGGATTTTCCATACAAGCAAATTAACAAAGAGGTTGAAAAGGCGATATTAAAAGACTACAACTGTCAAGTGATTCACTCTACGCCTGAATATCAAACAAACTTGAATGTGAACACACCCACCAATCGTATTCTCACATCAATGTGTTCGCCCGAAAGGTTGCTATTTATTCTTCATTATGGCATAGCATACGTTAAATCGGAAAAAGAAGTTGACGGCAAAATTGAAATCACTGACCAAAAGCACATCATGCGCTATCAGCAGATGTTTGCTTCAATGGCTATTTGCGAACATCTTGATAATGGCGCGAAATCGGGCGTAGTGTGGCACACACAAGGTAGTGGAAAAACGGCACTTTCTTTTCATCTCACTTATATTCTCAACGACTATTTTGCTCGTCAGAATAAGGTGGCAAAATTTTATTTCATAGTTGACCGCCTTGATTTACTTGAACAAGCCACGCAAGAACTCGAAGCTCGTGGCTTGGTGGTGACGACCGCCAATTCCAAGAAGGAGCTTATGGAGCAGTTCCGTACCAGTCAGTCGCAGCATGGAGCAAGTGGCAAGCAAGAAATTACGGTAGTCAACATTCAGCGTTTTGCCGAAGATAAAGAAAAGGTAAAACTTCCTGAATATGCCACCAATCTGCAACGCATCTTCATTCTTGATGAGGCACACCGTGGCTACCGCCCTGGTGGTTGCTTCCTCGCCAACCTGTTTGACGCCGATCCAAACTCCATCAAGATTGCGCTCACCGGCACTCCTTTGCTGAAAGAGGAACGGTCAACGGCTACTGTGTTCAATAACTATTTCCACACGTACTACTACGACCGCTCCATAGCCGATGGCTACACACTCAAAATCATAAGGGAGGACATTGAAACCTCATATAAGCAGAAACTAAATGAGGTTTACGAGAAACTCGAAAGCCTTGTACAGAAAAAAGATGTAAAGAAAGCCGACATTGTTGAGCACGAGAATTATGTGAAAGAACTGATTCGCTACATCATCACCGACCTATCTCGATTCCGCATGCAGCATGGCGACGACACTCTCGGAGGCATGATTATTTGCGAGACAAGCGGCCAGGCGCGAAACCTCGCCACGTACTGGGACGAGGTGCAGCGCGAAATGAACAAAACCGTTTCCACTCCTACTCAGTTAAAAGCCAAACTCATATTGCACGACACCGATGACAAAGAAACTCGAAAGCAAATTGTAAAGGACTTCAAAAAGAATATGACTGTAGATGTACTCATCGTATTTAATATGCTACTTACTGGCTTTGATGCTCCTCGCCTAAAACGTCTTTATTTCGGCCGCAAGCTCAAAGACCACAATCTGTTGCAAGCCATCACTCGTGTAAACCGCCCTTACAAGGATAATCGCTATGGCTATGTGATAGATTTTGCCGACATCAAGCGAAACTTCGAGGAAACCAATGAGGCGTACTTAAAGGAACTTAATCGATTCAACGACCCTGAAGAGACAAGGCTGAACGTAACGAATACGTTCACTCAAGTTCTTGAAAGTCCACAAGAGATTCTCGATATGATGCACGACATTCAAGACACATTGTTTGAGTACACCACCGACAATGTAGAGGAATTCAGCTCTGAGGTATCGACTATTCAAGACAAGAAAGTACTCCTCGACCTCAAAAAGGCATTGGAAGCAGCTAAGGATTGTGGCAACCTTGTGCGCACTTTCGGTGATGATGATCTGAAAGAAAAATTCGCGAAAGTAGAATTGACAAAACTTCCCGATATGCTAAAGGAAGTTCAGCACCACATCACCATTATCAACCAAAAAGAAGCTTTCGCTGCTGATGAGCAAACTTCTATTCTTGTCAACGAGGCTATGCAAGATATTGAGTTCACTTTCTCCAAAATTGGAGAGGAAGAACTCAAAATCATAGCCGGTGGACGCGAACTGAAAGAAAAGTGGCGCGACACCATTCGTGCGTTTACTGACAACGTTGATCAAGACGACCCTGAATTCATCACGCTTCGTGAGGCTTTCACCCAACGCTTTAAAGAACACGGTTTTGTTGTGGATTCTGTTGCCAAATACAATGAGGAAACAGCCGCTCTCGACTCTATTATTGCTCGTCTCAAAGCTATTCAAGCCACAAACAACAACTTGCTTAAAAAGTATAATGGTGACGCTAAATTTGCTCGCGTGCATAAACGCATCAGAGAAGCAAACTCCGAAAGAGAAAAGCAAAAGAAAAATCCTTTGTTTACATTTTCAGATAGCGAAATATGTGTCATTCTGAATATGATAAAAGAAGATGTCGACTCAAAGGTGTACGACCGTAACGACATTCTTAAAAAGGACGCATACTTTGAACAAACAGTTTTAACTATAATCAATAATATGCTGTACAGTTTCCCTCAAATATCCGATACAGCCACTATAGATGACTATAATTTTGTAAAAAATGGTATTGCCAGACAATACCTCAATCAGTATAACGCTACTTACTCGGCATAACAGATATGGATATTAAACAAGAAACTATCCGTCTTATCGACGACCTCAAAGCCACTTGCCAGTCCTACGGTCTTGGCAACGATGGCAACGAATATAAAATTATTACACAGGTATTTCTGTACAAGTTTTTGAACGACAAGTTCGGCTATGAGCTGAAGCGAGCCAAAAGCCGATATGCCGACAAGATTTGTAAAGCAGACCAATGGGAAAAAGCATATAGTGAGCTTTCCGATGGCGAGCGGCAAATGCTTATGATTGCACTGCCGCCAGAGTCGTTGAAGTTGCAACCGCAACACCTGCTTTCCACGCTTTGGAATCAGTCGAGCCGTGGGGATTTTGACACAATTTTCGATGCTACGATGACTGATATTGCAGAGCAAAATCTTGACATATTCTCCACACAGACAACCCAAAACACCAAGATTCCGTTGTTTGAAAGGCTTACGCCTTACGTCACCGACTCTGACCAACGACCAGCTTTCGCACGCGCATTGATCGACAAACTCGTGAATTTTTCTTTTGAAAAGGCGTTTGCCGGTGGCTACGACTTTTTCGCCACAATTTTCGAATACCTTATCAAGGACTACAACACTGCTGGTGGCGGGAAATATGCTGAGTACTATACGCCTCATGCCATTGCTACTATTATGGCACGACTTCTCGTAGACGAAAATGAGGACTTACACAATATCGAAGTTTACGACCCATCAGCAGGCACAGGCACTTTGCTTATGGCTCTCGCACACCGCATCGGCAACAGCAAATGTACCATATTTGCGCAGGATATTTCACAGCGTAGCAATAAGATGCTCAAGTTAAACCTATTGCTCAACGGACTTGTAACATCACTCGACCACGCTATTCAGGGAGATACGCTTGTTACACCTTATCATAAAAACGATGATGGTACGGCATTGCGCCAATTTGACTATGTGGTGTCAAACCCTCCATTTAAAATGGATTTCTCCGATACTCGCGAAAAGATTGCAGCACAGCCTGCACGTTTTTGGGCAGGTGTGCCAAACGTTCCTGCCAAGAAAAAGGACAGTATGGCAATATACACTTGCTTTATTCAGCATGTGATCAACTCGCTTAAAGGCACCGGCAAGGGCGCTATCGTGATACCTACCGGATTCATCACAGCGAAATCGGGCATTGAGAATAATATTTTGAAACACATCGTTGACAACAAAATTGTGTATGGCGTAGTGTCGATGCCGTCTAACGTGTTTGCCAACACAGGCACTAATGTATCGGTGCTTTTCTTCGACAAATCCGCCTCTTGCGACAAGGTGGTGCTTATCGACGCATCAAAACTTGGCGAAAAAATCAAGGTGGACGGAAATCAAAAGACCGTGCTTCACGACGAAGATGTGGATAAAATCATCAATACATTCCACAACGCCGAAGCGGTGGACGACTTCTCGGTGGTTGTGAATTATGATGAAATCAAGGAAAAGAACTATTCGCTTTCTGCCGGACAGTATTTCGACATCAAAATCGAATACATCGACATCACCGAAGATGAGTTCAACAAGCGCATGGCTGACTACCAACAAACTCTCACCGAGCAATTCGCCGAAAGCCACCGCCTCGAAGAAGAAATACTTAATCAACTAAAGTCTCTTAAATTCAATGGATAGCTACACACAACTTGCTACATTGATTAGTCCTATAATAAGTGCTTTTGCAATTTTTGTAGCTTTATTCATTGCACGCCGTTCTTCTAAAGATGTGCAGGAGCAAATCAAGGCAATACACCATTTGCTTGATGTTTTTGTTGCCGCAAATAATCTGAATATTGTAGAGGCTCAACGTAAGTATCAACAGCAACTGCGCGAATTAGTTCCTCTAATTGAAAATGCGCAAATGGAGGTTGATATTGTCAATCCATTCCGTGGTGGCGCAAGAATAGATCAAGTAATGGAGGCAGAGAAAGAAGCAAAGCAACAAGCATACTTGAATCAATTACTAAAAAAACGCAGAGAAATAGAAATTAACCTATCTCTCATAAATGATTATATAAACAAAGCGACCAAATAGATGGAATTAAAGAAATATAAACTTGGAGAGCTGCTTGATGTCACAAGAGGTGCAAGCCTTTCGGGTGAATACTATTCTACATCGGGGGAATATGTCCGCTTGACTTGTGGTAATTTTGATTATCAAAATAACTGCTTCAAGGAGAATACATCAAAAGATAATTTATTCTATACAGGAGATTTCAAGTCTGAATTCTTAATGGGAAAGGGTGATATTATTACCCCACTAACAGAGCAAGCGGTTGGACTACTTGGCTCAACTGCCATTATTCCCGAAAGTGGTAAATACATACAAAGTCAAGATGTGGCTAAAATCACCTGTGATGAATCTCTCTTAGATAAGAAATTCGCTTACTATTTGATTTCTTCAAAATTAGTTAAACAACAACTTAGCGCAGGAGCACAACAAACAAAAATCCGACATACGTCACCAGACAAAATCAAGGAATGCGTTGTTTGGATTCCTACCATAGAAGAACAATTTAAAATAGGAAAGCTACTTTCTGACATTGACAAAAAAATTGCGTTTAATCGAGAGATAAATCGCAATTTAGAGGCGATGGCTCGCCAGCTCTACGACTACTGGTTCGTGCAGTTCGACTTCCCCGACGAGAACGGTCGCCCCTACAAATCAAGCGGCGGCAAAATGGTGTGGAATGAGCGATTGAAACGCGAGATACCAGAGGGATGGGAATGTAAAACAATAGGCGAATTTGCTATTGTTCGGCGAGGCTCTACTATTACAAAGGCTCAAACAAAACAAGGTGACATAAAGGTCGTTGCAGCAGCCACGAACTATTCGTTTCTACATAACGAGTCAAATCGTTCTGAATTTTGTATTACTATTAGTTCATCAGGAGCAAATGCAGGGTTTGTTAATTTTTGGAGAGAACCGATATACGCATCTGACTGCTCCACTGTTCAAGGGAATAGTTTGGTCGAAACTCTGCTTTGCTACTATTGCTTACAACATTACCAAGAATTGTTATTCAATCAGCAAATTGGAGCTGCACAATCTCATGTATATCCTGAACATATCAGTAAACTATATATTGTTGTTCCGCCTATTGATGTATTAAGAAAAATAGAAATACTTTTTATAGCAACCAATAACAAACAAGGGAAAGTGGAAACAGAAATTGAAAGTCTTACTAAGCAGCGCGACAAACTGTTGCCGTTGCTGATGAACGGTCAGGTAAATTGCGATTTATCTCGCGATTAAGCGTAATTTTAGAGTCTAGGTCATTCAAGAATTTACCAATTGCTTTTTGCACTTTCATTGGTGGTAATTCAACATCAATTGAAAATAGCAAATCGGAATCAATTCTTTTGTGGCTTTGAGAAGTGTTTGAATGTTGTTCACTCAAAAAGTTAGTGACAAAATTTGAGATTAGAAGATAATATGCATACAAAAAATCAATTTTATCTTCATTTACAACAAGCGGAAAAAACTCTGTCGAAGCAAGTTTATTTTCATCTTCGTTGCTAACAACCCAAACACGCTTAAAGCGTACATTTAGTTTGTTAAACAAAATACATTTGTTCGGTACAGAAAACTTATTGCTTAAGATTTCTGTACCACCAACTTCTTCTCGCTTTTGATTGTTGTCAAAGGCAGGAAGACTGTATAGATGGTATTTTTTATCCGCAGTAGGAGTAACAGATTTTGTATATAGTGTAAAAACATCTTTGAGTTTCATGACGTCGTGGAAAATTTTCCACAAAGTTACTCAAATTATTGCTATACAATATATTTGCGATGCGCAATTTTTACATTATTTTGATTAACCATTGCGTAATGCAACGTGGTGTCGATTTTTGTGTGACCGAGCAACCGCTGTACCTGCTCTATGGGCATTCCCTTGTCAATCGCCATTGTGGCGAGGGTGCGTCTGAATTTATGTGGGTGTATTCGGCAGATGTTTGCTACTTTGCCAAGTTGCCGTATGCGTGTTTCCACACCACTTATAGTCAGCCGTCGGTGTGGTGAAGCCAACGACACGAACAAGGCTCGTTCGGTATCGGTTCGGGAAGCCAAATAATTGAGCAAATGCACTTTTGCTCGGGCGTTGAAATACACCGTCCGCTCCTTTCCTCCTTTGCCCAGCACCACACACTGCCGCTCGTTGAAATCAATGTCTGCACGATTGATTGTCACCAGTTCACCAACACGTACACCAGTAGAAACGAGGAAATCCACCAAGGCAAGATCACGCAGTTCGGCGCAACTGTCACGCAGAGTTTCAAGCTGCTCGTCGCTGATGGTATCTTTCACAGTCACCTCCGCTCGCACCTTGTGTATGCGGCGCACCGGGCTTTTCACTATATAGTCCTCATCTTCAAGCCAAGAGAAAAAACTCGAAAATATGCGTCTGATATTATCAATCGTTACCTTACTTGAATTGCGCGTTGATTGCACTGCCGACAGATAACGGCGAATGTCGTTAGTCGTAACATCTGCAATAGCCACATCGTTTTCTTCAAGCCAAGAGGCAATAGTATTTTCGTAGTACTTCAACGTTTTCTCGGAGCAACCCTCAATCCTTTTAGCAGAGATAAAGGCTGAAAGCAATTGTTCGTTAGACTTCCGTATTGCCACCTGTGCATTTGGTAATGAAGAAACCGAAACGCACTTCAATTCATTTTCTATAATTGACTGTATTTTTGCAAGTTGCGGCTCAGCCACCACTTCCGCAATTTGTTGAATGATGTTCTCTAAAATCTTACTTTTCATGATTTGTGGTATTTTTCTTTATAATTTACACAAATCCTTAGAACGTAACACAATAAAACAGATAAATCGCAATTTAGAGGCGATGGCTCGCCAGCTCTACGACTACTGGTTCGTGCAGTTCGACTTCCCCGACGAGAACGGTCGCCCCTACAAATCAAGCGGCGGCAAAATGGTGTGGAATGAGAAACTGAAGCGAGAAATACCCGAGGGTTGGAGTAGCACATCTATAATTCTTTATGCATCAATCCAAAATGGAGCAACGCCGTCAACTAAAGATGAAGCTAATTATGGAGGAGATATTGTTTGGATAACGCCAAAAGACTTGTCTGACCAATCTCAAAAATTCACATTTATAGGCGAACGAACTATCACGAGAAAAGGTTACAAATCTTGTAGTACGACAATGTTGCCAAAGGGATCTATTTTAATGTCGAGTCGTGCTCCAATAGGATTACTGTCAATTGCAGCGGTTGAGTTATGTACTAATCAAGGATTTAAAAGTATTGTTCCTAAAGATCAAATTTTTAGTCGATTCCTGTATTATATGATAAATCATCATTTGCCAATAATTAAACAGATGGGATCAGGAACAACATTTAGCGAAATTTCAAAAGAGGAATTATCAAAACTAAACATTCCAAATGTCCCCACTAATATTATAAAAGAGTGGGATTTGATTGTTTCTCCAATTTTTCAACGTCAAGAGAAACTACTTTTAGAGTCAAGCGAACTCACTAAGCAGCGCGACGAACTGTTGCCGTTGCTGATGAACGGACAGGTAAATTGCGATTTATATTTTATAGATGCCATTCGCATTTTATATGGAATTGCCGTGGTTGGGCATCTTTCTTGGGTGGCTTAGGGGCGTGGGGTATGGAGGCGTTTTTGGGGTGGTGGCTTGGGCTTCTTTTTGTGGATTTCTGGATATGGTTACTTTTTGATGGCGATGTTGGGATTGTTTTTGTTTAAGCCTACAATTATTTGTCGGATTTGAGTATTTTAGCGCGAATTATTTGTCGGATTTGGATATTTTAGTGCTCTTTTGAGGGTGAAAAAAACACCTATTTAATCCAATTTCAATCCAATTAACACCTAAAATAAAATAGGTGAAAATAGGATTTAATGGATTAAATAGGTGTTTTGATTTTGGACTTATCGGCCCCTTTAGACCCTTCAGACCCAAGCAGACCCTTTGGAACCGAAACTGGCCTTTTGGGCTTGTCGGGGGGGGCTGTGGGGGATGGGAAGCCCTCGAGGGTTTGGGAGGGTCGTTAGTTACCCAAAATCTTGTTGATGAGGGCGGTTACGTCGCTTGAGTTTACTTCGCCGTCGCCGTTCACGTCGCAGAGGTTGGTTGGGTATGACTCGGTGCCGAGAAGGTGGTTGATGAGGGCGGTAGCGTCGGAGGCGTTCACTTCGCCGTCGCCGTTAATGTCGCCGCTTACAGGCTTTTCGGTGCGGTAAACGAATTTCACCACTGGTCCCCATTCGGTGGTGTGGGCTGCGCCGTCGAGTCCTTCGTATGCCGTTTTCACGCGTGCGTAGTAAGTGTTGCCGTCTGCCATCTTCTTGCTGTTCACCTTGATGTTGTCGGCGGTGAGAGAGGTGCGAGTGGCACCGTCTTTGAGTGTTTCCACAAAGCGGGTGCGGCCCCAAGTGGTGGCAGAGGTGCTGATTTCAATTTGGTAGCTGGTAGCCCAACTTTGTGGCTTCACTTCCACATATTCACCCATGTAGATTTCGCCACCTTTGGTTGGGCGAAGCAGGTGCGCTGCCAAGTGCACGATGGTGAAGTGAACTGGGAGCGACACCATTTCCTGGCCATCAACGGTGAGGCGAACACGCATATAGCAGGTGATGCCCGATTCAAGTTTGCCGTCGGGAATAGCCAATTCGCCAGTGGCTGATTTGCCGGTATAGAGAATGTTTTGGAATGTTTCATCGTCAGAGATTTCCACTGTGGCCTCGTTGGTGGAATTTACATTATACCACTTGGCGGTGAAATCAGGAGCCACTTCCTCCTCGCCATCGGCAGGGTAGGTGACTGTGAGCAACTTTGGCACGATAGTGCGGATTTCGCTCACGCCGCAGTAATGGTTAGCCTCGCAAGCCTGCACACGCCAGTATTGGTTGGTTTCGTGGCGAAGTTGTGAGAATTGGAGCGCAGATGCGATGGTGTCGGTGGTGGTGTAGCGCTCCACCACATTGCCGAAGTCGGCATCGTTGCTGATTTCCACCACATAGTTGGCAGCGTCTTTCACCTTATGCCAAGAGAAAGTGAATGGCATGTCGATAGTGGCTTCGTTGGCAGGGCCGATGAGTACAGGGTTGCCGAGCGCCTTCAAACTGCTGCCGAGGAACACAGGCTCGTATTCGTTGCCCACGCGGTCGACCACGCACACGGCATATTGCCACTCGTTGCTTTGGTATTCAACCGGAATTTTGTAGCTGGTGGTGTAACTCATATCCAAGAGATATTCCACTTGCTTGGTGAATGTGGCAGGATTCATTGATGCAGGGAAGGCATACACAGAGTAGCGCACATTGTCGTAGCCATTCCAAGTGAGTGTGCCACCGCTGTATGCGAGGTTGGTCACCAAGCCGGGGTTGTTGCCTTGCTTCCAAGGGAGCGCAGGCACAAGGGCAGGGCGGGTGTAAACGGTGTTGCGCAAGTAACTCGCCAGCGAGTTGGGGTTGCGCATGTAGAGGTATTTGCAAGAATAGTAAATCGAACCAAATGCGCCGTCGAGCGACGATGTGCGGTTGATTTCGGCTTGGTTGGCATATTCCACATAGGTGTTGGCATCGCTTTCAACCTTCATACTGGAAATAGAGGTGGAAATATACACATGGCGGCCAAATTTCTTCACCACCTTGCCCCACCATGGAGTGATGGTGGAATAGTCGGCTTTTGCGCCGATTTTCCAATACACCTGTGGCGAGATGTAGTCGAGGGTTTGGCTCGAAATCCATGCCAGAGGGTCGGAGAAAATACCGTCGTATTGCCAGTCGGAAGAACCAGATGGGCAAGGCTCAACGCCATATTTCGATGCCACTGAGCCGTTTGTGGCTGCCACACCGGCAGGAGAGATACCGAAGCGCACCCAAGGCTTCACGGTTTGGATCATATCGTAAACTGATTTCACCATGCGGTTCACATTGTCGCGTCGCCAGTCGCCGATGCTCATGCTTGTGCCAGAGTTTTTCCACTCATCGTAGTCTTCGGCGGTGCTGTTAGAGGGAATGCCGTCGGGGTAGAAATAGTCATCGTAGAGAATGCCGTCCACATCATAGTTGGTGATGATTTCACGGCACACATCGGTGATGCGGTCGATGGTCCACTGCTGTGCTGGGTCGAGAATGATGGTTTTGTCGTATTTGAGCAAGTGACCGTCTTCTCTTAATTTATTGTCGTAAGCGGTGGTCCAGTTGGCGCCTGTGGAGAAGCGGTAAGGATTCACCCACGCATGACATTCCATGCCGCGCTTATGACATTCCTCCACCACAAATTGCAGAGGGTCGTAACTTGGAGCCTTGCCACGAGTGCCAGTCAGATAACTCGACCATGGTTCGTAACTCGACTTATACATAGCGTCGCACATGGAGCGCACTTGGAAGTTCACTGCGTTGAAATTGTTGCGCTTCAGCGAGTCGAGCATACGAATCATTGATGCTTTCTGCACTTCGGCGTTCATGCCGTTGGCTTCATTGTCGTTGGCATCGCGTGGCCAGTCGAGTGCCCAAACTGTAGCCACCCAAGCCGAGCGAAATTCACGCTTGGGCACGCTGAAAGTGCCTGCCGCTTGTGCTGCAAATCCGAGCAGGAGGAAAGCGGCGAAAAATAAATGTCTAAATTTCATTTTGTATAAAAGTATAAAAGTTGATATTTGAATAGTAATACGAAGGGATTATTCAGTGAAGGAAGGGGCGTATTCGTTGCCGTAGCGGTCGAGTGGGCAAACGGCAAACTGGTAGGCTGCTCGCAGATGGGCAGGAATGGTGTAGGTCACCATTTCGCCGCCACGCTCTGGGTTATACACCATGCCGAGCAGATATTTCACTTCGGTGCCGAACTGGGCTTTGTCAACCGTCTTCGGGAACGCATACACCGTGTAGCGGCAGCGTGGAATCAGTTGCCAAGTGAGTAGATTGCCCTTTTGCTTGAGGAAATTCACCACAGGGGCTTTGCGTGCCACATTGTTGCGCCAAGGGGTGAGCGGCATCAACGATGGATACTGGTAAACGGTGCGCTTGAGGTAGTGGCAGAGTTGCTCGCTCAAACCGGGCTTGTTGTAGAGGTTACGCACCGACCAGAATATGGTGCCGCCTTGGTCTTTAGCGCAATTTCTGCGCAAAATCTCCATTTCGGCAGCCCATTCGGGAAACTCGCTGGTGGTCATCAACTTGTCGATACACATCGACACGAAAGCCTGGCGCGAGAATTTTCTCGCCGTTTTGCACCACCATGGTGCCACAAGGCTGAAATCGGCGCGCTTGAAGCCTATTTTCCAATACACCTGTGGGGCGATAAAGTCGATAAGGTGACCTTTCAGCCACGACACCGGGTCGGAGAAAATGCCGTTATACTGCCAGTCGCTGCCCGATGGGCATGGGTCGATGCCGTATTTGTCGGCAAGCGATTGGCTGGTGCAAGCCACGCCGGCAGGGGAGATGCCGAAGCGCACCCACGGCTTTTCGCGCTGAATCATATCGTAAACGGCTTTCACCATTCGGTTCACATTCTCGCGTCGCCAGTCGCCAATGCTCAGGTCGGTGCCTGAGTTTTGCCACTCCTTGTAGTCGGGAGCCGCCACCGACGAGGCGATGCCGTTGGGGTAGAAATAGTCGTCGTAGAGAATGCCATCGACATCGTATTTGGTGACCACCTCACGGCACACATTCACGATGCGGTCGATGGTCCACTGCTGGGCAGGGTCGAGGATATAGAATTTGCCCCATCGGAGCAGATGCCTTTTCGCCTCCTGGTCGCGCTCGGTGTTCCACATTTTAGTGATGCAGAATCGGTAGGGATTGATCCATGCGTGGATTTCCATGCCGCGCTTGTGGCATTCGCTCACGGCAAAGGCGAGTGGGTCGTAGCCCGGATGCTTGCCACGAGTGCCGGTCAGATAACTCGACCAAGGCTCGTAACTCGACTGGTAGAATGCGTCGCTCATGGAGCGCACTTGCAGGTTGATGGCGTTGAAATTGTTGTTTTTCAGCGAATCGAGCATTCGCACCAGTTCTGCCTTCTGGCGTTCGGCAGGTGCGCCCTGTTTTGGCCAGTCGATGCCCCATACCGTCGAAACCCACGCCGAACGCAGTTCACGCTTGGGTGGCATGGTGCTTTGTGGCAATCGCTGTGCGAAAGCCGCAAGGACAAAAGTAAGCAGTAGAGAAAATGCAATTATTCTTTTCATTGCTATATGTGATTATAAATTGTTGTTGAGTCGGAACAGTTCGAAAGCGTTTCGGGTGGTGATTTCGTCGATTTCTGCTGGTGATACGCCCATTTCTGCCGCCACGAAATTGCAAACGTGGGCGGTGAAGGCGCTTTCGTTGCGCTTGCCGCGCTTCGGCACCGGGGCGAGGTATGGCGCATCGGTTTCGAGCAGCAGCCTATCAAGCCCAATCACGGGCAGATTGGCTTTCACCTCGCTTTTCTTAAACGTGACAATGCCGTTCACGCCGAAATAGAAGTCGCCGCGCTTGCGAATGGCTTCGATGTCGGCAGGGGTGCCGGTGAAACTGTGGAACACGCCCTTGGGGAGCGGTTCGCCGAAGTTGTCCATCACCTCCAGACACTCAGCCACGCCATCGCGGCAGTGAATGATGAATGGCAGGTCGAACTCCTTGCACCAGCGTAGCTGCGTGTCGAGCGCTTCGAGTTGCTCATCACGCTTGTCTTGCTCCCAATAGAGGTCGATGCCTATCTCGCCCACAGCCACGAAGGGCATAGTGCCCTCGGCAAGCATTTGGTGCATGGCCTGCAACTGCTCGTGGTAGTCGTCGCCGATTTCTTCGGGGTGCAGCCCGATGGTCATCGACACAAACTGGGGGTGTGCATCGTAAACTGCCTTCAGGCGGCTGATGCTTTCAAGGTTCTCGTTGGGCATCACGATGTGTGTGATGCCGGCTTCACGCGCACGAAGCAGCATTTCTTCGCGGTCGGTGTCGAAAGCATCGCAATAGATGTGGCTATGGCTGTCAATCATTATTTCTTGCGACCCACCAAGCCTTTAATGAGTTGTACAAAAGCCTCGCGTGCCTCATCGCTCATTTCCACTTTGCTGAGCGCGTCGAAAGCCATATCATCGTAGCGCTTGATGGCTTCGTCGGCAGCCTCGCGCATACCCAGTCGCTCGTAGAGTGCAGTCACGGCTGGCACTTTCTCGCTGCGAAGTGCGTAGTCGTTGTTGATCCAGCGGCGGAGTTCGTTGGCATCGTCGCCTTGTGCCTTTTGCATAGCGCCAATCAGAAGGAATGTCTTCTTGTTGTTCATGATGTCGCCGCCGATAGCCTTGCCGAAGGTGGCTTCATCGCCCCACACGTCGAGCACGTCGTCTTGGAGTTGGAAAGCGAGGCCGAGATACAGGCCGGTTTCGTAAAGAGCCTGTGCATTGGCTTCGGAAGCACCAGCGATGAGCGCGCCCATCTTGCAGGCACAGCCAATCAGCACCGATGTTTTCAGGCGAATCATGTCGATATATTCTTCAAGGGTCACATTGTTGCGCACCTCAAAGTCCATGTCGTATTGCTGACCTTCGTATATTTCCATTGCGGTCTGGTTGAACAGGCGCATTATTTCGGGCAGCACGGCAGGTTCCACTTGCGCCACATACTGGCTGCTCATGGTGAGCATTGCGTCGCCAGAGAGAATGGCGGTGTTGTCGTTCCAACGGCGATGCACAGTGGGCTTGCCACGGCGCACATCGGCGTTGTCCATCACGTCGTCGTGAAGAAGGGTGAAATTGTGGAAAAGTTCCAGACCCACAGCAGGCTTCACAGCCTTTTTTACATCGCCACCCATGGCTTCGCAAGCCATCAGCACCAATGCCGGACGCAGACGCTTGCCGCCCAAGTCCATAGTGTAGGCGATAGGTTCGTAAAGTCCATTAGGAGTGGCTGGATAAGGAATGGCGGCGATTTCATCGTTTGCCAATTTTCTGTATTCTTCAAGAGATAACATAGTCGGAAATATTTTTTTGTGGATTTAATCGTTTTTTGAAAAAAGAGTTTTTGCCATTCGTGGCGACTTCTGAATGAGCGTTTCGCGGAAAGTTTCGTCGAAGTCCTGTGCCGCTACGCTGTCGCCGTCGAGCAGAAACTGGCTGCGCATGGCTTCGGCTTTGAGCAGTTCGCTCTGCATAGCCATCGTGTCGGTGGAATCAACAGCCACGAGGCGTGCCACGGCATCTACCGCCTGGACTTGCGCCTTCACGCTGTTGGGCGAGTGCTTTTTGCCGCACGCCACGGCTCCGCACATCACCGCCAAAGCCACCAAAATGTAGAATAAATGTCTCATATCAGTATATAATTATTCAATCTACAAAGATACAAAAAGAAATTAGAAATAAGATGTTAGAAGTTAGAAATTAGAGATTAGAGGTTGGATTTTAGAAGTTAAGGAGTTAAGAAGTTGAAGAAGTTAAGACGATAGTTCCGATAGTTCTGAGTTCTCGGAGCACTCCGAGTTCTCCGAGCCCACCCCCATACACAAAAAAAGCGACCGAAGTCGCTTTTTAGAGGATTTATAAATATTTGTCGAGCGTGTCTTTTGGCTCAATCCTGTTGCCCAGCCTCGCCACCCAATACACCAGCCCAATAAGGGCGAGCACTCCACCGGCTAAACCGATGTAGGAGATGGAGAGGTCTGAGCAGATGGCTCCACCGAAAAATGCTCCGCTGCCAATGCCCAAGTTGAAGATGCCAGAGAAAATCGACATTGCCACTGGGGTGCTTTCGGGGGTGGTGACGAGAATCATATTGCTTTGCATCGCCACATTGTAGGCTGTGGCAGAGGCTCCCCACACGGCAAGCAGCACAATCACGGGAAAAAAGCCCGACGACACGGGGTAGAGCAGCAAGAGGCATAGCGCCATGGCAGCCACGTTTACGGTGATAAACAGTTTGCGGTTGCGGTTGTAGTATTTCGAAAATGCGATGCTGCCCAAAAGCCCTGCGCCACCAAACACCATCAGCGCAGTGGTCACCCAGTCGTCGGGCATGAGCGACACTTGCTTCAGGAATGGCTCAATATAGCTGTATGCCACATATATGGCGCTTGAAATGAGTAGCGTGAATAGATATAGCCCCATGATGCCCTTGTGGCGTAGCAGTTCGGGCAACTTTTTCGGTGAAAATCCGCCACCGCTCGGCACCTTTGGCAAGCGCCACGCTATGTAGAGGAAGGTGAGGGCAGAGAATACGCCAATGCTGAAAAACGTCATTCGCCAACCCACATGCAGACCAATCACACGGCCTAAGGGCATACCCAAAATCATGGCTATCGACGACCCTGTGACCACCATGCTTAGGGCAATGGAACGGTAGCGGTCGGGCACAATGCGCACGGCAATGGGCGAAATCACCGACCAAAACACAGCATGGGCACACGCCACGCCTATACGAGCGCATATCAGCATCACAAAACTTGTGGATAAATACGACATGAATTGAAACGCCGTGAAAATGCCCAGCAGCCAAAGCATCAGCCGCTTCATTTCCATTTTAGATACCAGCAGCATCAGAGGCAGCGACAATATCATCACAGCCCACGCATACAGGGATATAAGCATACCTACCGAGGCTTCGGTCAGTCCGAAATCGTTTTTAATGTCGGTGAGCAAGCCAATAGGCACAAACTCTGATGTGTTGAAGATAAATGTTGCAAAAGAGAGTCCGAGCAACGCCAACCAGTTTCCCAACTTCATTTTCTCGTTCATACCGCTAACAAATTTTTAGTCTAATTGAATTTCCTTGAATTTCCGGCTGCAAAGTTACTGCTATTTCCCCAATTATCCCCACCCTCACACCATCAAAGGGACGGTTCTTCTGATGGTGTCGCTATTTAAGCGATTAAAAACCACCTAAATACGCCAATGTAAAAATTATGTAAAATCACAAATTCCACAAAATCTCGAATTTTGATAATGACAACTTTACATACCAAAGGGACGGTTCTTCTGGTATGCTTTTGTTGCAATAAGCAAGCAATGTGTC
>OLHA01000733.1_pt1 | contig 18917 bp, 17 predicted proteins | sample 1605961 | NCBI WGS metagenome assembly OLHA01 (sample SAMN03283288) | human gut metagenome | biome: human-associated habitat; material: feces | host: Homo sapiens | place: Peru | collected 2012
TACATCCGCCGCTACCGCGTCTGCCGCGATTTGAAATGGAAGAGCGAAAGCGAATACGGTACACTTGACATCACCGTCAACCTTTCAAAGCCGGAAAAAGACCCGAAAGCAATCGCTGCCGCTTTGAACATGAAGCAAAGTTCATATCCTAAATGCCAGCTTTGCAAGGAAAACGAGGGCTACGCAGGCAGAGTCAATCACCCTGCAAGACAAAACCACAGAATCATTCCGATTAATCTTGACGGACACGATTTTTATTTGCAGTATTCGCCGTATGTTTATTACAACGAACATTGCATAGTATTCAACGCAGAGCACATTCCGATGAAAATAGACAAGTCGGCTTTAAGAAAACTTTTGTCATTCTTGGAGCTGTTTCCGCATTATTTCATCGGCTCAAACGCAGGGCTTCCGATTGTCGGCGGCTCGATATTGACGCACGAACATTTCCAAGGCGGCAACTATGAATTTGCAATGGCAAAAGCGCCGATTGAAACACCGTTTGTTTTCAAAGGATATGAGGATATTGACGCAGGCATAGTAAAATGGCCGATGAGCGTTTTGCGCCTTGCGTGTGAGGACAAGGACAGACTTGCAGACCTTGCGGGAGATGTATTAAAGGCGTGGGAGGCATACACCGACGAAGAGGCATTTATTCTTGCCGAAACAGACGGCGTGCCGCACAACGCAATCACCCCAATCACAAGAATGAGAAACGGCAAATTTGAAATTGACCTTGTTTTGAGAAACAACATTACAACGCCCGATTTCCCGATGGGATATTATCATCCGCATCCTGAGCATCACCATATTAAAAAGGAAAATATCGGCCTTATCGAGGTAATGGGTCTTGCCGTTTTGCCGTCAAGGCTCAAAAAAGAAATGGCAGATTTGGCAGACGCCATGATTAACGGCAAGGACATTGCCGCAATCGACGATATTGCCAAGCACAAGGAATGGGCAGATATGATTATGAAAAAATATGATGTCACTGCCGAAAACTGCCACGATATTTTGAAGGAAGAAATCGGCCTTGTTTTCACCGAAATTCTTGAGCAGTGCGGCGTGTTTGAGCGCACCGAAAAGGGCAAGGCTCAATTTGTAAAATTCCTTGAGAGCGTAAACGCACAATGACCGTATGACATTTGACGCACCCAAGCCGTTTAAAAAGCGGCGTGGGTGTTTTTTGTTGAAAGCAGCTGTTGTTTATGATAATATAAATTTATATAAAATATGATAGGCGGAGAGGCAATGGAGCCAAAATTTTATTATCTGAAAAAATATTTCGGTCACGACACATACAGAGAGGGTCAGGAGCAGATAGTCGACTGCCTCTTGTCGGGCAGGGACGCTCTCGGAATTATGCCGACGGGCGCAGGCAAATCAATCTGCTATCAAATACCGGCGCTGATATTCGACGGCGTTACAATAGTTATTTCGCCGCTTGTGTCGTTGATGAAAGATCAGGTAACCTCGCTTGTGCAGGCAGGGATACCGGCGGCATATTTGAACAGCACGCTCACGATGTCGCAATACGCCACCGCGCTGAAAAGGGCGAGAAACGGAACTTACAAAATAATATATGTTGCGCCCGAGCGGCTTTTGACTCCCGGATTTTTGAGCGTTTGCTATCAGCTTAAAATATCAATGGTTGCGGTTGACGAGGCGCACTGCGTTTCGCAATGGGGTCAGGATTTCAGACCGAGCTATCTTAAAATATCGGAATTTGTCGACACGCTCAAATCGCGCCCGATTGTCGGAGCATTCACCGCAACGGCAACGAGCGATGTCAAGGAAGATATTATAAGCATTTTGAAGCTGAACGACCCTTTCACTCTCGTGACGGGATTTGACAGAGAAAACCTTTTCTTTTCCGTCGAAAAGCCCGAGGACAAAAAAGAGCGACTGCTTGAATTACTGAACGCTCACAAAGACAAATCGGGAATAATATATTGCTCGACGCGCAAAACGGTTGACGAAATTTGCGATTATTTAAACGCCAAAGGATATTCCGCTGCTCGCTACCACGCAGGGCTTGAAAAGGAGGATCGATACAAAAATCAAGACGATTTTGTATATGACCGCGTCGCAATAATGGTTGCCACCAACGCATTCGGTATGGGTATTGACAAATCGAATATATCATATGTTATCCATTATAATATGCCGAAAAATATTGAAAGCTATTATCAGGAGGCAGGCAGAGCCGGCAGGGACGGCGAAAGGGCGGAATGTTATTTGCTCTATTCCCCGTCGGATGTGCGCACAAACAGATTTTTAATCGACAAAAGCATGCGCTCGCCCGAAATGTCGGAGGACCAATTTGACAACGCCCGAATACTTGATTACAAAAGGCTTAAGGATATGACGCTTTATTGCGCAACGAGTGAATGTCTGCGCAATTATATGCTCAAATATTTCGGCGACAAGGGCAAAATCTATTGCGGTAACTGCTCAAACTGCCTGACAAAATTTGAAGTTATTGACATTACGGACTCGGCGCAAACGATTTTGAAATGCGTTCGTCAAACGGAGCAGAGATTCGGCAAATCGCTTGTTTGCGAGGTTTTGAAGGGCAGTAAAAACCAAAGAGTGCTTAATTTGGGCTTTGACACACTTTCGACATACGGTGCGCTGAAAAAAGCGCGCGTGCAGGAAATAAACGATATAATCGACTATCTTGAGGAAAACGAATACATAAAAGTTATAGGCAGGCAATATCCGATAATAAGGCTCACGGCGAAAGCCGACGAGGTATTTGCAGATGGCTTTTCGCTTACAATGAAAGCGGCAAAATCGAGAATCCGCACCGCTAAACCGACAACGGAGTATGACGAGGAACTTTTTTCGGTGCTCAAATCACTGCGCTCACAAATTGCGGCAACGGAAAATGCCCCGGCTTACATCGTTTTTTCAAACCTTGCGCTTATTGATATGTGCCGCAAACTGCCTAAAAACGAAGAGGAGTTTTTAGCCGTTGAGGGCGTAGGCAAGGTCAAGCAGGAGCGATACGGCAAACTTTTCGTTGACAAAATCAACAAATATCTTGCCGAAAAGGATAAAAAACACGGCTTTTAATATTCGTTTAATAAATATGAAATATACTTAAAATCGGTGATATTATGAGAATACTTATTGTCGAGGACGAGCTTAAACTCGCCGAAATAAAACAAGTTGCTCAGGATATTCTGTCGAGCGGCAACAGCGGCACGAATGTCGGCAATTTGTATTTTCAAAAATACTCATACTGCTTAAAGGACAATTTGTAGCTGACAATAATCGACAATTCGGCAAAAGAAATTTCGCTCACACTTGACAAATCGTCAAAAATCACACTCACAGGCGACACATATGTTTCGTCACTCAGCGATGAGGACAGCACATATTCAAATATCAATTTCAACGGCTATAAGCTTTATGTAAACTCAAAAGCAATTAACTGAGCCGCAAAACCGAATAGAAAAAGCAATCCCGACAGAGCTATTCTCTGTCGGGATTTTTTTGAGAAGTGTTAAATTAAATTTGTATTATTTGTGCATTACTGACGATGATTTATTATTAATAGACCACCTCCGTTACTTTATATCTTCCTTAAGCGTTTCGATGATATTATCCTTGCGCAACGATTTTACGGAATAAAGCATCGTTGCGCCGATAATAACGAAAACCGCAAGGATAACTATAAAATAAAGTTGCCAATTCATCGTAAACGGCAAACTATCCTCGCCGATTGCCTTGTTCATAATAAGACTTATCACAACGCTTATCGGCAGGGCAAACACAAGCGCCTTAATTCCGTAAAACGCACTTTCAAGCATAATTATTTTGTTAAAGCCCTTTGGCGTTGTGCCGACAGATTTGAGCATTGCAAACTCTTTTCGCCGCGACTGAACGCCGGTTGAAATGGTGTTGATTATATTAAACACCGTGATAAGCGTAATCAGCGCAATAAAGCCGTAAACAAACACCTGAATAATTAAAACGACGTTGTTCATAACCTCGAGTGAATCGACCAAATCGTTGATTGAGCAATGCGACATCTTGTTTTCGGGCGATTCCGAAAGCTCGTTGAGCTGCTCGGCAACCTTTTCGTGATTATCCGTAACTATGCCGAACATGCAAAATGTATTGTCGGCGTAGTTTTTGCCGATACTTGAAAAATAGTTTGAATCGGGGATAAAGACCGAAACGGAATTTGCCGGGTTAAGATTGCACGCGGTATTTTTTGAATTGAAATCAATCGTATCGCAAACGGTGATTTTGACCTTTTCGTCGATATTGTTATCGTCATCATAAAGTTCGCGATAAAACGGTTTTCCGATAATATCGTTTGTAAATATTTTGCCGCCGCTTGACGAATGGCTGTAATTATTCATCAAAATACCCTTACAGCCGCCCGTGTAGTATTGTGACGAATCAATGCCGTTTGCTTTGCACAGCGAGTTGAACATATTGTCGTCAATGATATTGACAAACACCTTGATTCCCTTGTTATAAAGTTTGCGATACGATGAGGTTACATTGTCGGCAGATGCAAAGCCCTTAAACAAATCGTTGCTCGGCATAATATAATCCGTATAATTGAAAACGCTGTAATAATCATTAACATCGCTTACGGATTCAATCATATTTTTAGCAATTTCCTTATCCTTGTGCTTATAATTCATTGTGACCTGATAAGGAACGGACGATTCAATGTTAACCGAGCGCGTGAACATATCGCAAAAATAGTTACAGCTTAAAAACAGGATTACCGACAGCGCGATTGATACTGTTATAATGCGCGATTTTCTGCCGTTTCGCTTCAAATTTTTGTGAGCGATTTCGCCCTCGTAACCGAAAACTTTTCTGACAATCTTGGGCGATTTGAGTCTTTTCGACTTAATCTTAATTTCGCCCGTTTGGCGAAGTGCCTCAATCGGAGTGATTGCAGACGCCTTTTTGGACGGTATCAAAAGCGAAACAAATATAGTGATTGCACTGATTAAAACGATAAGCACAATTATCACCGGTCTGACAGTCACGCGCATTGAAACACCTTCTCCGACGCCGGCAATCATACCGCTTGAAATAATTTTTTGACCGAGCGCCTTAAGCGTGATTCCGATACCGACAATTCCGCAAAGTATGCCGACCGGGATGCCGATTGCGCCCAAAATCAAGCCCTCAAAATATACAGAAAGTCTTTTTTGCTTTTTGGTTGCGCCGACCGAGGCAAGCATACCGAGATACCTTACCTTTTCGGACAGCGACATTGCAAACGCGTTGTAAATAAGCACAACCGACGCAATCAAAATGATGACAAGGACTATTGCAACGAGCGGCAAAAGCGTTTTTGCGGTGCTGTTTTTGCCGAACGAAAGATACGAATTGAGCAAATCGCTGTTGATGGCGTAATTTCTGTCATCGCCGCACGCTTTTTCGCAAATATCCTTTGCCGTGGCAAATGATTTTGTGTTAAGCGTTTTGAGATTGGCGTGCATCAGGAGTGCTTTTGCATTTTTTGTATCTGTCAGCTTTGAAACAATGCCGTATTGTGAGGTCGGAATATTGTTGTGCAAAATCGCAGTGATTTTAAACTGCTTTTCAGTTGCACCCTCAAACTTTTCGCCGGTTTCGTACTTGCCTGTCGGCTCGTATGAGATTGAATTACCGTCGCTGTCCGTTGCGGTCGAAATTCTTTGACCGACCTCAAGCGTTACGGTGTCGCCGATTTTCCACGAAAGATTGTTTTTTGTAATCAGCTTTTCATCAACGGCAATTTCGTTTTCGTTTTGCGGGAGCGTGCCGTCATATTTTGCGGTGACAAGCATTTTATATTCCTCATCATCGCAAAGATAAACAGTGCCTATGCCATTTGCATTGCTTTTTCGCTCTTTAATTCGGTAGCCGATGCCGTCTGCACCAAAACCGATGTCGGACACGCGGCTGTCGTTTTTTACAGATTCAATTTCCTGCTGCGTGGCATCCGATATGCGAAAAACATAGTTGCCGTCGGTATATGCCGCAATATCGCCGAAGAGCGAGAAAAACGATGTCATTGCAACAAGCACGGCTGTAATCATCGCAACAGACACAATGATACCCATCGTTGTTACAACCGTTCTGCCCTTGTTTTCTTTAAGGTGGCGCAGAGTTAGTTTATTAACTATATTCACCCTTTTCTCACCTCGTCTCGCGTGATTTTACCGTCCTCAACGGAAATCACTCTGTCGGCGGACATTGCAATTCGCTCATCGTGAGTGATGATGATAACGGTTTGATTGTTTTCCTTATTAAATTTGCGCAAAAGCGAAACAATTTCGCGGCTGTTTTCGCTGTCGAGGTTGCCTGTAGGCTCGTCGGCAAGCATAAGCGCCGGATTGTTAATAAGCGCTCTACCGATTGAAACCCTTTGCTGTTGGCCGCCCGAAAGCTGGTTTGGCAAGTGGTTTACCCTTTCAGTAAGACCGAGCGTTTTGAGCAAATCGTCAACAACTCTTTCATCGGGCTTTCTGCCGTCAAGCAAAAGCGGAAGAGTGAGATTTTCTTTAACGGTTAAAATCGGGATAAGATTGTAAAACTGATAAATCAAGCCGATTTGTCTGCGGCGGAAAATCGCGAGTGCCGTTTCGTCAAGATTTGAAATATCAACACCGTTGATAACAACCGAGCCGGAGGTCGGCACATCAACACCGCCGAGAATGTGCAAAAGCGTTGACTTGCCCGAACCTGACGGACCGATAATAGCAACGAATTCACCCTGCTCGACAGAAAACGAAACATTGTCAAGAGCTTTAACCTGTGTTTCGCCGGTGCCGTATGTTTTAGATAAATTTGTAACTTCAAGAATTTTCATGGTATTTATCTCCTTTCGTTGCTGCTATAATACCAACGCAGTCTTACAATCGGGTGACTTTTATATTACAATTTTGTCACGGTGAGTTATTTTAATCTGTGTCATTTTTAAGAGCGTCAATAATATTATTGTTTTTAATAAGCTTTACCGAATACGCCATTGACGCACCGATGAATATAAACACGGCAACCGCCGCGATAATATAAAGCCAAACATTGACGCCAAACGGAATTGACGAGTCTTTCGACACAATCATACCTATTATTTTGCTTATGCCGAGGCTCAGCGGAACGCCGATAAGCAAGCCGTAAAAGCCGTAAAACGCACTCTCAAGCATTATCATGCGTTTAAATTCTTTTGGTGTCATACCGACGCTTTGAAGCATTGCAAACTCTTTTTTGCGGTTTGCAATTTGTGATGAAACAGTGTTGATGATGTTAAACACGGTTATTAATGTAATCAGGAATATAAAGCCGTATGACAGCCACCTGACAATGGCGGTCAAACTGCGTTGACGCACGACCCAATAATAAATATTGTAGACATCGCCCTCCTTCTCATTTTCGGAGAGGTAGTCGCTCATCGCCGTTTCAACTGCGCTTGGATTATCCGATTCAATACCGAACTCAACATAATAATCTGTCAAATCCGAATTATACTCATCGGTGTGAGTATCGGCATAATTAATAATCTGCTGTTTATACATAGACAGCGGAATAAATGCGTCAATTGAGCCGCTGTCAAGGTTCATCATCGTGTTGTCGCTGTCATATTTGACAAAATCGTGGAACCTTACGCCGAAATAATGCGTTTTTTTGTAAACAAAAACCGCGTTTCCGTTTTCATCAACTTTGTCTGCGGATTTATCAATGTCAATCTCATAATCACCGAGCGTGTTGCCGAGCATATTGTTGTTGAAAACGGCTTCATCTTTGTGATTGAGGCTGTTGAGCAAAAGTGCGCGTGCCAAGCCGTCATCGTCGAGCGAATAATATTTTTTGCTGTCAATACCGTTCGCCTTGCAAATTGCGTTAAACTCGCTGTCATCAATCGAATAAATATGACATATTTCAAGTTGGTCCTGCTGTGTGATGAATTTGTATTTATCCGTCATATTTTTCGAGTTGAACGAAGTTAAATCATACGGGTCTTTGTCCGACTCATCGGGATAGCCGCCCGTCCAATAAAAATTGTCGGTAATCGAATAAAACCGTTTGACATCGGAGTTTGCGGACAACCGCTCTTTAATCTCATTCAGTTCGCTGTCGGAGGTGATTTGAGTGCCGAATGTAACCTGATACGGCGGCTCGTATCCGTAGTCCGACACTTCGGTATAAACAGAGCAAAAATAGTTGCAGCACAAGAACAAAATGACCGAAATTGCGATTGACGCAATAACCGTGCGCGAGCCGGAGCCGCCTCGTTTCATATTTTTGTATGCAATGTCACCGCTCACGCCGAAAAGTTTTAACACTATGCGCGGCGAGCGAATTTTGTGCCGCTGTTTAATATCGTTTTGTCGACGGATTGCCTCAATCGGTGTGACGGCAGACGCTCTGCGCACCGGCACTATTATTGACACAAAAACAGTGAGAGCACCGATTGCCGCAACGCACAAAAGCGCCCAAATCGGAACATATGTTGTATAATTTATATTATCGTTATAATCCGTTAAAAAAGCGGTTATTTTTGAATTGAGTATTTTTTGCATAACGGCGGTGCCTGCCGTGCCGAGCAATATGCCGAGCGGAATACCTATGCCGCCGAGGACCGCGCCCTCAAAATAAAGAGCCTTTTTCTTTTGCCCCTTTGTTGCGCCGACCGATGAGAGCATACCGAGGTATTTAACCTGCTCGCTGAACGAAAGCGCAAAAGCATTGTAAATCATTGCAAACGATGCAATCAGTATGACAATCATAAGCGCCGCCAAAATCGCCGCAACGCTCAAGACATTTTTCAAATCGTTAATATCTGTTGAAAACGAAAGTTTTGATGTTAAATAATCAACATTTATTGATGACGAAAAAATACGGTCGGTTTTTCCGAAACCGAATTTGTCGATTATTTTGTCAGCCTTTGAATATGAAGACGGCGTTAATTTTTTAAACTTACACCAAGCGATACAGTTTTTCAGTTCATCGCTGTTGACACCGCGCAAAATTTTGCCGTATGCCTTAACGGTCGGCTCGTTATTATGTAAAATGCCGACGATTTTATACACCCTGTCGCCCGTTTTATGAAAAACCTCGCCGAAACGGTAATCGCCTTTTATGGGAAACAGACTGAACTCGCCCTGTCTGCGCTCGCCGACGGCAATTTTTATCGTATCGCCGATTTTCAGATTAAGCCCGTTGTTGTCGAGAAGCGACTGTTCAACCATTATTTCGCTGTCGTTTTTCGGAAGCGCGCCGTCATAATCGCAGGTGACAATATCTTTCAGGCACTGCTCGTCGCCGGCAAACACCGTGCCGACGCGGATATAGCTTGCCTTGTCGGAATAGATTTTGTAGCCCATTAAATCATCCTGCAAATTTGCCTGATAGCCGACGCTCTCAAGGGAGGTATCGTCTAATACCTCCCTCGCCTTTTCATATGTGGTTTTGACATAAAAATGCCAGTCGCCTTGCGAATAAACACTTTTTGCACCGTAATAGTGCAAAAATGACGAGGCGGCAACAACAAGCGCCGTCATCAAAACAACGGACACGGTGATGCCCAAAACCGTCAAAGCCGACCTGTTTTTATTTTTCTTTAAATGACGCAAAGATAACTTTTTTATAATGTTCATTGTTTCTCCTTTCAAAAAAAGGGGTGCAGTTACTCTATACTATCGTCATTTTATTATATCAATCTTACAATCGGGTGACTTTATTATTACAATTTTGTCACATTCAGACTATCGCATTATAAAATTTGATTGAAAACACACTGCCCTCGCCGAGCGTGCTTGAAACCGATATTTCGCCGTGCTCGCGCTTTATGACCGCCTGCGCAAGCGCAAGACCTATGCCCACGCTTTCGCTCGATGAATTTTTGCCGTGATAAAACCGCTCAAAAATATGCGGCAAATCCTCGGGTGCAATACCGCAGCCGTTGTCACTGATAATTATTTCGTCATAAATATTCGAGTGTGACGACGAAATGCTGATTGTGCCGTTTTTATCCGTATGCTCCATACAGTTTTTTATAATATTTTCAATCGCCTCGACACTCCAATTAATATCGCCGTTGAACGAAAAATCGTGCGCGGTGTTTTTGAGCGTTATATTTTTCAAATCAAGCGTAATCAAAAACGGCTTCAAGCTTTGTGAAATGACATCGTTTGACGAAATTTTTTGAATATTGAACTCCGCTGTTCCTGCGTCGAGCTTTGAGAGCTTAAGCAGATTTGTGATAAGCCATTTCATTTTGTCAAGCTGATTTTCGGTTACGCTCAAAAACTCGGCGCGCTTTTCGCCGTCGCTCTCGTCCTTCAACAGCTCGGTCATCACCATCATTGAGGTGAGCGGCGTTTTCAGCTGATGCGAAATATCGGCAAGCGAATCGGCAAGATAAACCTTGTCCTTTTCAAGTTTGTCCTTTTGCGACTGCAAAATTGTGATTACCTTAAAAAGATTGTTTTTTAAAATTGAAAGTTCGCCCTCGGTATTTTCATTTATATCGAGATTATAATTGCCGGCGCAGATGAGCGCAAGGTAATTATTAAGTTCGTTGAGGCTGTCATACCGCTTTTTTGTGTATATGACAAAAACCGCCGTGAGCACTGCACCGAGCACCGCGCAGATTATGCCGCAAACGGTGCTGAACGCAAAGCACACGCCCGAGAGCGCAACTGTCAGCACAAGCGAAATTATAAGCGTTTTTTTGATTTCGGCATTATTCATTGTCTATCACATAGCCGAGTCCGCGCACTGTTTTAATAATCTGCGGGCTTGCGGCATCCTCCTCAATTTTGTCACGAAGGCGTTTGATATAAACGGTCAGCGTGTTGTCCTCAACAAAATCGCCCTCAACATCCCAAATGTTTTCGAGCAACTGCGAACGCGAAAGCACCTTGCCGCGATTGTTGAGCAAAATCAAAAGCAATCTGTATTCCATCGCGGTGAGCACGATTTCCTCGCCGTTTTTATAAACCTTTGCCTCGTTTGTGTTTATTGTAATATCCTTGATTTTAACCGCCGTATCGCCGCCCGCCTTGTTGTATCTGCGCAATACGCTTTTGATGCGGACAAGCAGTTCTTTAAGCCTGAACGGCTTTGTGATATAATCGTCGGCGCCGAGGTCGAAACCCATTACAACATTAACCTCGTCATCATACGCGGTGAGAAAAATCACCGGTCGGTCGCCGAGTGATTTGATTTTTTTGCAAACATCGTAGCCGCTGCCGTCCGGCAATGTCAAATCGAGAATATAAAGCGCAAAATCGCTTTTTTCGACAATATCCGTTGCCTCGCTCACCGATTTTGCAAGTGTAACATTGTAGCCCTCGTTTTGCAGTGAATAGCAAAGACCGAGAGCGATTGCATCGTCATCTTCAAGTAAAAATATATCCATAATATCACCTACATATTAATTCACATTAATTTTATCATATTAAGTACGACAATTCCATTACAATATTGTAATACAGCGGCTATTTCAAAAGTTTAAAACTGTTTTTATAATAATCAATAATTCCGTCACGCTTCATTTTGCCGAGTTCTTTTGACAGCGCGCTTCTGTCAAGGCTGAGATAATCAGCCATTTGCTGACGGTTAAACGGAACCGTTATACTTTTACTGTCTTGAACAGCCGCTTGTTGAGAAAGGTACGACATCACCCTGCCGCGCACCGTTTTTGATGAAGTGTGAAAAATCCTGCGCGACAGCCTGATGTTTTTTGACGAGCTTATCATAACAAGATTTTTGATAATCTTATCCTTGCAGGTGCAATTTGTTTTGCCGTCAAAAAGCCTTTCGACGCACAAAAACAAGATTTCACATCGCTCGGCGGCAACAACATCGACAAGAATCGGCTGATTTTCGACGCAAGCGTATGCTTCGGCAAAAATTTCGCCGCTCTGCGCAACGGCAAGCACGCTTTTGTTGCCGACAATATCAACATTTTCAATGCAAACACTGCCCGACACGACAATACCGATATTGCGCACGCTGTCGCCTACGCGATAAATATATTCGCCTTTTTCATATGTTTTTATCGGCAGGCAAAGGTGCGACAAAATCATATTTATTTCGTTTTCAGAGCAATTATTAAAAATATTTGATTGAATTTTCAAAAAGATCACCTTTTTCGTGGTTATAACCACATGTTTTGTAATTTCAGTTTAGTATAATACAGTCACAAAGTCAATAACAAGGGAGTGTTTTTATGATTAGAAAAATCATTCATATAGACGAGGAAAAATGCAACGGTTGCGGCGCGTGCGCAAATGCGTGCCACGAGGGCGCAATAGGAATGGTAAACGGCAAGGCAAAACTTTTGCGCGACGATTACTGCGACGGCTTGGGCGACTGCCTCCCCGCATGCCCGACAAACGCAATTTCTTTTGTCGAAAGAGAAGCGGCTGAATATGACAGAGCCGCAGTTGAGGAAAATATGAAAAGAAAAGCGGCGCAAAACTCAATGCCGCACTACGCAGGATGCCCCGGTGCGATGATGAGGCAAATCACACCGAAAAACGACATTGCCGATTTTGAGCCAACGAAAAAAATGCAGTCACAGCTTCAAAACTGGCCTGTTCAAATCAAGCTTGCACCGATTAATGCGCCTTATTTCAACGGCGCAAATCTTCTTATTGCGGCTGACTGCACGGCATACGCTTATGCAAACTTCCACAGCGAATTTATAAAGGGCAAAATTGTGCTTATCGGCTGTCCGAAACTTGATGATATCGATTATTCCGAAAAGTTAACGCAAATTATCAAGCAAAACGATATAAAAAGTGTTACAATAGTAAGGATGGAGGTTCCGTGTTGCGGAGGATTGGAGCACGCCGCCAAATCGGCAATTCAGGCAAGCGGCAAATTTTTGCCGTGGAGGGTTGTGACAATTTCCATCGACGGAAAAATTTTGGATTGATTATGTAAAGGAGATATTGATATGCCATACATTAAAAATATCGAACAGGGCAAGGTTTTGCCGCTTAAAGACGAAATTCAGGTTCAAAAGGGTCAGGTTGTGAGCAAAACGCTTGCACAAAACGATGCCGTTTCGGTAACGCTTTTTGCTTTCTCAAAGAGCGAAGAAATCAGCACCCACCAATCGGTAGGCGACGCTATGGTTTATGTGCTTGAGGGCACGGGCAAATTCACCGTTGGCGGTGTTGAGCACCTCGTAAGCGCAGGCGAAACAATCGTTATGCCGGCAAATGTTCCCCACGCCGTTTACGGCGAAGAGGATTTCAAATGGCTTTTAACCGTAGTATTTCCATTTGAATAAAAATTAATAAAAATAACAAAAGCCGACGGCAGGAAGCAAAATGCATCCGATACCGTCGGTTTTTTCATATTATATTGTCAGATTAATCTTTAAGCTGTTTTTTAAACAAAAACCTAAAAACAGCTCTTACAAGCGGACCTGCATAAAACGACTGCCAACAAAGTGCCATCGGGAAATTGCGAACGCAGATTTGAAGAAAATTCGGCACAATATCCGACACACCCGTATAATTGAAGAGCAGACTTGCAATAAGACTCATCAGTGGGCACATAATTGCTACCGTTACGCTCGAAATCATAACAGTGATAACAAACGGTTTTGTGTTTTGAGGGTTAAAATGCTTAAATACGATTTTTTGCGCGGACTTTCCGACAAACAAGAACTCAAGCAAAAATCCGACAACGCCCATAATCGGCAACTCATGAAACGCAATTAGAAAAACACTGCCGCTCATTGCGCCCTTGTCAAAAGCAATGTTATAGCAAACCATGGCGTAAACCATAACAACAACCATTATAATTGTGAAAATGAAATCCTGAAATTTAGTTTTTGGCATAATAAAACATCTCCTAAATAATAAATTAACACATAAACATCTGTGTTGTTCGTTATCATCCGGGAGATGTGCGTTTCCAATTAAAACCTATATTTATTTGTTTCAAAGTTGAGTGGATTATATCAAAATTGAAAGCAAAAGTCAAGTTTGTTTTTCAGTTGCCGTGAAGAAAACTCGCGGCATTTTGAGTATAATCGTGCCGTCTGCCGCGAATTTCATATATTGATTTGAATTCCAATCCGATTTATTGCTCATTATAATCACCGTTAAAAATCAAAATCTTTTAATAAAAAAATACAACACCCTGCCGAAAAATCGCTTTGTGATGCGCTCATATTCCTTAAAGGTGACATCGCCGCCGACAGACATTATATCATATGTAACGCCCGCCTCTTTAACCTGAAACGGCATATCCTTAAAGCCGTTCTTTTTATAAAACGCCTTGCGCTTAACACGCTGTTTATAATTCGGTGCGTCCTTTTCTATCGGCTCAACGCAAATAAAAATACGCTTGCCGTCATATTTGTCCTTAATTGCGGTCAAAACCTCGGTGCCGTAGCCGTGCCCCCTTAAATTGTCATCAATCGCAAAAAAGAAAAGCGTGACAGCATCGTCAAGCCCTGTGAGAAGCGTAAGTCCGACAAACTCACCCTCGTCAACAACGGCATAAAAATCGGCAATGCCCTGCCTTTCACGCTTGAAAAGCAAGCGAAACGGTGCCTGTTCCTCTTTTGGAAACGCAGATTTATAAAGTGCCTTGACCTCATCTCTGTAATCCTCGGCAGGCACAAAATCAATACTCATATTAAAACCTCATTTCAAATATGTATTAATTATACCGCAAAATCAAAAAATAAGCAACCGCGCCGCCTCTGCAACCTTTCCGTTATACAAATATGAACGCCGAAAATACGATTGACAAATCATCAGCCATCTGCTCGTTTTCGCTTTTAAGAGATAAGCCTTGAATATGGTGCTTATAATTTCGGGTCGATATTATCATTTGTTATCAATTACCGTTTCATAAACTGTCAAGAATTATTTGTTGCTAACCAAGCGACTGCAAAAAATCAAATTCTGTCAATAAAAACTTGATTTAGCAACTGCAAAGTGCTATATTTATTTTGCAAAAAGGCAATAAATGTGCCAAAGTGAGCAATATTCTGTTCGGATACTGTAAAAAGCGCAATCAAGTGCTTACGAATGGAGGACTAAATATGCAACAAATCACAGATTTCAGTCAAAGCGTTGACGATAACAAAATAATAGTTAACAGCGAAAAAAGCTTTTTGAAAAATTCGCACATTGTGTTTAACGGAAGCAACAATATTTTAGTTGTTGACGACGGCGTTGAAATTGTCAATTCCGCAATCAAAATCAACGGCGACAATGCTGTTTGCTACATCAGGCCGCAAAAAACGCCGTTTTATGCAGATTTCACCGTAAACGGCGGATGCTGTGTTTTCATCGGCAAAAACACATATACCAACGGCAAGCTGTATTTGATAGCGTCGGAGCGACAAAATGTATTAATCGGCGACGATGGACTTTTTTCCTTCGGCATTTGGATAAGAACAGCCGATCCTCACCTCTTGTATGACTGCGAAAGCAAGGAGAGAATCAACCCGAGCATGTCCGTTTTAATCGGCGACCATGTGTGGGTGGGTCAAAACGCACTTATTTTAAAGGGCACGCATATCGGCTCAGGCTCGATAATCGGTGCGGCGTCAGTAGTGTCGCACAAAACAGTACCCTCAAACTGTGCCGCCGTCGGCAATCCGACAAAGGTGATAAAATCGGGAGTATTTTTCACAAAGGACTGTGTGCACAATTGGAGCGAGGAAAAAACAAACAGTCACCAAATAAACGACACCGACAAATGGACATATAAAAAGGACAAAACAACAAAAGATTTAACAAAAATCGACGAGAAGATAAAATCGCTTCACACCGCAGACGAAAAATTGGCAGAAGTAAAAAAGTTTTTTGTCGATAACAAGGACAAAAACAGATTTTATATTGCTGAGCCAAAACATACCGACACGAAAAGCACAAACCGCATAAAGCACACGCATCATCTTTTCGGACTTTAAAAAATTGATACGACAACAAAAAACACCGGACAGCCGCGATGACTGCCCGGTGTTAAATTATTCGGGAGGAATAATTTATTTGTGATGTTCTTTTATAACCTCTTCGATTTTTTCGACATCCTTTTCAACTGTCTTTTCAACCCTTTTCATATCCTGACGGAAGAACATAATCAAAAAGCTGACGCAAAGCAATGCACACGAAACCCAAATTGCACGAACTCCTATAAGGCGCGTAACAATTCCGCCAATTCCGGCACCGATTGCAAAAACAAAAATCACGCCGAAATATACCATTGATTTATGCAAAATGCGCTTATCCTTGTATCTGAAATAAGCAAACAGCGCCTCTGTGCCGCAACGCATATTGCCGATGCACATTGTTGAGGCATAGGCATGACCGCGAACCTTATGAAAGGTTTGCACCTGCATTGCGCAAACAAACGAAACAAGGGCATTTGCAAAAATATCAAATTTCTGCGGCATAAACCCTACAGAAAACAAAAGCACAATTTCAAACAATATGATAATTTGGCGCCAATGGATTTTTTCGTATTCCTTAAACCTTGCATGCACACATTCCGCAATGTAAATTCCCACGATAAACGAAACAACAGGAATCAAATACCTTATGCAATGGCGAAATTCGCCCCTAAACAAATTGCCGCTCATCAATACAATATTGCCCGTTTGAGCGTTTGCGAAAACCTCACCGCGGCAGATATATGTATATGCGTCCTGAAATCCGCCTGACAGAATGATAAAAACAGCCGTTGTAAAAGAGTCGGACATCTGGCGTTTCGGCCTTTTAAAAAACGACGGCATAGTTTCTCCTTTCAACACGAAAAATGATTTTCTCTTGTAATTCGTTAATAATTATAGTATAATTGCCGTAATATTTAAAATGTATAATATATATATTTGCTATACTCTATTGATATATCGGAGAACAACAATGAATATCAGCTATGATTATTACAGAATTTTTTATTATGTCGCAAAATACGAAAGTGTTTCGAGGGCGGCAAAGTTTTTATACAGCAACCAGCCGAATGTCACCAGAACGATAAAAAACCTTGAAACACAGCTCGGTTGCACGCTTTTTTCACGCTCAAGCCGCGGAATGAAACTGACGCCCGAGGGCAAAAAACTCTATTCGCACATTAAAATTGCATTTGAGCATATCACAGCAGGCGAAAAAGAAATAATCAGCGATAAGGATTTAAAAAGCGGCACTGTATTCGTTGCGGCAAGCGAAGTTGCTCTGCGCTGTCACCTTTTGCCGGTGCTGAAAAAATTTCGCACGCTTTATCCCGACATAAGGGTTAAGGTAAGCAGTTCCGTCACGATGCAAGCGATTGAGGAGGTCAAAAGCGGCGAAAGTGAGCTTGCCATCGTCACAACGCCGACCGTAAAATCGCCGTCGCTTGAACAAATCAAAATCAAAGATATTTGCGAAGTACCCGTTTGCAGTGACGATTTTGACGCACTGACAAACGACAGAATACCGCTTAAAGTATTGCAAAATTATCCCCTCATTTCAATGAACGGGCAAACAAAAACATACGAATTTTATGCCGAATATTTTTCAAATCACGGCGTTGAATTTTCGCCCGACATTGAGGCGGCAACAGCCGACCAAATTTTGCCGATGGTGAAAATGGGCATAGGAATAGGCTTTGTGCCGAGAGAATTTTTGAGCAGTAACGATAATGTAAATGAAATTTCAATCAACGAGGAACTGCCGAGGCGCAGTATATGCCTGATAAAGCGCAGGGATCAGCCGCTCGGCGTTGCCGCAAGAGAGCTTGAAAGGCTGATACTTGCAAAATAAACGCCGACAAATCGCATACAAAGAAAAATGCATTCACTTCACACGAGAAGCGAATGCATTTTGTTTATTTTTTGCGTCTGAGCAATGAGTCTTTAACAACACCCTTCGGGTCTTTGACAAGCAAAACAACAAGCCAAATTATAAGCCCGAGTGCAACAACGGAAAGCCCAAGATAAGCATCGTTGAGCATATCCGACGGTGCAGGTGTGAAAAACTCTGCCTTAAGCTCTGCATATTCAAAGCATGCATCGACAAACCACATAAGCGACGCGCCCCAATAAAGATAGCACAAAACCTTTGTCATCATCTTGTCATCGGGTGCTTTGCAATACCACACAACAGTGCTGATAATCGCAGCGAAAACTGTAATTAAAAGTGTCATAAAATAAATTCTCCGCAAAAATTAAGCGTTATATACTGCTCTTGCGGCAATGGTCTTTTTCTCAATTGCATTTGAAACAAGTACCATGCAAGCCCAAACAACAGTAACGATAACAGACATAAGAACGCCTGCCGTCGCCATTTCGTGAAACATTTCGCTCATACTTCCGGGGCTTCCCATAGCCGTCAGATACGGGAACCAAGCCGTAACCTCGCCGTGCCAAATATGCTCGTATGCAAGAAGAACGGAGCCTCCGAAAAGAAGATAGCAAAGCCAGCTGAGCTTTCTTGAAAGAGAAACCTTTTCGCCTGTTGCGATTGAGCCGTCCTTTGCTTCATATGTAAAGGTTTGAGGCTCGGACTTCTTTTCCTTTGCTTTAACGATAAGGGTTGCGGCAGTAACTACGATAGCTTCTGTTGCAGGAACGATAAAACAAGCCATTAAATTTTCCTCCTATAAAGAATTATCTAAAATGCCGTGCACTTTTGATGTGTTAATTTTATCACAAAGATAAAGAAAATTCAAGCGGGGGTGGGGGTTAATTTTATTATTTTGACAATTTCCCGCCGATATTAATCGGAAATAAAAAAGGTGTCTTAAGGGGCACACTGCATAAGGAATAAATGCTCAAAAAAAAATAAACAGCGAAATTCTTCGTTAAATTCACAGTGCAGGCGTCAGCCTTCACTGTGAATTATGCCTTGCCTTTCATCTGTTTCTTTGATTTTTGAGTGCAAAGCAGTTTAAGCAAACTGATTTTGTTCAGTGTGCATTAACAA
>OLHA01000734.1_pt1 | contig 18912 bp, 20 predicted proteins | sample 1605961 | NCBI WGS metagenome assembly OLHA01 (sample SAMN03283288) | human gut metagenome | biome: human-associated habitat; material: feces | host: Homo sapiens | place: Peru | collected 2012
CATTCCACGTTGCCCCAAGGCTGTTTTTTATGTTTTTGTTTTTGATTCCATTCACGATTCGGCAACAAAGCATAATCTATCCTCACAATTTTTCCACTGAACTGGAGAATTGCTTTTTTTGGAGGCGAATGGGCTTGAATAGCGCAAAATTGAGTATCTTTGCCATGATTATAACTTAACACATACAAGACTAATGGATTATTTACTGCTCGTAGTGGGTTTGGCTCTCCTTCTATTGGGGGCAAATTATTTAGTTGACTCATCTGTAGCCATTGCCAAACGCGCTAAAATATCAAATTTCATTATCGGACTCACCATTGTGGGAATTGGCACCAGTGCCCCCGAACTGTTTGTGTCGATACAGTCGGCACTCACAGGGCATGGCGATATAGCCATGGGTAACGTGGTAGGCAGCAATATCACCAATTTGCTCCTGATTCTCGGTGTGACTGCCGTGATTTGTCCGTTTGCCATAGAAAAGCAAGCCCATCGTTCCGACATACCTTTCGGCATATTCGCCGCTGTGCTTCTCACCATGTTTGTGAACGACAGTTGGAATCCCGGCATTGATGAAAACATACTCTCACGCCTTGATGGTGGTGTGCTGCTCGTCATCTTCATTTCCTACTTCATCTATACTTTGTTTGTCAAGGCAAAGAATCCGCAAGAGGCTAAGGAGGAAATGGATCAAGATGCCACTTCATCGCTCGAAGGCAAAAAACCAGCCCTGCTTTGGGTCATTGCTGCGGTGTCGCTTGGCGCATTGCTTTGTGGCGGTCAACTTTTCCTCGATTCTGCTATCAATCTTGCCAGAGCATGGGGCATGAGTGAGGCGGTGATTTCAATCACTATTGTGGCTGTAGGCACCTCGCTGCCAGAACTCATCACATCGGTGTTGGCTGCTTGCAAAAACAATCCGCAACTGGCTTTAGGCAATATTTTAGGTAGCAATGTGTTCAACATTCTCATGATTCTCGGTCTCACGGCATCTATCACGCCTATCCATGTGGAGGGAATCAACGCCATCGACTTTATGGTGATGATAGGCGCAACGGTCGCCACATTTATTGTGACCTACACGTTCAAAAAGAAAAAGTTTGACCGTGCCGAGGGTGTGATTTTCTTGCTGTGCTATGTTGCCTACACCATTTATTTGCTGATGAGATAAAATAAACATCTCGGTGTTGCATTATATAGATATATACTAACATAAATAATTGAGCCATTATGAATATAGGTGATAAAATTCCTGAAGTGCTCGGATTCGACGCTTCTGGCCGTGAAGTGAAAGCAAGTGATTTTGCAGGTAAAAAACTCGTGATTTATTTCTATCCAAAGGACAACACCCCTGGTTGCACCGCTGAGGCTTGCAGCATCAGTGCCGGATATGGCGCACTGCGCAAGGCTGGCTATGAAATTGTGGGTGTGAGCAAAGATAGTGCCGCATCGCATCAGAAGTTTGCCGCAAAGCACGAACTGCCATTCACCCTCATTGCCGACACCGACTTGAAACTCAACGAGGCATTTGGCGTTTGGCGCGAGAAAAAGATGTGTGGCAGGGCTTATATGGGCACCGTCCGCACCACTTTTGTGACTGATGAGGAAGGCGTGATTACGCACATCATCACTAAGGTCAACACTAAAGATGCCGCCAACCAGATTTTGGCATTATAAACCACTTTAAAAACCACAGCCTATGCTCATCCGCTTCTATTCTATAGCTGTTTGCCTTGTTTTGGCAATTTCCGCTTTTGCACAAAGAGTGGACACCGATATACGCATCTTCAACAAGAACATTCATTCGCTGAAAATTGCGCCCGTCGATAAACCCTACGGAGTGCCCATCATCGCTTTGGGCAGCGATGAGCAGTTGAATGTGAACTTCGACTTGATTGACTACGATGCGCACTATTTGCGCTACAGCATCACGCACTGCAATGCCGACTGGCAACCGTCGCGACTGATTGACAGCGAATTTGTGAGCGGTTTCAACCAAGCCGACATCACCGACTTTGCACAAAGCGAAGGCACATTCACCCACTATTTCAACTATAATTTCGCTTTTCCGAATGATGATATGCAAATTCTGAAAAGTGGCAACTATCTGCTAAAGGTGAGCGAGCAGGACGACCCCGACAATGTGTTGTTTCAAACTCGCTTCAGCGTGTGTGAGCATACGGTGAATGTGGCTGTGGAAACCACCTCACGCACCGACATCGACTACAACGATGCGCATCAGCAGGTGAGTTTTGAGGTTACATACAAGCCTGGCACCATTCAGAATCCATATCAGGAGTTGAAGGCATTGGTGACACAAAACTCACGCACCGACAATGCCGTGATGGTGGAAAACCCCTTGATGGTGGGTGGCAACAAAGTGACCTACGACCACAATCCCGCACTCATATTCAATGCCGGCAACGAATACCGCCGCATGGAAACCGTAAATGTGAATGCGCTGAACATGGGTGTGAGCCGAATTGAGTATTTCGAGCCATACTATCATGCCACCGTCAATCCCGACCAGCCTCGTGTCGCAACGCAGTATCTTTATGATCAAACGCAATTCGGGCGTTTCACCATCAGAAACGCTGAGGCGAACGACAGTCACACCCAAGCCGACTATATCATCACCCACTTCACTCTTGAGCCTGACGAGATGTTGCCAAAAGGCAAGATATATCTGCAAGGTGAGTTTACGCAAGGTTTGTCACCATCAGCCACACAGTTGAGGTATGAGCCTGAAAGCGGCACCTACACTTGCGACATCATGCTCAAGCAGGGGCATTACAATTATCAGTATTTATTTGTGCCCGATGGTGGAAAAGTGGGGCTTACCTCATACATCGAGGGCGACAAATATCAAACCATCAACGAATATCTGGTGAAGATTTACAGTCACCCGATGGGTGAGCGATACGACCATTTTGTGGGCTACGGAGTGGCGTATTCCGGCAAATAATTCTTAAATTTGTATTTCAATTTGAAATAGCATCATAAACAATGAACAAGATAATTAGTAAAGAGAAATTCTCAGAGAATGTCACAAAACTTGTGGTTGAGGCTCCTTTGATTGCAAAGGCACGCCGTGCTGGCCACTTTGTGATTGTGCGCTGCGGCGAAAAAGGCGAACGCATTCCGCTCACCATTGCCGACAGCGATGTGAAGGCTGGTACCATTACACTGGTGATTCAAGCCATTGGCGATTCTACCCGTAAAATCTGTGCGCTTGAGCCCGGCGACTACCTCACCGATGTGGTGGGTCCGCTCGGACAGGCGACCAAAATAGAGAACTACGGCACCGTGGTGTGCTGTGGTGGTGGCGTGGGCGTAGCACCTCTGCTGCCCATTATCCGTGCGCTGAAAGCCGCTGGCAACCGTGTGGTGAGTGTGCTTTGCGGACGCACCAAGGAATTGATTATCCTTGAAAAGGAGGTGCGTGAAAGCAGCGACGATGTGATTATCATGACCGATGACGGCAGTTACGGCAAGAAAGGCATCTCCACCGCGGGCGTAGAAGAAGTGATTCAGCGCGAGAAGGTGGACTATTGTGTGACCATCGGCCCTGCCATCATGATGAAGTTTGTGTCGCTCCTTACCAAAAAATACGAAATCCCTACCGAGGCATCGCTCAATGCCATTATGGTTGACGGCACTGGCATGTGTGGCGCTTGCCGAGTGACTGTGGGCGGCCGCACCCGATTCGTGTGTGTGGAAGGACCGGAATTTAATGCACACGAAATTGACTTCGACGAACTCCTTATGCGTCTCCGCGGATAAATTCACTACACTACTCACAAACACAGAAACAGAAAAAATGGAAAATAACAATAACGTATCACGCAATGAAGAATGGCGCGTGGAATTGCGTGGCAGCATTTCGCCAAAAGAGCGCGCTGCTATCGAGCGTGTGGAAATGCCTCAACTCGACCCTGCATACCGCATCACCTGCAATGAGGAGGTGAATCAAGGCATCACCGAGGAGCAAGCGGTGAGAGAAGCCACTCGCTGCCTCGACTGCAACAACCCACAATGCGTGACGGGCTGCCCCGTAGGTATCGACATTCCAAAATTCATCAAAAATATTGAACGACGACACTTTGCCGACGCTGCTGCCACACTGAAGGAGACAAGTTCGCTCCCTGCCGTTTGCGGTCGTGTGTGCCCACAGGAAAAGCAATGCGAGAGCAAGTGCATTCGGTTGAAAATGAAGCAACCAGCCGTGGCTATCGGCTATCTCGAACGCTTTGCCGCTGATTGGCAACGCAATAGCGGTGAGGAAGAAGTCGTGAAGATGGAACCAAAGAACGGCATTAAAGTGGCTGTGGTGGGCAGTGGCCCATCAGGACTTTCGTTTGCTGGCGATATGGCGAAGATGGGCTTTGATGTCACCGTGTTTGAGGCACTGCACGAAATTGGCGGTGTGCTGAAATATGGTATTCCTGAATTCCGTCTGCCCAACGCTGTGGTTGACCACGAGATAGAGGGATTGCGCAAAATGGGCGTTGACTTCCAGAAAGATGTGCTCATCGGGCGCACTATCACCTACGACGACCTTCACGCTATGGGCTTCAAGGGCATTTTCGTGGGTTCTGGCGCAGGATTCCCTCGCTTCATGAACATTCCAGGTGAAAACCTTAATGGTGTGATGTCGAGCAATGAATATCTCACTCGCATCAATCTGATGCAGGCTGGCCGTGGTGGCGACACTCCAGTTATAACTGGCGACACTGTGGCTGTGGTGGGTGGTGGCAACACCGCTATGGACTCAACACGCACAGCCCTGCGCATGGGTGCAAAGCGCGTGATTTTGGTTTATCGCCGTAGCGAAGCTGAAATGCCTGCCCGACTTGAAGAAATCGGTCACGCAAAAGAGGAAGGTGTGGAACTGATGACACTCCACAACCCAGTGGAATATATTGGTGATGAAAAAGGCCGTGTTCGCGCTATGAAGGTGCAACGCATGGAACTTGGCGAACCCGATGCCTCAGGCCGTCGCTCACCTATCCCCGTGGAAGGCGCAATCGAAGAAATCCCTGTCGATGTGGTGATTGTGGCAGTGGGTGTGTCGCCCAACTCTCTCGTGCCTCGCTCAATCGATGGACTTGAAGTGAGTCGCCGTGGCACTATCGTGGTGAACGACGAGTCGATGCAGTCGAACATCAGCGACCTGTATGCTGGTGGCGACATCGTGCGTGGTGGCGCAACCGTAATTCTCGCTATGGGCGATGGTCGCAAAGCCGCTCAAAACATGGCAAAAACCCTACTTGAAAAGTAATGTTTAAAATCAAATACAAATACATAGGATTCATTATCGGATTCATTGTTGGCAATTTTATTGGCGGCATCATTGGTTATGTGATTGGATCTGTGCTTGACGGAATTAAGTTTTCGAAGGTCACCTCAGGCAGTCAGCAACCAGGGTATGGCAATGGCAGGGGCAACGAATACGACACGTTTCTCTATTATTTGATGTATTTGAGTGCCGACATCATTTTCGCTGACGGCAAAATATATCAGACTGAAACCGTTTTTCTTCGCAAATATCTGAGCGAAGCACTTGGCACAGAGGCCGCCCAAAAAGGAATGACGTTCTTTGAGCAGTTGAAAATGGAACGCAGACAGCATGGCGTGGCTGCTTGGAATGCTTCGGTGCAGAAAGTGTGCCGAGATTTGAACAAGTTGATGCCAGAGGCGCACCGTTTGCAAATCATCGCATTCCTCGCTGAAATCTCCAAGTGCGATGGCACCCCCGATGCCACCGAAATCAAGGCATTGCGCAATATTGCCTATCACATGGGACTGGATGCCGACGTGGTGAACCAAATGTTTGCCCTTGGCGGTCAGACGCTTGAAGATGCTTATACGGTGCTGGGTGTATCGCCCGACGCGAGCGACGACGATGTGCGCAAGGCGTACAAGAAAATGGTGCTCCAGCATCATCCCGACCGAGTGTCGCACTTAGGCGAAGAGGTGAAAAACGCCGCTACAAAGAAAATGCAAGAAATCAACAAGGCAAAAGACGCCATCTTCACCGCCCGTGGCATGAAATAATATAAGGAGCAAAGCGACAACGCTATAGCGTAGGGATTTACTCAAAAATGTGATTTTTTTGTGCAATAAATGTGCTGTACTGCACAAAAATCAGCTTTTTTGTGCAGTACGGTGAATAAAATGCACAAAATGGGGCTTTTTTTCACAATAAAAGGCGAACTGTAGGTTTCTTGCAGTTCGCCTTTTATGATTATATGTGGGCGCTTAATCTTCGGGGTAGAGGCAGACGAATACGTTGCTTTCGCGGAGGCTTTGGGCTTGCGCTTGGAGTTGTGAAAGTTCGATGTCGCCCACCACGTATTTGTATGTGTCGCTGTAATAGCTTTCGTGAATGGTGGAAAATTCAAGCAAATTTAGGGTGGCAGGACTATCGTAGCGATAGTAGATGCGCACCTTATAGTCGTTGGTGAAATGTAGCTGATGTGGACTTTGCAGTTTCTTGTACTGGTAGCGATAGTCGTAGAGTTGGGCTGTGATGTCGCTCAACACGGCAGAACCAGTGGGGAAGCCTCCTGCGCCCTGACCGAACATAAACTGCTTGTAATAGAACAAACCTTTGATGACCACGCCGTTGAACTCATCTTCCACGCTGTAGATGTACTTCTGCTTCGAGAGCAAGTGCGGCATCACCGACAGCACCAGCTTATCCTCGTCCACCTTCTCAGCCCAGCCCACGAGTTTCACGCGGCGGCGCTTTTCGTGTGCAAACTGAATGTCGTGCTCGTTCATGTTGCCGATGCCGAAAGTGAAAATCTGCTCAGGTTCCACATACACGCCAAATGCGTGAATAGTGATGATAATCAGCTTAAACAGCGAATCCCAACCGCCAATGTCGAGCGTGGGGTCGCTCTCGGCAAAGCCCAAATCTTGAGCAAGTTTGAGTGCTTCGGCATAGTTCATGCCCTCGTTGAAAATTTTCGATAGAATGAAGTTTGACGATCCGTTCAGTATGCCTTTCACGCTGATAAGCAAATCGTTGTCGTAGTATTCCTCCAAATTGCGAATCACAGGAATGCTGCCACATGCCGATGCGTCGTAGAGGAGTGCCGTGTCGTTGTCGCGCTGAAGTTGAATCATTTCCTGAATGTGCCGGGCAAGCATCTTCTTGTTGCCGCTCACCACCGGAATTTTTGCTTGGAGCGCACGCTTCACAATGCCGTAAGCAGCCTCGGCGTCGTCGATTAATTCCACGATGAAATTGATGCGAGAGTCGGTGAAAATATCATCGGCATTGTTTGTAAACTCCAGTTCCGGAGCCTCGGCGCTATGCTTCGCAACATTGCGCACGCACACTTTCACGATACTCACATTCTCTGGCTGAATTTTTTTCAGCACGTCGTAGAGACCTTTGCCCACGGTGCCAAAGCCAAATAGACCTATATTGATTTGCTTATTGTCCATATATGTTTTTGTCAATTTTAGTCAACTAAAAAATCTTGAATGATATTGTTCAACTTCTCGCTTTCCACCAAAAATCCATCATGCCCAAAATCGGAGTCAATCACGTGGTATTGGCAATTTGGAATGTTTTCAACTATCACTTGATGGTCGGCAGGCGGAAAAAGCAAGTCGCTCGTGATGCTCACCACCAGCGTGTGCGCCTTGATGCTTCGCAACGCCTCTGCTACACTGCCTCTGTCGCGGCCCAAGTTGTGCGAGTCGTAGGCTTGCAGCAATCGGTAATAGGAGTAGGAGTTGAACCGACGGCGCAGTTTTTCGCCTTGGTAGCGCTGATATGAAAGCACTCGGTGCTGAAAAGGCGAATCGTAGGTGGTGGTGTCGGCTTGCGTCTTGTCGTAGGCCTTTCCGCCACGATAGCTGAGCAAAGCGATGCTTCGCGCCGTAGCCATGCCGCAGAGTCCTGCCGATGCGTTGCGCTCTCCGAAAGTCGGGTCGTTTTCAATTGCCATGCGCTGGCTCTCGTTAAACGCCACGCCCCAGGGATAGGCTTGCGCACCAGTGGCAATAAACACGCAGTTTTCGGCAAAGTCGGGCTGCATCACGCTCCATTCAAGGCATTGAAAACCACCCATACTGCTGCCAATCAACAGTTTTGCATGGCTGATGCCCAAATGCTCGGCAAGCAGTTGATGCACACGCACCATGTCGCGAATCGTCACCTTCGGAAAATCGCCATACCATGGCTCGCCAGTGGCAGGATTGATTTCGGCAGGGCCGGTAGTGCCGTAGCACGAGCCCAATATATTGGCGCACACCACAAAGTATTTGTCGGGGTCGAGAAAACGCCCAGCCTCCACCGTTCCGGGCCACCAGTCAGCCACATCGCTGTTGGCAGTAAGCGCATGACACACCCACGCCACATTGCTGCGGTCGTTGTTCAGCCTGCCGAAAGTATGGTAAGCCACCTTCAACGAAGGCAAAATTTCCCCACACTCCAGCGCAAACTCTTTATCATATATAAAAATGTTACCCATATCATTCTTCTAAACATCCGCAAAATTACAAATAATTATCCCATTATCCAAATTTAAAGCAGAATAAAATGCTTTATAAAACAAAATCAATAAAATATCTAACCACAAATCCAGTAAATCACGCGAATAAAAACCTACAAAAGTCAAATTCAGTAGATTCGTGCAATTCGTGCTTCCTCTAAATCACCCACAAATTAGCACAAATTTTCACAAATTAACTTTTGTGGTGGGGATTTGTTGCTGGATTGAAAAATGTTTTATAAATTTGTGGTGTCTCCATGCGGATGGCGATTTTGGTCGTCGGGAAAGGTGTGCACAGTGGTGCGCAATGGCGTGGGGATTCCAGTATTAGGAAAGGCGTTTATTTCGCTTTGTTCTTGGCACTCCGAAAGCCTGAGAAACTTTTATTACAGTCAAGAAACTTAGCAACAATAGATGCTCATCGGTATGCTATTTAGCACGCCCTTATTTTGGCACCCAATAATGAGGTGCCGAAATATTGGGTTGATTTGTGCTACATCATATCCGCGTGGGGTCTGAGTTGCTCGTTTCACTGTAATGGGCAATCTCAGGGCCTTGGAGTGCGGGACGGGTAAATACAGGTCCTGCGCTTTTTTTATGCCCTGGAGCAATATAACAATTCACAGAAAAACCGCCGAATCCGGGGGCCCATAGGCAAAAAATAGTTTATCATTAAAATGAAAAACAAAAAGAACAATGAAGAACTGCAAAGTCGCCGCCAGTTCTTCAAACAAGCAGCAAAAGGCGCACTCCCCATCATCGCTGCTACAGTAATGGCAAGCGCACCAGCCATCATGAATGCCGCAGAACCAACCATGGGGTGTACTTCAACTTGCAAGTTGGCTTGTGCTTCAAATTGCTACACTGGTTGTGAAGGTGGTTGTGCGGATCATTGCGCCCGTTCATGTAGCGAGTCGTGTTACACAACTTGTAAAAATGGTATTAAATACTAATAACAATAGGTAAATATTGATGCCTTATTGTTCTATTCCTTTATTTTATTTATCTAAAAAACATTGAAAAATGAAAAACAAAAAGAACAACGAAGAACTGCAAAGTCGCCGCCAGTTCTTCAAACAAGCAACAAAAGGAGCTCTTCCTATTATCGCAGCTACAGTATTAGCAAGCGCACCAGCAATCATGTATGCCGCAGAACCAACCATGGGGTGTACTTCATCTTGCGAGTCTGCTTGTGTTTCAACTTGCTACACAGGTTGTACAGGTGGTTGTGCAGGTGCTTGTACAGATCATTGCGCCTATTCATGCAGTGAATCGTGTCACACAACTTGTGAAAATGGTGTTAAAAATTAATAACAATAAGTGAAATATTGATACCATATTGTTCTATACCGTTATTTTATTTATCTAAAAAACATTGAAAAATGAAAAATAAAAAGAACAACGAAGGACTGCAAAGTCGCAGAGAATTCTTCAAAGAAGCAGCCAAGAGTGCACTTCCATTTTTAGCAGCGACAGTGTTAGCTAATACTCCTGTAATTGCAAAGGCAATTGAAACTCCTTCAGATTGTAATGGAGGGTGTTATAATTCATGTAATAATGGATGCCTTAGCTCTTGTGAAGGTGATTGCTGGGGAAGTTGTAGCGGAAATTGCAAAGGCGATTGCTTGGGTAGTTGTAAAAACACTTGTGACGGCTCTTGTTCTGGCAATTGTGGGTCTAGTAGTTATTATTAATGTGAGTTTTTTTAACATTAAAATTGTATGGTCCAAATAACAAAGGATGCTTCAAGTTGGCAATCGGGGATGGCAAAAAACATCACATTTATTGTTACCAAAGATTGTCAATTGGCATGCAAGTATTGTTACCTCGTAGGGAAGAATGCCAAAGAGCGTCTTCCCTGGCAGGTGGCAAAGAATGCCATTGATTATATTCTTGAACATGAGACTGATTTCCCACAAGAATCTGTCGTATGGGACTTTATTGGTGGTGAGCCATTTTTGGAAATTGATTTGATTGACAGAATTTGTGATTATATCAAGACGGAAATGTTTCGTTTGAATCATCATTGGTTTAACTCTTTCAGATTCAGTTTTTCAACAAACGGTATCAACTATGATTCTGAAAAAGTGCAACGGTTCATCCAAAAGAACCGTAACCATCTAAGTATCGGTATCACTATAGACGGCACGCGTGAGAAACACGATTTGAATCGTATTTGGAAAACTAAAGATGGATTCTTGCCAAAACCAGAAGAAGAAAAGGGGTCATACGATGACGTGGTGCGCAATATTCCACTTTGGTTAAAGCAGTTTCCTAATGCTGGTACAAAAGTGACCATTTCGAGTGCGGACATCAAATACATCAAGGATAGTGTGCTCCACCTCTATTCGCTCGGTATTCATGAAGTAAACATTAATGTTGTTTTTGAGGATGTTTGGAAGGAAGGTGATGATAAGCGGTTTGAGGAACAGTTGATTCAGCTTGCCGATGCCATCATCGATGGAGAGTATTACACCGATTACACATGCTCGTTCTTTAGCGAACATTTGGGAAAACCAATGGATAAAAAGTTGCAAAACAACAACTGGTGTGGAGCTGGGCGTATGCTTGCCGTGGATGCTGCTGGTAATTTCTATCCATGCACCCGATTTGCACAATATTCGCTTCGCGATAAGAAGGCATGGATTATTGGCAATGTGCACGACGGCATCGACAAAAACAAATTGCGTCCGTTCCTTACCCTCAACCGATGTACTCAGAGTAATCAAGAATGTATTGACTGCGAAGTGGCTGAAGGTTGTGCCTGGTGTCAGGGCGAGAATTATGATGCTGCAGAAACGCCAACAGCTTTTCAGCGCAGCACCGCCATCTGCAAGATGCATAAGGCACGTGTGCGCGCCAACAACTATTACTGGAATAAGCTCTACCGCAAACTTGAACTGCAAGGTATTGCACGAGAGGAAGCTGAAAAGCATGTGAAGAAATCAAATTATCAAGAACCCTGCTAAAAAGAACAGCAATGTTGCAATATTTAATCATTTTATTGGACGATGCGAGCACATCGTATTGCCATTACAATAATGAGAGAACAGAGCGCAAACTCATTTCTCTGGAGGATTTGAAGGCTGGCATCTTTTTCGGTATGAAGGAGAATTTGATGATTCAGTATGTGTATCCATCTCACGAGTTACCTGCTGAATACAGCGAAGTGCTTGAAAGTATCGACCACAGCAAGATTATGCCAGCCGACAACCCCGATGTGGCGAAAGCCGATGTGGTGGTGTTTAACCATTGGAAGCAAACTAATGGTTTCAGCTTTGATACCAATACTGCATACGTGCTTCGAATCAGTAAAGCCGATTTATTTGACCATAAGGAATTGGTGAAAGAGATAGTTCCGAAAGTGGCAAAATTGAATGTGGTGATTACTGATGTGGAAAGTTTCACTGATGAAGATTTCGCCACCTACAAAAATGTGCTTCAATACTGGGCTAACGATATTGAAAACCTGTATGCTGACGGCAAATCGCCACAACTGAATCTGCTCACCGACCGAATGATGCTCGACAATATGAACAACTGCGGTGCGGCCGACAGCAACGTGACGCTTGCTCCCGACGGCAAATTTTACGTTTGCCCAGCGTTTTACCAAGCAAATAGCGACACCATTATCAGTAAAAGCTACAATATTGGTTCACTTGTGGAGGGCTTAGACATCAAGAATCCGCAACTCTACAAACTTGACCATGCTCCATTATGCAGGAAGTGTGACGCCTACCAGTGCCGCCGTTGCATTTGGCTCAACCGTAAAACCACTCTTGAGGTGAATACGCCAAGCCATGAGCAATGCGTGGTGGCACATTTGGAGCGTAATGCAAGTCGTGACCTATTGGCAAACATTCGCAAGCACGGCAAGTTTATCCCCGAACGAGAAATCAAAGCGATTGACTATCTCGACCCCTTTGATATGGAAGACGAATACTAATTAATAACGAAAAATACAATGACAAAGAAACTTGTAGGACAGGTAACTCCTGAAGAAAAAGACGAAATACAACGCCTTTTTGAACGCCGCAACGGCTTAAACGAGTTGGCGATGATTCTCACGCCCGACAAGGAAGAACTTTACGAAAAACTCGTGAAGGATATGGGTGAAACTGGTGTCCGATTCCAACAATGGTGGGACACCGCTTCACAGAAATATAACTGGGAAATGACAGAAAATGGAAATTGGGAAATCAATTTCGAAACATGTGAAATTTTCCTCGTAACACCATAAACGACTATGAACACTTTATTATTTATTGGCACTTCGGAATTGCTGCTCATTGGTGGTTTGGCATTGCTTCTGTTTGGCGGTAAAAAACTGCCCGAAATGATGCGTGGATTGGGAAAAGGCGTTAAAGAATTTAAGGAAGGACTTAACGCCCCACCAGAACAACCTAAAGACGCTGAAGCCCAAGACGACGAAAGCAAAGAGGGCGCAGAAATAGAAAATCAGCCCAAGAACACCGACACACCAGAACAGAAGTAATGGCTGAAGACAACAACATGCTCACTTTCGGAGGACATCTCGAAGTCCTCCGAAAGATGTTTATTCGCATACTTGTCGTGGCAGGCGTGCTGGCGGTGGTGATTTTCTGCTTCAAAACCGAAGTATTCACCTTTCTGCTGGCTCCAAGTGAGTGGGATTTCTGCACTTATCGCTGGATTGAAGATTCGGTGAGGGTGTTCGGTATGGATTTTCACTTCGACAAATACCACGTTGATTTGATTGCCACGGATTTGAGCAGCCAGTTTATGACGCACATCACCACATCGTGCTATTTGGCATTGCTCTGCACATCGCCTTACATTTTGTTTGAGCTGTTCCGCTTCGTATCGCCAGCACTATACGAAAACGAAAAGAAATATTCGGTGCGCGTGGTGGTGATGGTGTATTTGCTTTTCGTGATTGGACTGATGATGAGTTATTTCATCATTTTCCCTATCGCATTCCGCTTTTTAGGCACCTACAGCGTTGATGCACGCGTGACGAGCAATATCACACTTGATTCGTATATCGACACATTTATTACTCTCACACTGGTGATGGGCGTAGTGTTTCAGCTCCCAATCATTGCTTTTTTCCTTAGCAAAATGGGATTGGTGACAGCAGAAATGCTCAGCAAATACCGCAAGCACGCGTTGATTGGCATTATGCTCGTGGCAGCTATTATCACGCCCCCCGATTTGCTATCGCTTATCCTTGTCACCATTCCGCTCTATTTGCTCTATGAGGTAAGTATAAAAGTAGTGAAAATCATAGAACGAAGCACAAAGCAAACCGAAAAATCATAGAAATCCACTTTCCATACCCACAAAAATCAAATTCGTTAGATTCGTGCAATTCGTGGTTCCAATAAATCACCCACAAATTAGCACAAATTAATTTTTGTGGTTTTTTTGGGGGGGAAGAAAATCACCCCGGAAGTTGAGGGACTTTCGGGGTGTATTGTGGATGGGGAGCCTCATAAGTGAGGCTGTTGGTTATAGGACTACTTTTTGGGCGGTGGTGGCGGTTTTGATGATATAGATGCCCGGGGTGGGGAGGGCGATTTCTTGTAGGGCTGAGGCTGCCTTTATGGTGGCGGCAATGCGTCCGTCGATGGTGTAGGCTGTGATTGCCTGACTTTCTGCTCCAGCCACGATAATCTTGCCGTTGCTGACCATAATCTTCACATCATTCGCTTCGATGCCAGCCAAACCTGATGGTTTGCTCATGAACAGCATGTTGATGTCGGGGAGTGCTGTGCCTGGCCAACCGAAATCAGATTCGAGGTCGAGGTGCTGATCGTCGCTGTAGGTAGATGCCTCGCGGGTTATAATTGGGTCGCCCATTTTGCCGTAGGTGCCGCCAAATGCCACGCCTTGATCGCTTGTGCCAGGAGCCACCTTGTGCAACATTACTACCAAGTTGCCACCAGCATATTCATAAGGAGTGGAGAGTGGGAACGCCCATTCCTTTGAGGTGGTGAGCAATGGCGCATTGCCTTCATACACCTTTGTGAGCGCGCTTGCATAGATGGCATGCTCTTTCAGCGAGTTGAGGCCAGTTTCGCCCACATAGATGGTGACAGGAATGTTGGGGTAATTCTTCGTACATTCTTTCACTGGGAAAGTAAGCAAAGTGAGTGTGCCGCTGCTCACGCCAATGCGCTCGCTGCTGTAAATCGTTTCCCAAACCGATTCGTTGACAAAGAACGAAGCAGGATAGATATATACAAGGCTGCCAGGAGTGCTGATTTGCACATATTTGCTACCCTCTGGATTCACGGCAAGGGTGAGCGAATTAGATGTGTTGTTTGTGGCATCCTCATCGGCGGCAAAGCGGATAATTGCCTTGATGGAAAGATTGCCATCGGTCTTTGGAGTGACATCGATGCTCATGATGGCTGTTTTCAGCGCTTTTACATCAACGCCCTGTGCTGTGGTGAGCACTTGCCCATCGGCATCAACGATGTCGACCGTATATTCGCTTGCCTTTACATCACGCAACGAGAGGTTGCGAACCTCAAACGTGTAAGGCTCTTTCGCATTGAGCGATGGGCGAGGGTTGCCCGACAGTTCGCCAGCCTCCAAATCGTTGGTCTTCAGTTCCACTGATGTGACCTCAGCCAGCCAACCTGGACCAGATTCCATAATATCGCTCACAAAATGGAAAGTGAGCGCACCTTGCTCGTTGGAAGCACGCAGGTGGACAAGCTGTTTAGGCACCGATTCGCCAGTAAAGCTGCCGATAAGTGGAGCACTAGTGTTGATGCCATCGTACACATACAGCGTGTCGCCATAGCTGTCCATACTGAATTGAGAGAATTTGGCATCAATGATGCATCCAGCATCGGCAGGGCGGAGAGTGAGCGTTTCGTCGGCGTTGTTGGTGTAATATCCTGTTGCGCCGTTGTCGTAGAACTTATATTTCATGTCCTTCTTCACCACAAATTCGCCATTGGTCATCACAATCCAACTGTCGTATTTCACCATCACAGGGCCGGATTCCACCTCTACGCCCTCGCCTTGCTCATTCATCGCCTTAATGATATAGGTGTAGGTGCCAAAGCCCGGACGGTCGGTGTAGCTGGTGGCTGGCGCTTTCACGCTAAAGTTGCTGCGAGCAGCGCCCTTCACACGAGTGATATTATACATGGTGATGCTTGCAGGGTCGAAGCTACCTCCGAATTTACCCTTCGTGGGCGCTTGCCATGAAAGTTCGGCTGTGAAGTTGCCAGGAGTGACAGTGAAATTTTCCACTGCGCCAGGAGGATTTTGGCCCACTTGAATTTCAAGGTCGTCGGTGTCGGCACCACCTTCGCCTGCGGCGTTGTATGGCACCAGTTTATAGGCGTGGAGCCCATTCGCCACATTCGTGTCGGTATATTTTCCTGTTGCGCCAGCTTTTGCCACGGTGGTCAGGAGCGAACCGTCGCGGTAAATTTTCACGCCATCGAGCGAGGCGAGTGGTTCGCCTTGCGCGTCAATCACAGGATTGGTCCATTCAATTGTCACCTCACTGCCCTGGGTGCTGATTTTTCGTGCTGTCACACGGTCGGGTGCGCCTTTTGGAGCGTGGATATATGGAATGGCGAAAGCGTTGAGGCTGTCGGTGTTGCCCACAGCGGTAGCCTTGCCGGTCTTCACGTCGATGGTGTAGAGCTTGTATTCTGCATTGTTCACCCAATAGAGCGTGTGGGTGTTGTGGTCGAAAGCCATCGTCTGTGTGAAAGCCGCATCTACGCCTGTGCTGCCAATCAATGTGCAAACGGCTGTTTCCTTGTTGATGGAATAGAAATTGTCGTTTGTTGCCACACCGTAGAGCGTGCCGTCGAGGTCGGCAGCGAGAGCCACCATGTAGCATTGTGCACCTTCGGTGTCGGTGAATGTGCCACCTGTCACCACGGTACCTGTTTTCAAGTCGATGGTAGCCAACTTCTGGGCACTATTGCTGATGCCGTAGGTGATGCCGGTGCTGTAGTCGTGCGTCATATCGCTCAACGCACGATTACTTGGGGCAACAAATGTGCGGTGTCCATCGGTCATGTCGATAGTGAACAGACCGTCAATTGACGTTTGCGTGCCAATATGGGTGACTTGACCATACCACTTGTAGTTGAAATACGTGCCGGCATACACGCGCCCCATATTGCTTTGGTCGGCAAGCAGGGTGACCGCTTCTGGCGAATTGGCACGGAAAGTGATTGGACCTGTAACGCCGGTTTGTTCGTAAGGTTGATAACTGCGGTACGCCCAGATGGTGGGCTGCGCCAATGATGCAACCGACAGCATCATTGCGAGAAATACCGAAATAAAAAATCGAGCCATAATTGTATTAGTTTTATCCCTGCATATAACTGCAAGGAAAGTGAAACGCGTAATACTGAAAAAGGGAGATTGCGTAGAATCTTATATGCTAACCGTTTAGCACAGCGATTTGCAAATCTCCCAATACCTGAAATGTGATCCTATGGGGAGTCGAACCCCAATCGAAGGAACCGGAATCCTTTATTCTATCCATTGAACTATAGGACCAGGCTTTTACAGAATGGCTACTGCGAAAAATGATTTTTTACAATGCAAATTTAACTATAATCTTGTAACTTTGCAAGTAAAGAAATTTCACCCCCTAACATTATTTTGCTATGACAGTGAAAATCGACCCTTCATGGAATAAGGAGCTTGCAGAGGAATGGAATAAGCCATACTTTGCCAATCTCACCCAATTTGTAAAGCAGGAATATGCCACCAAACAGGTTTTCCCTCCTGGCTCTCAAATATTTGCGGCATTTGATGCCACGCCTTTCAACAAGGTGAAAGTAGTGATTATCGGTCAAGACCCTTATCACGAGCCGGGGCAGGCGCATGGACTCTGTTTCTCGGTGAACGACGGTGTGCCTTTTCCACCATCGCTGCAAAACATTTTCAAGGAAATCAACGCCGATACAGGAGCACCCATTCCCACAAGCGGTAACCTTACTCGCTGGGCACAGCAGGGCGTGCTGATGCTTAACGCCACCCTCACTGTGCAGGCACACAAGGCTGGTTCGCATCAAGGGCGTGGTTGGGAAGAGTTCACCGATGCGGTGATTGCCCACCTGAGCGAACACGGCGAGCATCTTGTGTTCATTTTGTGGGGCTCGTTTGCCATTAAAAAGGGCGCGAAAATCAACCGCATGAAGCATCTTGTACTCACTTCGCCCCACCCATCACCACTTTCGGCATATCGTGGATTTTTCGGCAACCACCACTTCTCCCAAGCCAACGCCTACCTTGCGCAGCACGGCAAATCACCAATCAACTGGTAGCCCACATTGTTTGTAGAACAACAAAATTGCCCAACGACACCGTATATTAATATACCGCATCGTTGGGCAATTATATTTTTTATCCTGATTATGGTGCCACTGGCACAGCGTGCACATTTTTCACGGTGCCAATAACGAACACACTGTGCACCGAACCAATCGACTCCATTTCGCCTAAGCGGTTGAGCACGAAATCTTGGTAATGGTGCATATTGCGCACAAACACCTTAATCCAGAAGTCGAAATCGCCACTGGTGTTGAAGCACTCGGTCACCTCCTCCATTTGCTTCACAGCATCCACAAATTCGCGGGCATATTCCTTGCCGTGCTGCTTGAGTCGAATGTTACAAAGCACAAGCATTCCGTTTCCTACCATGTCGGGGTCGACCACAGCCACATATTTTTTAATATAGCCCTCGCGTTCGAGGCGTTTTTGGCGCTCGAATGTGGGCGAAGCCGAAAGGTGAACAGCTTCTGCAAGCTCTTTTGTGGTGAGCTTTGCGTTCTGTTGAAGCACCTTCAAAATCTTAATGTCAATAGCGTCAAGTTTCTCTATCATAAATGTTCTAATTTCCACTGCTTGTGCAGTATGATTTTCTGTTAGGAGCTTAATTTTTGGCAAATATAGAATAATTTCCCGAATAAATCAAGACTATTGCATAGAAAAATAAAAAGAGTGAAATTTGCATCAGAAATCTCTCGTTTTCATAATACAATGATGATTTTGACAAGTTTTTAATGGTAATAATAGACAGAACAAGATGCGGCCTTAGTTGTGAAACTGGGGCCGTGTTATTTTACCCCTATCTCACACAAATCTCACTCCTTTATCGGCTCAGTGGAAAAAGCAAGGGGGCAATGATTATACTTTATTGTGGATTTGTGAATGGAGTGAAAAACAAAAAACATAAAAAACAGCCTTGGGGCAATGTGGAATGCTTCGCATTTGGCGGAGGGATTGTGCGCTTTGCGCCATTGGAAACGAGTTTCCATGCCGCAAACCACACACTCCCACCGCCACCCTCTTACGAGGGCCATCCACATTGCCCCAAGGAAAAAAACCACTCGCCGTTTCACGGCGAAAAACCAATTTCTTGGTACCG